>Ga0114953_1000111_pt1 | contig 54235 bp, 58 predicted proteins | sample SidtaG_FD_87298 | JGI IMG/M metagenome (GOLD analysis project Ga0114953, IMG submission 87298) | Marine algal microbial communities from Sidmouth, United Kingdom - Sidmouth_Male2 metaG | ecosystem: Host-associated > Algae > Red algae > Unclassified | place: Sidmouth, United Kingdom | collected...
CTGGAGGTGTGAGCGTTGGAGGTGTTACCACTGGAGGTGTGAGCGTTGGAGGCGTTACCACTGGAGGTGTGAGCGTTGGAGGCGTTACCACTGGAGGTGTGAGCGTTGGAGGTGTTACCACTGGAGGTGTGAGCGGTCGTTTTGGAGCATCAAGTGTAAATAACATAACTTCACCGCCCTCATTTTCGCTTCCCCCAGAACGATTTACAGATCCACTGGGATCATTAAACATACTATCTGCACCACCTAACCCGACTCCAGAGCAGATTTCACCTGCTTCTGCTTTAAAATTACCGACTGAAAAAAACAATCCGATAGTGCAAAATAAAATAATAATTTTTTCGAAGGACATTTTATTTAATTTTTTTATTTTCATAACTTAACTCCTGATAAGTAACCTAAATATTTTGCTACACTCACTTTACTTCTCAAATTAATTAGTTCGGTAATCAACGACGAGCTTCTGACCTACGAAAACATGGTCAGGGCTTTTGAGTTTGTTTCGGTGAGCAATTTCTGTCCAGTTACGTGCATCACCTGTCATTTGATATGCAATACTGGCCAGATTATCACCTGATTTCACAACATACTCTTGTATGCTAGATGATTGGTCTTCATAAAAGCTCAAGAATGGATTGGATTGATTATAGTTTGTGCTTTTGTAGTAGAGCAATTTTCCAGATGACCATGCCCCACCTCTAACCTGAGTAGCAAGTTCAGAGGATCGACCAGTTGATCCATACAAAATCATGGCAACTGATTCTGGCGTATCACATGAGCGAATAAAATAATACCGATCAAACCCTGCTTTTGGGGCTACACCAATTCCCTTTGAAGGTGCAATATGGGTTGCTCTTATCTTTGGAACCTCTTTTCCGGGACAAATATTTTTCCCTTCGCACGGACATGAACCGTCAGCATTGGGTTTAAATCCTGTGTTTTCAAAATAATTGATGTCGAGCTGGTCATACTGACGTTTGGGTTCCGACAGAGAAAGCACCTTCGGCTCTTGTGGGGTATTACTTAAATAGGGGAGAATGTTTTCTGGCATGTTCTGATCTGCTTGCATGCCTATATATTCTGTTAGATAAGATGCATCAACTGGAGGTTTATACGTATGACTTAAATGGCTTGGTTCATCTATAGAACTCACATCATGTTGTTTTGATACACACCCGCTCATAACAAGTCCTAAGGCTATAAGCAAAATCAGCATTGTCTTATTGTTTTTTATATTCATGTTTACTCTCTATAAATTTATATTAAAAGTGATAACCGTAGCCAATGGAAAGGCTCATACGTATGCCATCGCCATTAGCTGGTTCAATTAAGTCCAAAAGTGCACCCGTGAGAATCAAGTTATGAAACTTCAAAGGTGCCACACTTAAACCAACATCTAAGTTTTGTGCATTCCAGTTTCCGATGAGATTCACGCGTTCATGGATACCCAGTGCAAGTGCTGCAAATGTTCCAAATTTCCATTTGTGAGAACCATTTAATATTTGTTGGTTGACGGTATTTTCTTCACGATAGTGCCCATTTCCCAAACCCAGGGTTCCAGATAGATGGGTAAGCCACGGAGACTCTCTATTAAAATTAACGCGCTCACTTAGTGCTCCATAAAAACTTGTCAATCTAAAACCACCAGTATTGACAGAGAGGACATCATTGGCACCAATCGCTAAATAGGCATTATGAAACAGGTGCCTTGATACTTTGGCACTGACTGAAAAACGTTGAAAAGGTTTTTCAAACACATCAAAGAAACCCAAAGAAATGGTCGCGGCAATATTTTTTTTGGAGTGCCCTATCCCAGCACCTAAAGAAAAGGCTGCATCAGAATAACTTCCGTACCTTACTCGATCTACGAGCCCAATCCCCAAAAAGACATCTCTAAAATGAGCGCTATGTCCTGTTGGCACATTGATACTTGTCCCTGGTGACGATGGCGTTTTATTCTCTGGGTTTTTATTTTTTAATGCAGTTCCTGGCAAGTAAGAAGCTTCCAGGTCATTTCGGTTCTGAGCATGTAAATGGCTGAATGAAAACAAACATGAAGTAGAAAAAATGGTAGATAAAAATATTTTTTTCATCACATGATGAACCTTTCTAGAAATTTTTTATGTATGACACGTTTTTAGTATGTGGAATATTCCACACAAAGTAAAGAGAGCTGCGCCATTCTCAAGCGGGTTGAAACAATAGTTCCCTCACTGCTGTCCCAACAATTAGGGATTGATTTTTTTGGAAGTCTCTTATTTTAAGGGGTTTGGTGGATTTTACGACTGTATGCGTCTTGAATATAGAAAGTAGGTAAATGCGGGTTAAGATTCTTATATGCTTGCTGGATGTACACTGGAAAATACGTATTTGCTCAAATCGCTAACTTTATACCAACAAGACAATTTAAAAATTGCCTAAGGCGCTATAGTGGGGATAAGCATCTAAAATCTATACTGCCCCCACTTTCAAATGGCATGGTGCTAAGTGATAAAGTAGAGTGGTTTTGGGGCCATAAAGCCCGAAACCAGACAATGAAAAAATGGAGGCAGAGTATGAAAAGACGTAAATGGGGTTCCAAAACAAAGTTTAGGATTGTCCTTGAAGGATTTAAGGGTAGAGCTATATCTGAGATATGCAACGAGTATCAAATCAGCCAAGCTCAATATTACAAATGGCGAGATCACTTTTTAACCTTTGGCCAAAAAGCCTTTGAAGTTGCTCAGGCCACATCAACTGAGCAACGCCTGAATCAAATAAACCTCAAATTAAAAACCTTAGTCGGTGAGTTGACCATGGAGGTAAAAAAAAACAGACATGCTCTTGGACAACCTTTAAGAGGTCCATACCTTAGGGTTGTTTTACGAAATCAAGATATTGTTGCAAAGCTACATCAGTTTAAAAAGGAACATCCCTTTTGGGGATACCGGCGGGGCTTTAGCTTATCTAAAATTCCATTATAAAATCAGCATCAGCCAAAAAAAGTCTATCGCCTTCTCAAACAAGAAAACCTCCTTGTGACTAAAAACCTACGGTTAAAGGCTAAGCGGACCAAATCAAGATCCAAACCTCGTGCAGGCAAACAAAACAAGCAAAAACTCGTTTCCCTTTTTGCGCCTTTGTCTCGTGCCAGCCAGGAAAGCATATTGATGAAAGATCTCATCGATTCCAAAGATATTTACCATCCCCTGGCATTCACAGTTCAACAGGCCCATCAGTTTCTCACTGAATGCGATGTGTTTCAAAAAGCCGGTCTAGTGGTTCGTATGCCCGACTGGTGGAAGCCCAAACAACGTCCTTGCCCGAAGGTCTCAGTCTCAGTCGGCTCGGATGCGCCTTCAGAGATTGGCATGGACGCGCTTTTAGATTTTAATGTGAGCGTGACATTAAGCGGATAAACCTTAACGCCCAAAGAAATCAAAACGTTGATGGCTTCTAGCAAGGGTCTGGTATTGCTCAAAGGACAATGGGTTGAGGTTGATTCAGACAAGGTGTCTTCGGTACTTAAGCATTGGAAAGATGTTGAAAAGCAAGCCAAGGCAGGAGACGTTAACTTTGTGCAAGCCATGCGTTTGATGTCAGGTGCCCAGATTGGTTTGCGAGACGATGATCAAGAGCTCGAAGAGGATACGCCCTTGTGGTCAGAAGTCTTGGCAGGAAAATGGCTGGCCTCAAAACTAGAGATGTTGGAACAGCCAACGTGGCGAAAAGATATCAAGACCGATGCCGGTTTAAAGGCCAAGCTCAGAGACTATCAAAAAGTTGGCGTTCAGAGTGGTTGCATACATTGAGGACCTTGGGCTTTGGAGGATGTCTGGCGGATGATATGGGACTGGGTAAAACCATTCAGGTAATTGGCATGATGTCTATGGCGCTCAAGCAAAAAGAAAAGGGCACGGACCTCTTGGTGGTGCCAGCTTCTATTTTAGATAACTGGCAACATGAAATTCAAAAATTTGCTCCCAAACTTAACGTCTTTATCGCCCACACCTCAAAAATGTCTTCTTCCAAGCTCAAAGCATTTTCAATTGATGACCTTGAGGGGTACCATGCCGTCATTACAACCTATGGTACGGCCATGCGCTTAGAATGGGTAAAAGCGCATACTTGGAGAATCATTATTTTGGAGGAGGCGCAAGCGATTAAAATCCAGATACCAAACAGACCAAAGCCATCAAGGACATGTCATCTAATTGGCGTTTGGCCTTAACGGGAACACCTGTTGAAAATCGATTGGGCGATCTTTGGTCGCTTTTTGATTTTATCAACCCTGGCCTTTTGGGTTCTGCCAAAGCGTTTTCTGATTTTTCAAAATCCATTGCAAATGCTGGCAAGGGGTATGGCCCGTTGCGAAAGCTTGTCAGGCCGTATATTTTACGGCGACTTAAAACAGACAAAGCCATTATCTCGGACTTGCCTGACAAAACCGAAGTTACTTCGCACTGTATGCTCAGCAAGAAACAAGTCGCGCTGTACCAACATTCGGTCGAACAATTAAAAAGCAGCCTTGAACACCTTGATGGCATCAAGCGCAGGGGCTTTATCTTGGCGTTCCTGATGCGCTTTAAGCAAATTTTCAATCATCCATCACAATGGTTGGGGGACGGAGAATTTAATCCAGTTGACAGTGGGAAGTTTTCTAGTCTAGGTCAACTCTGTGAGTCGATTGCGCAGCGATTGTTAAAGCGTATTTTAAAAATCTAACGTAAGGTTAAAGCATGCACTATTTACACACCATGATTCGGGTCACAGATTTAGAAACCTCACTGCAATTTTACTGTAATGTTTTGGGGATGAAAGAGATCAGCAGAAAGGAAAGTGAGAATGGGCGCTTTACGCTTATCTTTCTTGCAGCGCCTGGGGATCTAGAGGGAGCCAAAGATGATAAGGCTCCCATGTTAGAGCTGACCTACAACTGGCCAGCCGAAGATGGAAACGTTGAGCAGTATACAAGTGGCAGAAACTTTGGTCATGTAGCTTTTAGGGTTGATGATATTTATGAGACGTGTCAGAACATTTTAGACCAAGGCGTGATCATCAATCGTCCACCTCGAGATGGCTACATGGCGTTTATTAAATCACCTGACGGCATATCCATCGAGCTTTTACAAAGCGGGGAGGCGTTGAAGCCCCAGGAGCCATGGGTATCTATGAAGAGTACTGGTTCTTGGTAGAAGATTTATTCTAAGATTATTTAAATTGAAAAGCATTATGATTTATGCTGTTATTGCAATGCAAGCTGCACAATTTTTTCAGTTTGCATAGGGCCTGTTGATATTTCAAATATCAGTTGGAGGCCTATGCAAAAGAGTGTAAATGAAAGTCGCTCATGGATCAGAAGTACATCTGCGTGGAAGGACCTATTGGGGCTAGAAAAGTTGAGGATTATATCCTCAACTTTTACGATCAAGAAAGATTACATTCTTGTCTTGATTATCTATTTTGAGCTAAAGTATAAATTACTGAATCCTTAGTCTTTTACACCGTCCACTTTTTGGGGGTCAGTCCATAAGTAAATCTTTATGATTTAGAATTCCATCCCAATCAGATATTTTTTTACAGTTAGAAAGAACAATTTTGGTTAAACTTGTGCATTTAGAAGTACTGTCCAGACTTTCTAAATTTCTTGCTTGTTTAATATTGATATATTCTAATTCTGAAAAATATTGAATGCCTTTGGTTGAAATAATATTTGTAAAATTAAGTTCTAAGTCTTCCAAGTTTGGTACAAAAAGATAATAGGTTTAAATTTTTTTCTTTAGGATTAAAGTGCCAAAGAACCATTTTTTTTAGCGTCTGACTCGTGCCAATGATCCTGGCTTTAAACCCTTTAAAATTTAAAAAATGAAGCTCTTGGAGCTGAGGCAGTGTATCCAGATCAAAATCCCCTTTTCTCTTTTCGTGAAAAATGACTTTCTTTACTTTTTTTTAGTTTTGGAAACAATTTAGGAAGCTTTGTATCTCCTATCACAAGATTTTTCAGATTATTGCCAGACATGTGAACCAATAATTCAGTCGTTTCTTGAGATAACTGACAAGCATTGATATTGACGAGCTGTACTTCATCTAAATGTTTAGCTGATAATTTTTAAGATGCGTAAACTTTGTATAATTTTCTTTTTCAATAAACTTATTATTTTTTTCAGATTGGATGAGTTTGTTTATATCTGCTTCTGGCCAGATATAAAGAGACGTCTTTGGACCTTTTATCATATTCCTATGATACTCTAGAAGAAAAAACTCCATGCAATCTAAACAATGGCTTCAGCACTAGGCTCACATTCAAATGTATCAGTGTAGTGGTTATCTAAACTGTCTGCGAGTTCTGTAAGTTCTTGAATTTTATCTTTTAGCTGACTCTCAAAGTGTTTGGACAACAAGTCCGAGATATGAATGTCATATCGAAGGTCCAACTCATTGACCCCATTAATTGAAAAACGAAACTGAGGATGTTTTTGGCTTAAAATATCATCATAAAATGCACTTAAATTTTTCTTGGGTAACTTTACCATAGGAGCGCGCACAGATAGGCACTGCATTTTTTCACTGGGATGGCTGGCGTATAAATGCACAGGCGCACTGCCCTTGTAGATCTTCCAATGATGATATCCATTACGCTGCAGAACAGGATCATAACTTAACTGCACAAGTGTTTCTTCTACAAAGTTTTTAATGGGATCCTCTTCTGCTTTTTCTTTTAAGCGGTCAACATCCATCTCAGATCCGCAATTGGCACAAAAGCCATCAAAATCTTCTACAGCTTGACAGTGATCACAATGAACACAAGAGAATTGTTTTTTGTTATCACCCTGCTGATTTTCAAGAAATATGTCCATTTGTTTTTTGACATCTTCAAAGGATACTGCAAAACCAATATTTTGGGCATGTGCGAAGATAGCTGTATTCACACCAATGACTTGACCCTCTTGAGTTAAAAGTGGTCCACCGCTATTACCAGGATTGATGGCCGCATCAGTTTGAATGTAGCTACGGCCTTGAACAACCTGCTTTTGGGTTGAGACGATACCTTTGGTCACTGAAATCGGCATGCCCAAGGGATATCCAACAGTGTAGACAACTTGCCCTGCTTCCACCTGAACATCAGGATTGTGCTCAATTATATTGTGTTTTTTCATGTCACCAAGATCCACAAAGGCAATGTCTTTTTGAGGATTGACAAAGCGCACGTGACCCAGGGTTCTTTGTTTATTAATACCTTCTAAGGCAATAGCATCAAAGCTTTGAACCACATGATGATTGGTGATCATGTAGGGAAAACCTTTGATCGTAAAACCAGTACCAGAGCCAGAAGCAGTGCAAATTTTGTGCACATCTTTTTGAATATCATCAAGACGTTTTGTATCACTCATGAGCTCACCTTTTTTTCGTTTGCCATAGATTCAAAAAATTTTTGCTGCTGATCCATTATTTTTTGGGCCTGTGCCATTGCCTGATTATACGCATCTGTCATTTCAATATTTTCAAATGGATTAATGCCACCCTCATCATGGTTTGATTCATCTAAGTTCACAAGGCCTTGATGCAACATATGGGTAATCTTTTCTTGATCATCTTCGGAAGCAGCCTCTTTGAGAACGTTATCTAAATACAGTTGGTATTTATCCGGCATATCTAGATCTGTTAAGAGGCAATAAATTTTATTTTCAAAAAAAGCGCTGGCCAAGCTAAACTTATGATTATCCTGAGCATGTCGGCCATTGGTAACATAAAAGTCTTCTGTAAAACCCTTCTGATACTCATCCATTTTGAAGAGATTTTTTCGGTAGAAAAATTCATCCGCTTTAAAGACGCACCCAAAAAATGCATCTTCACTTACTTGATCCATTTCATCGATATATTTTTTAGCAAGCTCGGTGGAGGTTTGAAAGCCTAAGCCTTGGTTGAGTTTAAAGATAAGGTCATAAGAGAGCGAGGACAAAAATCCATGAGGGTGGATATAATAAATAGTTCTTCTCGCCATGATGTCCGCGTAAAGGGCATAGGCAAATTGAATATTTTCTTTTTGAGTTTGCTCAATTTTTTCTTTGGTAAAAGCGAGATTTTCTTGGAAAAATTCCCACAAGCTTTTCTTTTCTTCCTCGGAGTACTGAATGTGATTTGCTTTTGTGATGGCTTCGCAATCAAAGTCCTTAATGAAAAAATCATCATTGTAATCAATCGTGCGCGACATCTGAAGCAATATGCCATATAGGCGGGAGGGATGTGATTGCGCAATGTTGCTTTTGGAAACAATGCACACATCATTGCCTCGGATATCAATTGTCATGCATTTGAGGTTGCCTAATAAAATTAGAAGCTTCCGCCGTGCTGCAACGCCTTTGCCTCCGCTGGAGAGCTTAACAAAGGGAGCTTCAATGACAATCTCCTCGTCACTTATCTTCATGGTGAGCTGGGCAGAGCTGTCAGTAAAAGAAAAAGATTGGCCCAACACTGCCCCTTGATCATCGATCATATTTGGGTCTAGATATTTAAGAAAACAACGAATGGCATCTTCAAAGTCACCTTTCTGATAAGCCTCTTGTGCTTTTGGCCAGTAGGCTTTATCAAAACTACGTTTGACAGATAGTTTTTCAAACCCGCGCTGAAAATACAACATGTGCTTATTTTGAATTAATTTTGACATGAACACCCTTCCCATTGGTTTTCAAGCTTAATGGTACCATGGCTCATGTGTAAGAGAAGTCAAAAGTGATTTACGGGTTAAAAGCGTAACAAAGCTTGCAGCAGTACGGGTCTTTCGATAGTTTGATCCTTATGAAAAAACTACTCGTCTGTCTATATATTTTATCAACATCTGCTTGGGGACAGTCTGACTTGGATAAAAAAGCCACTGAAATGGAACGGAATCTCATTGCGCCCTGTTGTTGGTCCAAAACCATTGACCAAGAACAATCTGAGGCTGCCCAATATATGAAAAACAAAATCCGTCAGGCTTTGGCACAAGGTCAAAGTGTTGAAAGTATTTATCAATCCTTTGAGGCAGAATTTGGAGAACGCATTTTGGCCAATCCCAAAAAATCGGGATTTAATTGGATCGTGTGGATCTTTCCTATTCTGGTGATGTTGATTGGTTCGCTACTGCTCGTCCGCAAAATAACAAAGCTTGCCCCAGTCGGTGCTGATCCAAATCACAGTGAGCCCGATGATTTGGATGAAACTATTATCGATGCGTCTAAAAACCGTTCAACACAGGATCAAGACTATATCAACCGCATTGATAAAGAGTTGTATCGTTAGACTTTAACGCCCGAAAGCTCTTCTAGCACAGGGCCAGTAATGGCAATGATAGATGGCGCAGGGCTGGCATCCCCACCATCAGGCCAGTTGCTGGTCAGAGCACTTAAACTTTTGGACCCCTCTCCAGGATGTTGCACGGACAAAAACAATGTTTTACCATCAGGGCTAAAACAAGGGCCCGTAAACTCAGCATCATGAGGTGCGCTGGCTACTTGAACAGCCTTGCCGGCGTTTGACCCTTTGACAGGAACTACAAAAAGGCCATTATTCCCGTGGAAGCTATATGGCGTTTTGTTAACGCTGCTGCCAGAGATATCTGTGGTAATCCAAAGATTTCCGCGAGGATCAAATGTGAGGTTATCAGGAGCTGCAAAACCTGTTTCAGGTCCCCCAGTTATGAACGTTTCACTTGCAAATGAGAGGGAAAGATGATCTCCATTGTGTTCTTTGATCTTGAGGATGGACCCAAAAAAATCTTCTTTGGATTTGTGGTTGGTCAAGGCAACCAAAACATCACCATTGTTGGGGTTGATCTCAATATCTTCTGGGCGATGTTGCGGCGTTCCGCCAACTAGTTTGGCCGCTTGGCGGGCCCAGGTCAAGAGTTGGGTTTGGTTTTGGAAGGCCTCCTTTAGGACTGGGTGGGCTTCTCGGTCAAGCTCAACCCATGACCCTTTGCTGGTATCAGCAACATAGAGCACACCTTCCTCAAGGGAGCCTGCACGCTTAGAGATAAATTTGTAAATGCATTCGTCAGCTTTGTCATCGCCCATATATACAACCGTACGCCCATCCTTGGCTTGCACACATGTGGCGCCTTCATGAGAAAACCGTCCCAAAGCAGTGAGCTTCTTTGCGCTTTTTTGCTCAGCATCAACCTCGACCACCCAGCCATAGTGCTCTGGTGGGTTCTGATAAAAGCGATCCCAGCCAGTATTGTATGAGCCTTTTTTAATCTCGCGCTTGTCGAACGCAATACGTTCCCCATAGTAATCTTGATAGTTTTCTTCGCACGTTAAAACTGTACCCCAAGGTGTCACGCCACCTGCACAATTGGCAAAGGTTCCCATGGCTGTGTGCGATCCTTCAATCGGAGCTGGACTGACCAATGGTATTTGGGTCAGTCCGGTGATGCGATGGTTGTCGGGATGGGCAGCATCAATGCTCCAGTGTCCTTTTGGGTCCTGGCTTATGTGAACAATAGAACCGCCTAGCGCTTTCATCTCTTGTTCGACCTGGGCTTGAGTTTTGGCTTGAGGGTCTATGACACCATGAATAAAAAGTGGGTTTGTGTACTCATGATTGACCCATAACAATCCCTGTTTAGGGTCTTGAGCAGGCAAAAATGCAATATAATCATTGTTGAACCCAAATGCTTTATTTGGGCCTATGGCATCTCCATACCGCAGGATCACGTTGCTGTTGAGGCCATCTACGAGGGTTACCTTGTCGAGGCTTAAGCCTTGAGGTAATCCTTTAAAGTTAAATTCAGACATGTTCAAGGGACGATTGCGACAACCCATCGCATAACTTCCCAACAAAACACCAGTTGATGAAATGCCTAAAAAGGATAAAAAATCTCGACGTGAATAATGCATAACTGCTCTCCTTGTTTAGGGCCTTATACTTTTTTGAGTAGCCAGGACTTGCACCAGCCCTTGGCAGGAACCATTCCTTTACCTACCAACAGCTGACAGGCACCATAGGGCTTACCTTGTGATATTTTATAAAATTGGCAATTATCACAGACCTGTTTCTCACCTGGTGTACCAGGTTTGTCAACTCTTGATGCAGGTGGATTGGCAACAGGGTCCGCAACATATGCAAGGGCTTTGGCCATAACGTCATCCTCCGAAACGTAGCTAACCTTGGCTTCTAACACTGGGTTGGGTAGAGGATCAGCTTTGCTTTCGGGCACTGGATCGTTTGGAGGAGTTGCGCTCTTGGCTGATGTGGGGGCATCTTGTATTGCTTTTTTTTCAGGGGATGGTGTGGCTGGTTTTACAGTCGTTTCTGTGGCCACTTTTGGCACATCATCTGTTGCTGAAGGCTCCTGCGGACCTCTCGTTGTTTGAGAAAGTCCTTGGGCATGTTTGAGGGGAACTTCGTTCTTCGTTGTATGCGTTACAGATGTATGTGCACCTTTTGCCTCAGGCAGATCTGAGACCAAATTTTTACCTTGGTCTTTAGGGGCACTTTGCTGTGTACAAGCAGCCCAGATAAACACCGGCAAAGCCAAAAAAGTGTTTTTAATAAAATGTCGTCGATATAAGTTCATGTGATTATCCTTTCAAGCTATCCAAAGCATCAATATGCGATTTTTAACGACCTTGCAATTTCATTCATCTTTGCTAGATCAAAGGCATGAGCAAAACATACTTCATCACAGGTTCCAACCGTGGCATTGGTTTGGGCCTAACCAACACATACCTTAATCAAGGACACCGCGTGTTTTCTACATACCGAAAGGATAATGATGCACTTTTGGATTTGAAGGAAATCTTTCCTGATGCCCTTACCCTCCTCCAAATGGACGTGGCAGACAAGGCGTCTATTGAGGATGCTTTTAAGCCCCTAAATGCTTTGACTGATTCTATTGATATTTTGATCAATAATGCGGGCCGGTATGGCAGTAGCCAGATGAGTTTGAACGAAAATTTTGATATTGAGGATATTGTTTTAACATACAGAACAAACACCCTTGGTCCTTTGCTTGTACTCCAGCAGGCACGGCCCTTTTTAGAAAAAGGAGCCGATAAGAAAGCTATCCATATCTCTTCAAAAGTCGGATCCATACAAGATAACGAGTCTGGTGGTGCATATGGTTATCGCGCTTCAAAAACAGCTTTAAATATGATGAATAAAAACATGTCTATTGATTTAAAAGATCAAGGCATCGCTTCCATCGTCATGCATCCTGGTTGGGTCCAAACTGACATGGGAGGCTCCAATGCCCCAATTGATATCAAATCATCTGTGACGTCATTGGTCACTACGATTGATCAATTGAGCTTTGACGACTCGGGCAAGTTCTTTGAAAGAGATGGGTCTCAGATTCCATGGTAGACCTTTTGTATCGTCTGGCCCTAGCCCTCCTACTGATCAGCCCTACATGGTCTTGTGCTCAAGGTGATGAAGAAGACCTGGCGAGATATAGTATATCCTTTGAAAGCCATTGGTCTCAAGGAGGTCACGGAAACTTACCCAACACCGCCCATTGGTCAAGGCTTGTGGGAGCAACACATGATCACACAGTTGAGTTTGTAAAAGCAGGTACCTTGGCAAGCCCAGGGATAAAAGACATTGCGGAAAAAGGTCAGAACAGTGTATTTTTTGAAGAAGTTCAAGCAGCTATCAATGCTAAACAAGCCTACCTTAAAATTGACGGGCCAAGTTTAAATACAGCTGACGGTCTGATTGAAATCTCCTCAGTTGAAGTGTCAAAAAATTATCCGTTATTAAGTTTGGTTTCAATGATTGCGCCCTCTCCCGATTGGATCATTGCTGTGGATGGGGTCTCGCTCATAGATCAAGGCACATGGATAGATGAAGTTGTTGTGGATCTTTATCCTTATGATGCGGGAACAGATAGCGGTCTAAATTATACATCTGCCAATAGCAATACTGACCCAGCAGAACCAATAAAAAGCTTGGAAAACGTATCCCCTTTTTCACAACAGCGCATCGGAACACTCAGAATCACCCTCGATGCTACTCTGACGAGTACGAACACCTCTCAAGCGCTTATCAAAATACACCCTAACCCTGTTCTAGATTATCTTACTATTGAATCTGAACATAAAGACCCTCTTGATATAAAACTCTACACTGTTGACGGCCAAGAAGTCATAGGCGCTGTATTGAACAACAGACAAAACCTTGTCGACATCAGCAACCTTGAAAATGGCGTTTACATGGTTCAGATCAAAACAGCTGACAATAGACTACTGATTCGCAGGCTTGTTAAGCAGTAGCTCTTTCTCAGGCGTGTTGGTCATTCAAAACAATAGATGTATTGCCTGAGGTCTATTTGCAGATCAAGAGCTGTTTTGTTCAATACATAAATAATATCAATCATTTATATATGCGTCGCCCATGCCCATTGTGCTTTATTATGGGGCATTGCCTGTGCCATTGCCATATAGCTTAAGACGAAGAAAGTCAGATTTGGTAGTTCTTTTTCCAAAGTCTTGATACTTTAGATATTAATCATACAAACTGGAGGATCTGAGATGAAAATCATAAATCAACTTGAAAGCATTGCAAGCCAACTGCCCGACTATACTGAATTTAGAGTTCAACATAACTTTTCTCAAAGCATCACATATCGTAAGGGCGATTTAATTGGCAACCAATCTTCTTCCCAGAAAGGCATGTCGTCAAGGTCGTTTGATGCAGGCTATTGGGGATTTGCATCTGCTCCGGAGGCTAATGCTTCAGTTGGCTTAGACCTGATCAAGGAATCCCAAGACAATGCCCATGTTCTAGCCAAGTACGCGCACAAAAAAGATTTATCCATTCAATCAAAAGTGGTGACTAAAACATTTGATTTTGCATCCACAAAATCAAGTTATGCGCAGTCTGAAAAAATTGATTTTGTAAAATCAATCGATGCCTTCATTGAAAAAAATTTCAAGGACCTTATCAATTACGCAACATCGCTTCGTTTATTGAATATGGAAAAACAGCTCTATACCTCCTTTGGCAGTTCTTTTTATTCATTCATTCCCAGGTCCCTGCTTTATGTCAGCATGTCTGTTGAAAAGGATAATGAAGTCACAGATTTATACATGCCCTTTGCCCAACGGGGAGAAATGCAAGATGTATTTGGTTCTCCAGACACCCTGTTCCCTAAAATTTCTGAACTCTATGAAAATTTAAAAAAGAAACAAGAAGGTGTATTTGCAAGCGCTGGTGAAAAAGACGTGGTTTTGGGCTCAGAGCTAGCTGGCATTCTTGCCCATGAGGCCATTGGCCATACCACCGAAGCTGACTTGGTTTTGGGCGGATCTGTCGCGGGTCAAAACCTAAACAAGGAAATAGCTAGCCCCATGGTGAACATGGTTGATTTTGCCCATACAGCTTTTGGTGAAACATTACCTGTGCCTGTTTATGTTGATGATGAAGGCACGGAAAGCAAAGATGCTGTCCTGATCCAAGATGGCATTTTGAAAACTTTTATGAATAACAAAGAAACAGCAGCGCACTTGGACCATGAGCTTACTGGCAATGCCAGAGCATTTGGCTTTTATGATGAGCCCTTGGTTCGCATGCGGAACACAGCCATCTTGCCTGGCAAAGACAAACTTGATGATATGATCTCAAGCATCGATGATGGGTACTATCTGGTAAACTCCAGCAATGGTCAAGCCGACACCACAAGCGAATTCATGTTCGGTGTGCCTTTAGGCTTTGAAATTAAAAACGGAAAAATCGGAAAGGCCATCAGGGACACAACCATTTCTGGTGTTGCCTTTGACATGCTCAAAACCATCAGCATGATTTCTGATGAAATGACATGGGACTGTGCGGGCATGTGCGGTAAAAAACAAAATATTCCTGTAGGCATGGGCGGGCCAGCCATCAAGTGTAAAATCAATATCGGAGGACGTTAAGATGTTGTCAGAACTTAAAAAACTAACCACAGAAACTGTCAACGCTATGAGCGATGCAGGCGTTGAAAAATCAAGCGTGACGGCGTCGTGTTCACGCATGGTAGAATACAACTTTGAATTTGATGAGCCAACATTGCTCAGAACAACACAAAACAAATCTATTGGTCTAGACGGTATTACGGATTTTAAAAATGCAAGCTCCAGCTTAAATACCTGGGAGCAAGAATCCATTCAAAACTCTGTCAAGGAGCTTAAAAGCAATCTTGCATTCTCTACCCCTGACGACGGCAATGATATTGCGGAAGCCCAACCAGAATCACACTTTACACATGGCCCTATCAAGCCGGATAAAGATCTTTTGTACAACCGCACACAGGAAGTCATGGATTACACCCAGAAACACTTTCCTAAAGTTAAGGTCGAAGCTCTGACCAGCACGCATGCAACTCGTTATGCCTCGTTTTCAAATAGCAATGGAACATTATTTACAAGCCATTCAGGAAGCTATGGCATGTCCATGATGTTTTCGGGCAAAGATGGTGAAGAGACAACATCTTTTGATTACTTTGGTGTCTCTTGCCATGATCTTGACAAAGCGTTTTTGGATTATAATTCAAATAAGAAAAAACTCGAATACACCATGATGTCATTTGATGCCCAAAAAATTCCGCATAAATTTGAAGGCCAACTGGTCATGATGCCAGGGTGCGCGGGAGAGTTTGTTGGAAACTTACTAAACTTTGTATCAGGAGGCGCTTTGATATCTGGAAAAACGCCGTTCAAAGATCATGTTGGCAAGTCTATATCTAGCCAACACCTCACAGTATTAAGCCGCCCGCATGATGCATCTTTTACATCCAAGAGTTATACAACTGGGGATGGCTATTTGTCCCAGCCCTTTGATTGGGTCTCGCAAGGCAATTTAAACACGTATGCCATAAGTCTGTATGCTTCGAAAAAATTAAAAAAAGAAAGATCACCTAACCCCGGAAGCGCTCTGATTATAGAGCCAGGCAGCAAAACATCAGATCAGCTGATTGAATCTGTCAAGGAAGGCTTGCTCGTGGGCCGCTTTAGCGGAGGCAGCATCGGGGCGTCAGGAGACTTTAGTGGCATTGCCAAAAACAGCTTTTACATCAAGGACGGCAAAATCAATCATGCCATCAAAGAGACCATGATCTCAGGCAATCTGTTCACCATGATGAACAACATCCTAGGCATGTCCTCTGACTTTCATTTGGGATCCAGTTCAAAAACGCCGTTCATGATGGTAGATGGTATTACAATGAGTTAAACCTTTTGTAGCAGCATCTAGAGCACGGCAGGTATTTAAAGTGCGTCCATAAAACATCTAACTTTTGTCTCACTTTTCATGAGTCATCCGCATCTATTTCTTCTAACTCAATTGTTAATCGCTCAGCATATCTTTTTTTAAGACTTTCAACTTCTGAATGATGTATTTCTGCCGATAGGTAGAATTTATAGGGTTCTGATCCAGGCAAGAATAAATCACGCGTCGATTTTAAACTTCGAAGATATAGGCCCCCACCTATAAAAGCAGGAAGTTTTAGTTTTTTTGCATCAGTCAAAGCATCAAGTGATAGGAACCCTCCTCACTATATGGACTCCTTATAACACGTAGTGTTAGTTTTTCAGTGTGTCCACTTTTTAGAGCCAGTCCAATATACTGCCCCCACTTTCAAATAGCATGGTGCTAAGCGATAAAGTAGAGTGGCTTTGGGGCCATCAAGCCCGAAACCAGACAATGAAAAAATGGAGGCAGAGTATGAAACGACGTAAATGGGATTCCAAAACAAAGTTTAGGATTGTCCTTGAGGGATTTAAGGGCAGAGCTATATCTGAGATATGCAACGAGTATCAAATCACCCAAGCTCAATATTACAAATAGAGAGATCATTAACCAAACTCACCTCGTAACCGGGATCACAACCAATTAACAAAAATACAAACAGTATAAAAATATATTTTTTAATGAGACGCATGGATGGCGTTACTTTTTTATCGTTTTTGTATTTTGAATATTTTATTTAGACCTTGGACTAGATAAATATTGATCAATTGCAATAGCCGCTGCTGAAGAAGCATTAAGTGATTCATGGAATTGATCATGAGAAAGTTTATATACTTGGTCGCATGTTGACATGGTTCGCTTGGACATGCCTTCCCCTTCACTGCCGATGACCAATCCTATTTTGGGTGGAAAAAATGTTTCTTCCTTGAGAACATGTTCTGCATTGGCATCCAAGCCCCAAACATAGCCGCCCTCTTTTTGAAACATTTTTATGGTGTCAGCTAAATTTCCACAATGGATGATGGGAATCCCTAACGCGCCACCGGTTGAAGCTCTAACAACAGTCTCGCCCAATTTGACCGATCGCGACCTGGGTAAGACCACACCATCGAGCCCAAAAAACTTTGCCGTACGTAAAATATTTCCCACATTCTGAGGATCTTGCAAGTGATCTAAAAACAAAAAACGCTCCTGCTCCTTTGGAGGCTGCTCCGATCTAAAACCATTCCACTTTTCAAACACCTGCCAAGAAATTCGCATACGCAAAGGATCTTTTGACTTAGTACTCATAGAAACATGAATGCCTTTAGCCTTAGCCAACTTTGCCCACGTGTTTGCTTTTGGGTGGGTTGGATCAACATGGAATTCGTGAATGTGAACAAAGCTGCTTTCAAGGGCGCAATCAATGGCATGCACGTGTGTTAGTGTAAGGTTAATTTGGTTCATAGGTTTTTAAATTCCTCTATTGTTTTGATAGGATCTTCAGAGTGTGTAATAGACCGCCCGACAACCAAATAACTGGCCCCTGCATCCAAAGCAGATCTTGGGTCCATGACTCTGGATTGGTCATTTTTGTTATCTTGAAGGAGCCGAATGCCTGGGACCATGTATACAGGCTTCTCGCCCAATTGCTCCCGGAGGTCTTTAACTTCAAATGCAGAGCATACAATGCCATCACTGCCACCGGCAATAGCCATGCGGGCAAGAGATCTTACATGATCACCCAAGGGTTTGTCTGTGAGTCCTAAGTTTCCAAGATCGCTTTGCTCAAAGCTTGTAAGTAATGTGACGGCAAGCATTTTGGGCTGTTTGTCTCTATCAAGTTGGTTGAGCGCTTTGCGAATCATCTCCATCATCCTTGGTCCACCAGAAGCATGGACCGTGAAAAAAGATATGCAGTCAAACCTTGCTAATGTTTGAACAGCCTTTGTAACTGTTGAGGGAATGTCATAAAACTTAAGATCCAAAAAGACTTTAAAGCCTAACCTTGATGCATGTTCTAAAATACTTGGGCCAGCAGATGAAAAGGCAACGGATCCAACTTTGACCCTAGAAACCAATCCAGACAACTTTTCCATCATCTCAAGATTTTTTTGGGGTTGAACATCATCTAAAGCAACAATAAGCTGGTCTAAATTCATGAAATCACAATGGGTTTGTTGGGTAATTCATTTATATTTTGCGTCTTTGCGGGGACATGTTGTTGTAAAACCTTGGAGCTTTGACCAATGGCCTCGAGCAGGCCTTCTAAGTATTCCCCTTTTTGAAAACGATGCTGCAGGCTTTGGCATATCTTTTCCCATGTAGCTGAATCTTCTTGGTCGTGAATGCCTCGATCTGCAATGATCTCAATGTCATGTTCAGACAATAAGATGTAAATTAAAATGCCCGTATTGTGTTGTGTATCCCAAACACGGTACTGAGAAAATATTTCCAGGGCGCGGTCCCGGGGTGTTTTTCCATTCAAAATTTCTAAGAAGGAGAAGCTAGACTCAATGGCCACACGAACTTCACCTTGGTGCATGCTTTCACTTCGCGCAATAGCTGTTTCAATCGATGCAAGATCTGTCTTTGAAAAATGCCTTTGTAATAAAAAAGGCAGATTAAATGTATTCTTAAAGATACGCTTTAGCATGAGACCACCTTACCAACCTCCTGAGGCGCCGCCGCCGCCGAAAGATCCACCACCACCGCTAAAGCCGCCGCCGCCAGAGGACCATCCTCCGCTAAAACCGCCGCCGCCATAAGAGCTGCCACGTGAAGATCCACGGGTCCAACGTCCGCTGCTCTTAATGCTCTTGATAGCCAACCCAAGCAGCCCCGCGCCGATGGCAATAGGCATGCTGGAGGTGATGGCATTGGCAATAACAAACATTCCTATAGCCCTAAAGAACCTTGGCGCCATAAGCAAAGGAAGAAGAAAAACAGATAAAAAGAATAGCAAGGACATCCAATCAGTTGTCCCCATCGGGTTTGACGGTGCTGATGGCTCAGGCAAAGGTTCACCTCGAATGAGGCGCTCGATGCTTAACATACCCTGGTCGATCCCATGAAAAAAGTTTTTGGCTCTAAATGCTGGCCTCATGATGTTTTCGATAATTTGATTGGCTTTGGCATCAGGGATAGCACCTTCTAGACCATAGCCCGTTTCAATTCTAATCTTACGATCATCCAGTGCAATGATCATTAAAACGCCATCGTCTATCTTTTTCCGACCAATTTCCCAGGCGTCAGCCACGCGCATGCTATATTGTTCAATGGTCTCAGGTTTGGTGCTGGGTAGAATAAGGAGTGCGATTTGGCTGCCTTTTTCCTTTTCAAGCGCGGCCATGCGGTTGATCAACTGTATTTTTTCATGGGTATCTAAAAGGCCAGTTTGATCTACAATTTGACCTGAAAGTTTTGGAACTGCTACAAAATCCAGCCCATAAGCCTCGCCCAGACAAAGTCCAATGGTGGAAAATGTCAGCCAACACAAAGAAAGAAAAAATTTATTCTTTATCAAAGTCAACCGTAGGCGGTTCTGAAATCTCTTCCATGTTTCCGACAGTGAAATTCGCTTTGGTCTTATACCCAAAGATCATGGCTGTTAAATTGTTTGGAAACGTCCGCGTTAAGACATTATAATCTTGCACAGCTTTAATGTATCGCTGTCTGGCGACAGAAACTCGATTTTCGGTTCCCTCTAGCTGGGCCTGAAGATCACGAAAGTTCTGGCCTGATTTGATATCTGGATATTTTTCAACCGTCACCAAAAGCCTTGAGAGCGCTGAGCCCAACTGATCTTGAGCTTGTTGAAATTTGGCCAAGGCACTGGGATCATTGACCAGCTCTGGGGTGACTTGCATCGTGCCCACTTTGGCGCGCGCCTCGGTGACGCCCATCAAGACTTCTTTTTCTTGATCTGCAAAGCCCTCAACTGTTTTGACCAAGTTGGGAATCAAGTCCGCGCGACGTTTATACTGATTGGTAACTTCAGCCCATGCAGAGGTAACGCCCTCATCAAGACTTTGAAATTGGTTGTAGCCGCACGATGATACTGCTAGCAAACATAGAAAGATTAAAAGTTTTTTTATCATGGTTGCTCGATTATATGGATTTGAAAGTCTTGTAAAGGCGTTTATACGTCAGGCTTTGCATGAATGTCATAAAAAAGACCCATCATAAGACCGCTCTGTAAGCCAACCCGAACCTGTGGCAAGGTCACAATATTGCTCAACCCTATGTCTGTTATGCCAATATTTTCTTTTTCCCATGGGTATTGAAAACCTTCTAAGGTCACGCCTTGACATTTCTTTAGAGGTACTAAACTGACACAAGTCCCTTCTACAGTATGAAATGTTGTGGACTGGCCTATATAAAACCCCTGCCAATCTTGACCCAGAAGGTTTATCTGCGCCTGATGCGCGTAATCTATCAAGCTATGTATGTTACAGAGCGTGTGATCTAAACGCTTACCATTCACACCTGCAATCGATATGTCGTGGTAGCCCTTATCTATTAAATATGTCATCGCCTTTTGGAGGTCTGATCTGGCTTGATCTTCTACGTGCAGCGTTTCAACCTTGTCCATGTGCTCTGGTCTTATTGAATCTAAATCTCCAATCACCAGGTCAGGCTGGGTTCCGTGGTCCATAAGCCAATTGGCTCCACCATCTGCCGCAATGACTATATCTATGTTCTCTAAGACTGATTTTAATCGTGCTTTTGAGATTGGTTGTCCATTAAGGGCTAGCAAGGCACGTTTAAAAGGCGCATAGGCTGAGTTGCTTTTCATTGTCATACGATACGTTTTAAACTACATTTTGGTCATGCAAGAAAGAGATATTTTAGATGTCGATGTATTATTTGTAGGAGCCGGGCCGGCCAACTTAGCCAGCGCCATTGCCCTGAAACAATCCATCGATCTTCACAACACAAAAGCCAATCCACCCATCGAGCCTATGATTGTGGTCATTGAAAAAGCCGCAGACATAGGTGGACACCAGGTATCAGGCGCAGTCATCAACCCTGGTCCGCTGGCAGAAATCATCCCAGACTTCCTTTCCAAGGCATGTCCTTTTGAGGCGCCGGTCACCTCTGAGGCTGTCTACAAGCTCTCATCAAAAGGGCAGTTTAAATTTCCTATTTTGCCTCCCCAGTTCAAAAACCATGGCAATTATGTGGGATCATTATCAAAATTTACCGCATGGCTCGGTCAGCAAGCACTCGAGCTCGGCATTGAGATTTTCCCAGGGTTTACGGCCACAGAGATTTTATATGATGGCAGTCGCGTTATTGGCGTACGTACTGGAGACAAGGGTATTGATGCCAAAGGCAATCATAAACCTAATTTTGAATTGGGCATGGATATCAAAGCCAAATGCACTGTCTTTGGAGAGGGCGTTCGAGGGTTTCTAACCAAGAGCCTTATTCCCAAACTAGGTCTGGAGGGACGGCACCCAGAAGTCTTTGAAACAGCTGTTAAAGAAGTTTGGGCGTGTAAGCAAAACATAGAACCCGGCATGGTGATCCACACGATGGGCTATCCATTGGATGCCAAAACGGTGGGCGGTTCATTTATTTATGGCATGAAAGATAACCATTTGGTGATCGGTCTTGTGGTTGGTTTAGATTACAGGGACCCTTTCATGGAACCTTATCAAGAGTTACAAAAACTCAAAGAGCATCCGCTCATTGCCAAAATGATTGAAGGTGGCAAGCAAGTTGCCTACGGCGCCAAGGCGATATCTGCGGGTGGCTACTACGCCATGCCACAGTTGACATTTGATGGTGGCATGATTGTCGGTGAGTCTGGTCAGCTGATAGACATTGCCAAACTCAAAGGGATTCATGTTGGCATGCGCTCAGGGATTGAAGCTGCCAAGGTGATTGCAGATAATCTCATTGCAAACAAAGACTTCTCACACGAGAGCCTCAAAGCATATCAAACAAATTTTTTAAACTCACAAGAAGGCAAAGATCTGCACAAAGCCCGAAACTTTCATCAAGCCTTAAGTCTAGGCATGCCTAAAGCTTTGGTTCATATTGGTGCTCAAATCCTAACAGGTGGTAGAGGATTTCAAGATCCCATGCCGTGCAATCACGTGGACCGCGAATCTTACCAAACCGTTTTACAAAGGCACGGTTCCAGTCAGGCCCCCTTGCCTGAAGATTTAAAAACCAAGCATGCCCTACCCAAGCTCACATCTATTTACAATGCGGGCACCTTGCACGAGGAAGATCAAGTCTCTCATTTAAAGGTGCACAACACCGATATTTGTTACAGCTCGTGTGCTGAAACCTACCGCTATCCCTGTAATCGTTTTTGTCCAGCAGGCGTCTATGAGATGCTAGAGGAAGCGGACAAAAAACTAAAACTTCAGGTCAACTTCACCAATTGCGTCCACTGCCAAACCTGTGACATCAATTGCCCTGAAGACAATATTTTGTGGACACCTCCTGAAGGTGGTGGTGGTCCAAATTATAAAATTTTATGAGCAACATTCATGAGACTGCATACATTGTAAACTACTACCGATCACAAGATCCGGAGTTAAGTTTAGATCCCTATGCCCATTTATGGGTTACAGAGAGGTCCAAAAAATTAGCACAGGATTTTGATGAAAAGGTTCTCCATCATGAGGGGCCTCTTACGTGTTTAAGAAGCAGGTATTTTATTTTGGAGCTTCAAAAGTTCTATAAACTGCATGGCGGATTTACATTTATCAATATCGGCGCAGGCTTTACAACGTATCCATTTATTTTAAGTGAAGAGGTACAGTGCATTGAAGTTGATCAGCCGCATGTCGTATCTGAAAAAGCAGATCGACTGAAAGCATTTCAGTCTAATGGTCTGCTCCCTCATAGAGAAGTTGAATTCATTGCGGCTGACCTTAACGATCTTAAAGATATAGAACGTTTAGAGACGCTGCTTTTAAGCAAAAAAAACCAAAAGCCTTTTTTCGTACTCGTTGAAGGTGTTATTTATTATCTCCCAGAAACCAGTGCGAAACGTATGATGTCCATGATACAAAACGTTTGTCCCGCAAAGAGTAGAGCTGGCATTATTTCCTTAATGCCCGAAGCAATCGAGTCTAGGGGCATACAAAGAGTCATTGAATATTTTCATGACCATTTTGGATTTCCTAAAAAAAATTATACTACATTTTCATATGATACATTTAAGAGCTTAGAATCTTTTCATTTAATTCATCATACTGATTTACAGCAGTTGGAAATCAAATACTGTGGCACACAACACGCCAATTTAGACAATAGCTTTGACGAGCAGTTTTATCTATTAGAGAAAGTTTAACAAAAACAAACTATAGGCACTTTCCTTGCCATAACGCATTTTTTTCATATGATACTTTTGGTTTTATTTTTCTATGAATAAAGTTTATTTCAATCTCTAAAAGTTTGTGTTCTCTGCATAGATAGTGTGCAAAATGCGGTCGATAGGATTTATATTGATCGTAAGAAAGATTGCGCATGTATTTACTCCATCGGTGATTGATAAAAGTTTTTGGTATTGAAACAGGTTCGGTAAGATCATCTGTACCCCAAATATTGATAGGGTTTTCAGACTTATCTACACCTTGAATCACATACCATCCCTCATAAACTTTTGGGTTGGGTGCAAACATATGCCAGTTTTGGTGCCAACCGGTCAGATTGCGCACATCTTTATTACCCATTAACAGAGGCTTAATCGTCGCGCGATCTATGATTTTTTTGCGCTCTAGTGATTGGATATTTACCAAGAATGTTTCTAGTAAAAATAACATCAAAAATAACCTTGTAAGTTTGTGCAAATTAAAGCTCCGCTCCTTGATGTGAAAAGAAGCTGTAATTTTGCTCCAGACAGATCGATGGCGACTGACCCAAAGGTAGATCTGGTGGCCTATTTTTTTAGAAAAAGGCAGTGATAAAATTCGATGAATTATTTTTGGCCAACTTGAGGCCTGAAGTAAGACTAAAAAAGCTTGAAAATGCGTATGAAGTTTACCTTTGTCATCATGAACAACCCATGAATGGGCTTGATTCATTTTTTCTTCAATCTTGTGATTGCTTTGTCCTGGCATGACCTCAACATCTTCAATGCCCAGAAACTCACGTAAGATCAAAACGCCTTTAAGACAAAACCCGCAGTTGCGATCAAAGTAAATCTTGTATTGGATCAGGCTTTTAGATCTTCTTTGGAGAAAGAAATCCCAGAACATTGTCGGCAAAAAGATCAACCACATTGAAATGGCTATCCAAGAAAAAAGCCCTACATCTAATGTTGCAAATATAGAGATGTGAAAGAAAATAAAGACAGCTACCAAACCAAGACGTATTTTTTCTTTCGCAAAGACAAATAGCAAAAGAGGCGGTGCAAAGATCTCTAAAAGAACCGTCCCTTTCGATAACACTTTAAGTGTTTCTGGAAAATCTAAGAGAACGTGCGCCAAGGGTTTAGCAAACTGTTTGGCGTTAAAAATATATTCAAGCGCACTCCCCTCTCCCAACCAGATCTGATTGGCTTTCATCAATCCTGAAAATACATATATAAAGATCACCTGTAATGTCAGCGCCAATGTGGCACTTGAAAATAATGTTTTTTTATCCAGTTTCTTTGAGGTTAATGCAGATTCCAAACTCCATGCATAGGACAAAGGCAAAAACATACACCAGAAAAGAATCACATGTGCCATTTCATCACCACCATAAACCAAAAGTGGATTCCGGTTCATCAGTGAGATAGACATCACCAACATGATTAATGTCATTAAACGTATTTTCCACCCGATGATGAAACATACAATGGCACCCAGGTAAAGTCCCCAAAGCCCACTGACCCATATAGAGTGATCCCATATTAAGAAAAGCGACGACCACTTGGAGTGCGCTCCAATGTCTAATAACGCCTTAGTCGATAAGACCCCACTCTCAGAAAAAAAGACGGATCTTAAAAAAAATCGATCAATCCCACCAATCAACAACACGATCCCAAATACCACGCGAAAAAGCGCCAATGAACGCAGGTCAAGCTCAAAAGCTGATTTAAAGTATCTGCCTACATGCTTCAATTTATTTGAGTGTATGTGATATCAAGGTATTCGTCTACGCCATGACATCTTTGAAGTATCACAATCTAAAACTTTCAAAGGGCCCTAGTATTTTGTTGAAATAAGTGAAGTATGAACGCAATAAATATCCCAAGAGACATGAGGCTTGCCATCAGAACTGCACCTGAAGCTATATCTTTTATTGTTTCAACTTCTGGAGTTATCTCTGGATAAAATGCGTCTAAAAAATATTCCAAAGCTGTGTTGAGCAGCTCAGTGGTTAGGACTGCTCCGATGGCGATGGTGAACAGCCCCCACCATACCAGTTCAGCTTCGGCAAAGAAAAGTAGCGCCACAGCTGCAATCCCACAAAGGACTTCAGCCCTAAAACTACGCTCGGTTTTCCACGCTGAAACAATCCCTTTCATTGCAAATATAAGGCGCTTATAAAATTTTTGATTTTTCATGTCATACTTCTTACAAGGGGTTGTACAAGAAGAGAGGCCGCCATTAAGACACCTAGCCTACCTTTAAAAGCTCAGTCCAACGGGTTGTATAACAGGGTGACCGATGCTCTGACTGCATGGGCCAATTGTTGTTGAAGGTTCCGCAAGCCGCAAACTTTAATGTGTTTTTACCTTCTTTACGATTGATACCATCTAATGTTTCCATAATTTTCATATCTCGAGCACTGTCACCCTGTTGAAATAGATGTTGTTGAACTTGAGACTGAGATGAAAATTCTGATAAGCACACACCGCTTTTTTTGTACTTCACGCCTTTTTTGTAAAACAGTTGAACAATCCTTAGTCCTGCTCGAATGAGCTTGTGTGTGGCGCACGTACCAGGGTCAAAGTGCGCCACATCAAATGAGTGAATATAGTTTTTTTGATCAAATCGATTACTCTGTGCAAAGACATACAGAGATCGACATACAGACTTTTGAGCTCTGAGCTTTTCAGCGGCGCGACTAATGTGATTGGCAATGGACTCTTCTAACTCGCTTTGCCGGGTCACATGGCTGCCAAATGAGCGCGTGGCAATAATTTGTTTTTTAGGCGTTGCAAAATCTTTGTACGCAAAACATGGAATGCCCTTAAGCTCTTTAACCATACGATGACCTTGGACTGTCATGATTTTACGTACAGAAGCTTCAGGTAGGTTTCGAAATTGCCAGGCCGTGCGGATACCTAAAGCATGCCACCTTTGTGTTAGTTTCCTGCCCATACCCCAAAGCCCTTCAATAGAAAAACCTTTGAGCGCGGATGCAATGTCCTCATCGGTTTTTAAAACACAAAAACCGTTTTCATTCTTTTTAGCGATATGATTGGCCACCTTGGCCAAGACCTTTGTTGGCGCAATACCCACAGACACAGGAATGCCTGTGTTTTGTAAAACACTTTGGCGTATATTTTTTGCGTGGTCATTGAGGTTTTGATTTTTGATATCGTTGAAATTTAAAAATGCCTCATCAATAGAATAAACCTCTACATGAGGTGTGAGATTATGTAGGGTTTTCATCACACGTCGAGACATGTCGCCATACAATGCGTAATTAGAAGAAAACACATGAACGCGGTGCTTTTTGACCACGTCTTTGACTTTGAAAAAAGGTGCCCCCATAGGGATCCCCAGCGCTTTGACCTCAGGGCTTCGGGCAATCACACACCCGTCATTATTGGACAAAACCATGACAGGCTTGTGGATCAGCGACGGCTGAAAGACCCGCTCACATGAGGCATAAAACGCATTACAATCAATAAGTGCTGTACAGGTTTTCACAATGCGCCCACCATATACGATCGTGAGAATCAATCAATTCAAGGGTAGATTAATCAGATAGGCTTTGATAGCCTTACCAGATGGGCACCTTCGAACTCAGCCAGATAACGCCCCCATGGCTTTTGGGGTGTATGTTTTTATTGGGCCTTGCTTTTGGTGCGTTAATGATTGGACTTTGGGTACGCGCAACCTATGAAAAGAAACTTCAAAGGCTTTGCCAAGACCAAGATGAGCACAAAGACCATATGCAGGTGGCGCAAAACAATCTCACACATGAAAATATGCGATTAACATCAGAGCTCAATGCGCAATCTCAGTACCAACAAAGCAAAAAAGACCTGGTTGTTGAACTTGAACAAAAATTTGAACATTTGAGCCAAAAGGTTTTCTCTTCCCAGGTCTCTTCATTTCAAAGCCATACCCAAGAGAGCTTGGGGCACATTCTCAATCCCCTAAAGGAAAAAATTCAATCTTTTGAGAGTAAAGTTGACCACCAGTTTGAAAAAAGTGTTCGAGACATCACCACACTCAAAACCCACATCGAGCATATGTCTCAGGCCAATCTTGAAATTTCAAAGGCAGCTGAACATTTAACCTCAGCCTTAAAAGGTGACGTTCGCGTGCAAGGTCACTGGGGAGAGATGGTCTTAACCAAAATTTTAGACGTTTCAGGTCTGCGTGAGGGTATTGAGTACACCACACAGGGCCGAGATTTAAAACTCAAGTCAAATGATGGTCGAACAGCCAAACCCGATGTCATTGTACATCTGCCTGATGACCAGCATATTGTAGTCGATGCAAAGGTCAGTCTTAAACATTACGAAGCCATCGGCGCCTTGGAAGACACAGAAGGCATTGCAGCTCTTCAAAAGTTATTCTTAACATCGGTTAGAAGTCACATTCAAAACCTTGGAAGTAAAAAGTACCATGCGTTACAAGGCCTTAAATCACCTGAGTTAACGCTTCTGTTTATGCCTATTGAGGGGGCCTTTTCCATGGCCCTACAGATGGATTCTAGATTGTATGCGGAGGCCTGGGACCAAGGAATTGTTTTGGTCAGCCCTACTACCCTCTTGGCAACCTTACGGACCGTCGCTTCACTATGGAAAACACAGCGCCAAAATCAAAACGCACTGGAGATTGCCCGGCAAGCCGGCGGCCTTTATGACAAATTCGTAGGGTTTCTCAACGATTTACAAGACATTGGCAAACATGTGAATCGAACCCAAGCCTCCTATGATCAAGCCATACAAAAAATAGCTCAGGGGCGTGGGAACCTTTTGAGCCGGGTCGAGCACCTTAAAACCATGGGCGCCAAGACAGAAAAGAAAATACCCCTTCAAAACAATGAAGACATGACCATCAAAAATACATTGGAAGGCACCTCTGAAAATTTTCTTCCACACCCACAAACCAAGCCCATCCCAAAACTTGAAAGATAAACATGTTGCAAGCACTGAATAAAAACCAAACATTAAAAAAATTTAGCCCTAAAGACAAAAGCGAAAATAATATTCAGTGGATCCACCCAACTATTTGTGCTGGCACAGGCTTCCCTTCACCGGCTGATGATTACATCGATCATCCATTGGATTGGAATGATTTTTTGGTTCAACATCCTTCTGCTACATTCACGGTTCGGGTTATAGGGGACTCCATGTCGCCTCAGATTCCTGAAGGCGCATTTGTGATTGTTGACAAAAGCTTATCTGCTAAAAACGGCGATATTGTGGTTGCTGTTGTAAATGGGGAATTTACACTCAAACAATTTTCAAAACAAAAAAAAGAAGTCCAGCTTGTCCCCTTCAACACCACTTACCCAACCATGTCCATCAAAGGTGAAGATGATTTTAACATCTGGGGCGTTGTCACTGCTTCGGTGGAGAAGTATCGCTAACCAATGAAAATTGTAGACGGAAAAAATGCGCCCACCCAAGCATGAAGTGAACAATCTCGTGTGAGGAAGGGATTACTTAAGAAGGTAGAGTATATGGTAAACGGCCTTAGCAACATTAAAAATCCTTAAAAAAGAATGTCAGGTTTAAGTATATTTAAAAATTGAAATTATGAGCCACAAAACAATTAACAAGATATATCAAATTACACCTAGTGAAGATGGTGACATTCCAGCCCATCAAATCTATGATATTGTGGAATAAATAAAAAAAGAACCTGATCCCTCAATTTTTATTGAGCATATCTTTCATGCCTTTGAAAAGTTCAATGATTATGAGTTTGGTAGCCCTGGTGCGTTTGTTCATTTTATAGAGTCTAATGAATTTAAATTTGATTACTACGACTTGTTGATTCAATCTCTCAACAGAAAACCTTCCGTTATGGCAGTATAGATGTGTAGTAGAATTATCAACAGCTTAAAAACAGATAAAGAAAAAGAATACTGGATAAAAACTCTTGAAAATACTCGACTGAACAAAAACTTTTCTGAGTGCGTCAACGAATGCATTGATTTTTTTATAAATGAATAAAAGTCTGGGTCTTATACTAAAGTCTTTACAGTCTTATTTAAGAGATTGTAAAGAGGTTAGATGATGGAGCACATCTAGAAGAAATATATTTTAATTATTTGAACTCGTTGTTTTAAAAGCAAAATGTCATTTTGAAAAACATAGGTCCAATAACTTAATACAATTACATCCCTCAAACAATACCCAAGTATGGCCTGCCATACTTGGCTCTAATCGTAATACTCTCTGCCTAAATGTGTGATCAAGTCTTCACCTTGGGTGTAGCGTAGTGTGTTTTTGAGCTTCATGAGCTGAATAAAGATATCATGTTCTGGGTAAAGACCTGGTGCAACCATAGGTGCTTTGTAATAAAATGAAAGCCATTCTTGAATGCCTTTAAAACCAGCACGTTGTGCAAAGTCAGAGAACAATGCCAGATCTAAAACCAAGGGCGCTGCCAAAATAGAATCTTTGCAAAGAAAGTTAACTTTGATCTGCATTTTATAATTGAGCCATCCGAAGATATCTATATTGTCCCACCCTTCCTTGTTATCTCCACGTGGGGGATAGTAGTTGATCCGGACCTTGTGCGAAAAGTCTTTGTACAACTCTGGATAAAGGTCAGGTTGGAGGATATGTTCAAGGGCTGAAAGCTTGGACTCTTCTTTTGTTTTAAAATTTTCTGGCGCGTCCAAAACTTCGCCATCTCGATTGCCCAGAATATTGGTTGAAAACCATCCATCCAGACCCAGCATTCTGGATTTTAATCCAGGCGCTAAAATCGTTTTCATGAATGTTTGGCCCGTTTTAAAATCTTTACCTGAAATTGGAACGCCCTTGTCTTGTGCAAACTGGGTCAGTGCCGGAATATCAACGGTTAGGTTCGGCGCACCATTGGCAAAAGCATAGCCCGCTTTGATGGTTGCATACGCATAAATCATAGATGGTGCGATCGCCGGGTCGTTGTTTACCAGACCTTTTTCAAATTTTTCAAGTGTTGTATGTACATCTGAAGGTTGAATATAGGCTTCTGTGGAGGCGCACCAAACAACAACAATACGATCACAGCCCTTTTCTGCTTTGAAACGCTCGATGTCTTCAATCAGTTGATCGGCTAAGTCCATTTTGGTCTTGCCTTTTTTGACATGGGTTCCGCTTAAACGAGATACATAATGTGGATCAAAAACGGCTTTCATCGGTTTGATATCTTGGATATCCTCCCGAAGTTTTTCAATCAAGTCAGGGAAAAGAACATGGTTTTTTTTAGCAACTTCATAGCAGTTCTCTTCGAAGAGATCCCACGCACCAAATTCGATATCTTCAAGCGCAGCCAACGAAACAAAATCCTTGATCTTAGGGTTGCGATTGTCGGTTCGTTTGCCAAGACGGATATTACCCATTTGGGTTAATGATCCGATCGGTTGTCCTAATCCTCGTATGATGGCTTTAACCCCAATCATAAAGGTGGATGAAACAGCTCCTAAACCTGGGGTAAGAATACCTAATTTGCCTTTGGCTGGGACAACTTTAATATCAGACATAAACGACTCCTTCTTTCTCACTCATAAGAATGCACATTAGTGGCTTGCATGTATCTAACCGATTTAAAATTGTCTACTCATTACAGATATAAAAAAAGCAGACGTTAGGCCTGCGTAAAGGTTATTGATCGAATAAGTAGAATTTTTTTTTAACTTCGTGGCTGAAGCTCAAGGAACGGACGTTGCGATTTTCATGCTGATATCTGCAGCAGTGGCTGAGTGGGTTATCGCGCCTACTGATATGAAATCCACGTCCAACTGCGCGAGAGAGATGAGGCGCTCTTTTGTAATACCGCCTGAAACCTCAATCGGCACACGGGAGTTAACCAAAGTCATACAAGCTTGAATCTCGGCATTGCTCATATTATCTAATAAAAGGCGATCGGCACCATGCTTAATGGCTGAATCTATTTGAGCCCTCTCAGAAATTTCAATAATCAAGGGCGTGCCAGGGTATGCCATTTTTGCTTTTTTAGCGGTCATCCCTACATCGCCAAAATTCGCTGTGATGTGATTGTCTTTGATCATCATCTGATCGTCCAAGCCCATTCGGTGGTTGTGTCCGCCTCCACATCTGACCGCATATTTTTCGAGCGCTCGGTAATGGGGCAATGTTTTGCGCGTATCAAGAATCTTGGTTTTATAATCCTTGATAAGATTTGAATACTCAAAGGCAAGAGTTGCGATACCGCACAGTCGTTGTAGGACATTGAGTGCTACCCGCTCTGCTTGAAGCAAAACATGGGCAGGTCCTTTAACTTCTCCAAAAACTTCTTGAGACGATACCTTATCACCATCTTGAACAGAAAACGCAACGCGTGCTGACGGGTCTAATGCATGAAAAATACGTATAACAATCGGGATAGCACAACAAACAAGGTCTTGCTTGGCCAAAAAGCGGCCTATCGCCTGAAGTTTGGGATCGATCGTAGACAGCGTTGTTTTGTCGCCTGTGCCCATGTCCTCGGCAAGCGCCTGAGCAATCCATTGATCACTGACCAGTTCACTCATAGGGTTCGATGTCGATTTTTTTTTCTAACAACCACTTGCCTACTTTGAGCGCAATATACATGACATTTTTACCTTGGTGAGCATCCTTGAGCTTGCGCCCTCGATCGAGGACTACATCTCGAATGATCACGTCGTTGCCGATCTTTAGGGTCATATGCAACTTGGGAAGCTCAGACTTTGGATCTTTGAATTCTGATTTGGGAACCCCGTGATCCCCTTTGTTAAGTGAGCCTGTGCGCATACTTAATGTCTCATCAAGGCGCCACTCTTCATCATGATAAAGGTCAGCTTGGTCGCTTAAAACGACGGGCTGAATACTCTCGTCTGCAGAGATAACCTCCAGAATATGGGAACCTACAAGAACTTTATCACCCACATTGATCTTGGCTTTTTTAGTTTTGCTTCCATTGATCAGCACACCATTCTCACTGTCTTGGTCTTCAACATAATAATCACCATCATGAAGTACAATACGCGCATGGGACCGAGAAACCTTGGCATCATCGAGCACAACATGGTTCTCAGGCATGCGACCGATGAAGGTGACTTGCGGATCCAATCGGATGATTTTGAGAACCTCTTGATTTAAACGAACACGCACACCAAAAGGTGCTTTGACACCATCTCCTTTGATGAGGTTCCAAATGGAACGGTCCTGTTGGGTATCAGTGATAGGGGCCTCCTTGAAAAAACTTTGTTTAATCGATGATACCACTTATGATGGTTCAACCAAAAAGGAAATCTTCTAAAAAATCATGTTCTCACTTTTCAAAAAAGAGCGCCTCAAGCGAAGGTGCAATAGATATCTCGCCCAACATCTCTACGAAGATGCCCTTGGAATAGCACAGGAAGGTGTCAAGCATTACGCAAACGACGCTCACTTTTGGATCTACCAAGCGTGGGCCCATATTGAGTCTGGGCAATTTGAACAGGCCTTGAGTGTCTGCAAAGAGGGTTTGACTATTTTTAAAGACCATCTTGTTCTTCAAAATCTCAAAGGTGATGTTCTTTATCGCTTAGGACATTTTGAACAGGCCTTGGCAAGCTTAAATCAGGTTTATAAGGAGACTCCAGACAATTTACACACGTGTTATCTGATCGGGCAAGTCCATGCTGCAAAAGGCGAGCTCCATCAAGCCAGTCGGTATTTTGAACAGATTCTACAATACGACCCCAAACTGCTTCAGGTTCGCCTCTTGGCTATGGCTGAACATTACATACATACCCACCAGGCCTAAGCCGTAGTGACCATTCAAATCGTGTCACCCAATCGGCACCAAACCCATGATCAACTTGCTGCCAATCAAAATTGGTTGTATAGCTCTTAGTCGTGTCAAGTTTGCAAAAAACAAAATTTCAACCTAAACCAGAGTGGATTAAAGTCAAACTTCCAGGAGGTTCAGAGTTTAAGCGTATTTCTCAAATGCTGCGTGAGCGAAACCTTTTTACAGTATGTGAAGAGGCCCGCTGCCCAAATATTGCAGAATGTTGGTCGGGCGGAACGGCCACGCTTATGATCATGGGGGAGAAATGCACCCGGGGATGTCGCTTTTGCAATGTCAAAAGCGGCCTGCCAGATGGGCCCCTTGATCCGTTTGAGCCTCAAAAGGCAGCTGAAACAGTTGAACTGATGAACCTTGATTATGTGGTCATCACGTCAGTTGATCGCGACGACTTGCCTGACCAAGGCGCGCCGCATTTCGCGCGAACCATTGAAGCCATTCATGCGCGCACACCTCATGTCATGATTGAAACCTTGATTCCAGATTTCAGAGGTGACCAAGCATGCTTGCAAACGATTTCCCAAAGCGCTCCTGATGTTTTGGCTCACAATATTGAGACTGTACGTCGCCTGACCCCAACGGTAAGAGATCAACGAGCCACCTATGAGCAGTCTTTGAAAGTGCTTGCGTTTGTAAAGTCTATCAAGAAAGATCAATGGACCAAGTCCTCGATTATGTTGGGCCTTGGGGAAACGCAATCTGAATTGATGCAAACCTTTGAAGATTTACGTGCCCATGGCGTTAACTTTCTCACGCTTGGCCAGTACCTACAACCCAGTAAAAAACACCTCAAAGTCACCCGTTTTTATACACCAGATGAGTTTAAAACCCTTCAAGAACAAGCCCTGTCCTTCGGATTTGATTATGTGGCTTCAGGACCCTTGGTCAGAAGCTCCTATCGAGCAGGTGAGTTTTTTATACGCAACGTGGTTGATGCAAAAAGAAAGGCCTCCCGAAATATCTCTAGAAATGGACAACTTCTCCCCGTCGTATAATATGGCAAAAAATTTTAGATCAGGTTTATAAGACAAAACTACAAACCTATAAGGTGTATTGAGAGGATAAATTATTATGGCTTTTGAATTTAATTTACCGGATATTGGTGAGGGTGTGACCGAGGGAGAGGTTGTATCTTGGTTGATAGCTAAGGGCGACACTGTAACAGAAGACCAGCCCATTGTTGAAGTTATGACCGATAAAGCTACTGTTGAGATTGCTTCCCCCAAAAATGGAACTATCGCAGAAATTATGGCTGCTGAAGGAGAAACCGTATTGGTTGGTAAACCTTTGGTCCTCATTGAGCAAGACGCCTTGGAAAGCAAAACCGAAACCACACAGAGCGCAAACAATGCGCAAAAAGACGCCACACAAACCTCTGAACAAGCCCCAGAAAAAGCCAAAGCACCAGATCAACACAGCCCTTCATCTGCTCAGCAGAGTAGCGCTACAATGCCTGCAACACAGGCCCATATCCTTGCTTCTCCTCTCACGCGTAAAACAGCTCGAGAGATGGGTCTTGACATCAACACAATTGACGGCAGTGGCCCATCAGGACGTGTAACCATGGAAGACGTTCAACAGGCTGGAATGGGTGCTCCCTCACAGAGCTCTCCCCAACCTTTAGAAAATATATCATCGAGCCCTGCTAAAGCGTCAGTATTAGACTTGCCCCAAAAACATATCCAAGGTGGACGGCAAACCAATCGCTTTAAGGTCAAAGGGATCCGAAAGAAAATTGTTGAAAACATGCGCAAGTCTTTGGATCATGCCGCGCATTTTTCACACATGGATGAAATTGATGCGACTTTATTGGTAGAAGCCCGCAATCGATTGAAAGGCAAAGCCGCTGACTATGGCATTAAGCTCAACTATTTGCCGTTTATCATCAAAGCTTTGGTAGAAACCTTAAAAATGTACCCTCGCTTAAACGCTACATTCGATGAAGATAATCAAGAGGTCATAGAAAAATACTACTACAATATCGGTGTCGCTGTTGCCACCGGCAATGATGACTTGGTAGTACCAGTCATACACGATGCAGATCAAAAGGGTTTGCTACAGCTGGCCAGCGAGATCAAAACTTTGGCAGATAAAGCTCAGAACAATAAGCTCTCGCCAGGTGATTTTGCTGATGGAACTTTTACAGTCACAAGTCTTGGCGCGTATGCAGGAACATATGCGACCCCTATTATAAATTATCCAGAAATGGGGATTTTAGGATTTTACAAAATTGAAAAAAGACCTGTTGTGATTGACGATGAGATAAAAATTCGTCAAATGGCAAATATATCATTTTCCTTAGATCACCGCATTGTGGATGGCTACCTGGGTGCTCGTTTTACAAAGACCTTCATTGGCTTTTTAGAACAGCCTGAAATGCTTCTCATGTTCTAATACTGTCGTGGCGATGTAGACATTTTAAAGAAAGGTAATGTTTTGGATCAAATAAAAAAACAAGTGGTTGTTGTAGGTGCAGGTCCAGGTGGCTATGTGTGTGCCATTCGCTTGGCACAGTTGGGCAAGGACGTCCTTTTAATTGACCGTGAAGCTATGGGAGGTGTGTGTTTAAACTGGGGATGCATTCCATCTAAAGCACTCATTCATGTTTCCAAGGTTTATGAAAACATGCAACACAGCCAAGACATGGGGATTTCAGTTACAGGCGCCTCACTTGATCTTAAAAAAACACAAACCTGGAAAGAAAGCGTCGTCAAAAAACTCACCGGCGGGGTCGCCCAACTTGTCAAAGCCAACGGTGGGAATATTCTTATGGGCGCTGCCCAGCTTCAAGACACCCACTCACTTGTTGTGACAGATGGCAATGACAAAAAAACACATGTCAGCTTTGAACAACTCGTCATTGCATGCGGTTCTCAGACCATTCAAATACCTGGCTTTGATATTGATGGTGAGCACATCATCGGATCTCGCCAAGCTTTAGAGCTGACAGAGGTGCCAAAACGCTTTGCTGTTATTGGAGGAGGTGTCATTGGTTTAGAAATTGGCATGCTCTATCAAAAATTTGGCGCGCAGGTTTCAGTGATTGAGCTTGGTGATCAGCTCCTAGCAGGAACTGATAAAGACATTGCTAAGACCATGGCAAAAATCTGTAAGAAAAAAGGGTTGGATGTGCACCTTGGCGCCCAAGCCAAACGCTATGAAGTTTTAAAAAATGGCTTGGCCTTGCATGTAGACACGGCCAAAGGGCCTGTTGAGATAAACTGCGATAAAATTCTACTGTCGGTAGGACGACGCCCGAATGCTGATGGCTTTGGGCTTGATAAGGCTGGTCTTACTCTCGGCCCAAAAGGTTTGGAAGTCTCTGAAACACTTCAAACAAAAGTTGCACATATCTACGCCATTGGAGATATCACTGGGGGTGCCTTGCTTGCGCATAAAGCTTCCAAACAAGGGATGATTGCAGCTGAGCATATTGCAGGCAAACAGGTCGCCTATGACGTCAAGGCTATGCCCGGTGCTATCTTTACTGACCCTGAGATTGGTGCAGTTGGTTTAACTGAAGCTGAAGTTAAGGCCCAAGGCACAGACTATATCACTGGCACCTTTCCTTTTGCAGCATCTGGTAAGGCCATGGCCACGGGTCACACAGATGGTTTTGTGAAACTTATTGCACGCAAAGACAACCGGGTGCTCTTAGGCGCGCACATCATTGGCCCGCATGCCTCTGACCTGGTTGCCGAAGCCACATTGGGGATTGAGATGGGGGCCACACTTGATGACATTGCGCTTACGGTTCACGCCCACCCCACCACTTCCGAGAGTGTTATGGAAGCTGCTGAAGTTGCTTTGGGTCATCCCATACATATTGTTGCCAAAAAAAAACGGACTTAATCTCAAGTGATGCCCAAGCAAACATTTAAAAGTGATCAAGAGGCTTTTCGTTTGGCCAAGTCTCGTACCTTCAATCCATTGAAGGTCTATCACAATATGGTCAAAGCACGCGCCCTAGAAGAACGCCTGATCAAAATGAGCAAATCTGAAGACGGCTACTTTTGGATTGGCGGACCGGGTGAGGAAGCCTTTAATACGGTTCTTGGCATGCTTGTACATAAGGGCAAAGGTTTAGATTATGACTACATGCACTTTCACTATCGGCAGTCTGCTACCATGCTTGCTCTTGGCATGCCGATGATTGATGCCATTCGACAGATGAACAATAAAGTCACCGATCCTTTTTCTCAGGGGCGTAACTTTGTAAACCACTACGTCAAAAAAGAATGGAATGTCATGCCCGTGTCATCTCCCATTGAGGTTCAATATGCCATTGCTCCAGGAACTGCGTGGGCGCAAAAAAGACATGGCGGCCAAGGGTTAACCATTGTCACAGGTGGTGATGCAGGAACAGCGGAAGGTGATTTCGCCAGCTGCTTAAATTTTTCTTCTCGCCCAATGATGGAAGTACCCATTTTGATCATCATCACCAATAACCGCTATGGCATTTCTACACCTTTCCAAGAAGTCCATGGTGACCTTCCGATAGCCAAACGCGCAGAAAGCTTTGGCATTCAATGGGCTACTGTCAATGGCAATGATCCGATTGCCTCCTATAATATGTTGTTTGAGGCTATGGAATATACCCGTTCATCTCGAAAGCCATTTTGTTTGGAAGCTGATGTCTCAAGACTCCGCGGCCATTCTTCTTCATCTGGAGCAGCTGTAGTCGACTCTGAGACAGACTGTATTAAAGACTTTGAAACTTTTTTGATTGATGAGCTGATTGTAGAAGATCGCGAACTTCAACGCATCAAAGACCGTTATCATGCTGAAGCATTAGAGGCAGTGAAAAAGGTTCGGCAAGAACCCTACCCTGATCCATCGACTGTTTTTGATCATACGTATGTCATGGAGGGCGCATAATGGCATCGATTGCACAAGCGATTCGTATGGCATTACATGTTGGTGAAACACGTTTGGGTGTTCAAGATGTTTTTGGACAAGATGTTGGTCCCCCATTGGGTGGGGTATTCACGTGCACGCAGGGCCTGACCACTTCTTGGAATGCGCCTTTAGATGAACGCGGCATTGTAGGCATGGCTATAGGCCTTGCCATGGCTGGAGCCAGGCCAGTAGCTGAGATTCAGTTCTGTGATTATATTTTTAACACCATTGATTTATTAAAAATTGCAGGCAATACGCATTGGTGTACTGCTGGACAGATTCAAGTACCCATGGTTGTGATGACACCAGTTGGTTCCGGCATTCATGGTTCGATTTATCACTCACACTCCTTTGAATCCATGGCCACGCACATGCCAGGCTGGAAAGTTGTCCTTGCCTCCAACCCTCTTGATGTTTACGGCCTTTTGATCTCGGCTATCAAAGATCCCAACCCAGTTCTTTTTCTCTACCCCAAAGCTTTGATTCGTATGCATGGAGAAGAAAAAATCCCTGGAGAACCTGATGATGTCAAACAATTGTCTGACATGATTGATGCGCCTGTGGGTGACCGACAAACATGGCAACCTCAATGGCCAACGCTGCCTGATTTTGACATCCCGATTGGAAAAGGCAAAAAGCTCTGCCAGGGAGATCAGCTGACTGTTGTCTCATATGGACGAACCGCTCCTTTGTGCTTGCAAGCCGCACACAACCTTAAAAAACAAGGCTCTAGTATTGAAGTCATTGATTTGCGTACGCTCATTCCCTTTGATGAAAATATGGTCTTTGAATCTGTATCTAAAACAGGCCGCATTTTGGTGGTCAACGAAGATACAGAAATAACCAACTATGGCGAACACCTCATACGCAGAGTTTTAGACAACTGTTTTTATCATCTTCAAGCGCCTCCCAAACTTTTGGCCGGTGCCAACACTCCAGGCATTGGCCTGGCAGAATGTTTGGAAGAGGCTCAAGTCCCCCAGCTCAATCATATTGAGCAAGCAATGAAGCGCTTGCTTGAGATCAAGGGTTAAAACGCCTGTGCCACTCAATAAAACACGTCTATATTTTAGACATGATCAACTTTGAATGCAGATGTTGCTGAAAAGTTTTGAGCTTGATTGTTTAGAAAATCATTTAAAAGGATTTCCGTTTTTTGAATTGTTTATCAATACACACACATCAAGCCATGCCATTGACTATGCGTTGATTCATTCTAAAAAAGTTCCGACTCAAGAGAATTATCTAAAAAACCTAGAGTGGATTATATGTGATCTAGATATTGCTAAGGTACCTGCGATGCTAAGTTCAGATGCATTAAAACATAGCCTTGCTCTTCAACCTAGAGCCTTTATGCAGGCTCATGATCCAGTTTTAAAGATCAAGACTTCTCAGGCTTACTTAACCATTCCCATTGATGATGCGCCCCAAAAGCTTGATGTGTACATATCCAATTGGAAAGATACCTTCGAAAACATATGTCAAAAAAACATCCGTTCCATTTTGAAGATCCTCAAAAAAGCAATGCCACATGAGTTTAAGCAACCTATGGATATTCAGTTTCCTGGATGTGTCTTTAAGGTTGTGCCTACTCAGCTTGGGAAACATCAGCTGGTTAAACATATAATTGTGATATCCCAAGACCTTCCGAAGGCAGTTCAGGCATGGGTCGACATAGTAAGCTCACTTATGACTGCTCCTTCTCCGGTCTTAATAGCCGAGATCAATGCTCAAAAAAATTTTGAAAATCTAGATATTTCATATTACTTTCGATCAAGTTGGGAGCATACGCCTCTTAATGAACTCAAAAAACTATTTGTTTATGATGTGCTTGACATTGAATGCATGGCCAGTGGCATGACAAAAGTTTTTGATCTAAGTTTTGATCTTATGATGTTCCAATCCCCTGAAGATCAAAGCTATCACTATCGACTGATTCTAGAGGGGCTGGCCCAAGATATTGAAGCCTTTACACAGCAATCAGGCGTCGAAGTATTTTGATATCAGGGCTTCCTGAGACAGACATCAACAACGTATGGTTCTTGAAAAACAATGTCAATCTCCTGCATGCAGACAAAGGGCAGCGGCAAGCATACATGAAAGCGGTCAGGAAAACTATTGATCAGCCCGCATAGCTTTTTTAATGGGCCGTCTGGCATCTCAGCAAAAATTTCCAGATTCTCTTTTTGAACCTGCGCAGTGACCTTATACGGTGTCAGTGTTTTAGGTAAGCTGTATTGGTATATCCAGGGGTGGTTGGGCGCTTTTGATGGCAAGTCAATCCGAATGACAAAAACCCCCTCCTCATCAAACACTTTGAATACGCGCCCGTAGCGGCGGTCTCTCTCTTGTAAATCTTCTGGTAAATGTTTGACAGCTTCCCAGTGCTCTTGCCAGTCGGATTTTCGTTTTACACCTAGAAATGTCTCAAGAACTGACATGATCTGGCCTTCATATGTCATCTGCACGCTTCATACAATACAAAATAAGTCCCCAAAATTGCTTGGCTTTTTCGCTAACCTCATGCATAATTTTTCGGAGATCTCCAGTGACCCAAGAACACATACATATCAAAAAAGAAAAGCTTGGAAAAATGATTGTCCTGGCCGGAATCGCAAACTCCCTTGATATTGATCACGCCTTACAATCGCAACAGGTTTTTGGAGGCAGTCTCGGAACAAACCTGGTTGAAGCTGGTATTTTAGATGATGAAGTCCTGGCTGTTTTTTTGTCACAGCAAATTAAGATTGAACGTGTCAAAAAAAAGGAGCTGGAAAGCATTCCAGAAGAGGTCATTAGCCAAATCCCAAAAAAAGCTGCTATTGAGCTGATGATGGTTCCTGTTTCCCTCAAAGGCAAACATATTGTTCTTGCCATGGCAGACCCCACCGATGCAAGGGTGCTGCATAAGGTTCAAGGGCATTTGAATTTAAACCTTCTTCCTAAAGTGGCACCTCAATTCACCATTCACATGGCGTTAAAAAAATACTATGACGTTTCTCTCCCTCCACGTATTTCAAGATTGTTGCATCAGAGACAGTTCGAACACGCTCAAGATATTAAGCACCGCTTAAAAGATCATTTGGACCAGCATTGTCCTTCCGGAAGTGCGATTGAATATTTTTTTCATTATGTACAAAACTTGGAGTTAATTCCTGTGGTAAGCCCGATTGAAGATATGCGAGGCTATGATTTCACGCCTGAGTTGGTATTTATTTTCCAGCAAATCGATGGCGTAAGTACCATTGGAGATATGATTCAAATGTCTGTATTTACAAAACTCGATACCCTGCGGGCCTTAATGTTTTTTCATAAAAATGAATTGATCTACTTTCAAGATGCACATCGCTTTTTCTCTGACGAGGATTCCTACGAGGAGTAACCCTCTGTGCTTAGGTTTTAATCTCTAAAATTTTGAAAATCAACAGGGATAGGAAGTTCAATTTCTTTTAGAAGCGCAATAATGCCTTGAAGGTCGTCAAGTTTTTTACCGCTTACCCGAACTGCTTCACCCTGAATGCTGGGCTGGACTTTTACCTTGGTATCCTTGATACGCTTGACTAAATCTTTGGCGTGGGTTTTATCAATACCCTCTTTTAATGTGATGACCACCTTAGCCCGGCCACCCGCTGCTGGCTCTATGGTACCGACTTCAAGTGACTTAAGTGAAATACCTCGTTTTGAGAACTTGCTATAGAGTACATCAATAACAGCCTGGACTTTAGACTCATCGGTTGAGTTGATTTTGATGTCTTTTTGATCGCGCTCAACCTTGGAGTTACTATCTTTAAAATCATAGCGTTGCTGAATTTCTTTAGATGTTTGGACAACAGCATTGTCCACTTCATTCATATTTAGTTCATTGACGATATCAAAACTTGGCATATTAGGCTCCTTTTAGGATGGATTGGGTTGGGTCATAGACATTGGATCCAGAACTTTACTAAGCTCATCTTCAGGCAGTATCGCTTGTTCTTGGCAAAGCTCTCGCACGGTTCTGCCTGTTTTGTGTGCTTCTTTTGAAATCTGTGAAGCTTTATCATATCCGATGATAGGCGCAAGGCTCGTGACCATTGCCATGCTTTGCTCGATGTAATCCTTACATTTTTCTTCATCAACTTGGATGCCTTGAATGCATCGGTCATTAAAATTCTTTACACCTTTGGCCAGAATAGAACTTGATTCAAGCACAGAATAAATCATAGCCGGCATCATGACATTGAGTTCAAAGTTGCCGGCTTGGTTGCACAGCGAAACAGTGACATCATACCCAATCACCTGAGCACAGATCATCATCAGAGACTCAGCAATGACAGGGTTGACCTTGCCGGGCATGATGGATGAACCGGGTTGGGTCGCGGGTAAGATAAACTCTCCCAAACCACAACGTGGCCCTGAACCAAGAAAACGCACATCATTGGCAATTTTCATCAAGCTTGTAGCCAACTCTTTTAAACTAGAGCTTGCATGCACCATGGCATCTTTAGCACCCTGGCTTGCAAAGTGGTTGGGGGTTTCAATCACATCCAGATCCATGCGCTTTGCAATTTCAGCAATGACCTGAGCAGTCATGGCTTCAGGTCGGTTGATCCCCGTGCCCACAGCAGTGCCACCAAGGGGCAATTCACGGAGTGATTGACATGCATACTGTAGACGCTCAACAGCCTGTTGTATTTGATAGGCAAATCCCCCAAAGACTTGCCCGACTCTCACAGGAGTTGCATCTTGAAGATGTGTACGTCCTATTTTAATCATATGATCAAAATCCTGAGCTTTTTGTGAAAAAGCCGTCTGTAGCTCAATGAGAACTGGGATCAGCTCATCTTGAAAGGCTTTTAGAGTACTTAAATGCATGGCTGTTGGAAAAACATCATTTGACGATTGACCAAAATTGACATGATCATTGGGGTGAACATATTTGCTACCCACTGGCTGTCCTAAAATTTCAGAAGCGCGATTCGCAATCACCTCATTGGCATTCATATTGGAAGATGTTCCAGAGCCTGTTTGATAGACATCTACGACAAAGTGATCATCGTATTTGCCTTCTGACACCTCTTGAGCCGCTTTAACGATGGCTTGCGCCTGCTCGGCTTTTACCCACCCATGCTTGCCTGTCACCATGGCAGCAGCACGTTTGATTTCACCAAGTGCTTGAATCATCAGCCTCGGCATCCGATGAGCGCTGATTGGAAAGTTTTGAACCGCGCGTTGGGTTTGCGCGCCATAATACGCATCCACAGGCACGTTCATGTCCCCCATGGCGTCTTGTTCTATGCGTGTTTTTTTGCTTGCATCCATGATTTACCTCAATATTTTCAGGCCCTTATAGCACATTCAATACATAAAAGTCACGGATATAACAGAGAAACTTACAATCATTTCATTTGACACAGATAGCTACTCTGATCTACATTACATGAAGAAAAAATAATACAAACGGAGTAAAAAATGAAAAAAATAATTAACCTTCTGCAAATGCCTTTACTGATAGTTTTGGTTCTCATCTCAACTCATTCCTTAGCACTCGAGGCTCAGCCCTCTGATGTAGATGAAAAGTCTAGTGTTGAACTAGAACTGTGTCGACTTGAACTAAGTGGTGAAGAAGAAAATGAGGGAATCATTGCTAAATACGTATCAGATGATGATGAGCCCATTTTTATTATTATAAAGAAAGGTCCGTTTCGCTATACAATAGAATTACTAACGCGAAATCAGATTCTTTTTGAAACAGATTTACATTTTCAAAGAGCGTTGGAAATAAAAGAACAAGGTTCTGATTTTCTTTCTATCCAAATAGAAAGCGGCGCAACTGGTTATGCGGATTATGCGGAGACCATAGTTCTTTTACCCTCAAAATTCTCGTTTAGCTTGAACGAAGCTTCGAAAAAATTTGAAGGTTATAAAGCCGAACGCAGCTTAGATTATCAAACTGATAGTCTACACCCTAACAAACTCATTGAGATATACAAGAAATGGAAGGGTGCAGCTGAACCTGGTATGCATACATTGGGCGAGTACTAATTTCATACAGATAAAATTAGATTTAAAGTTTAGGGCTTTCCAAATATTGACATACAATACTTTTAAATTCACAGACGAACTCGATGCAAAAATTGCGAATCTCATGGATTCGCAATTTGAGATTCCTGGAACCAAGGTCCGCTTTGGTTGGGATGCCATCATAGGACTTGTGCCGGGCATTGGTGATGGCCTAACAGCTCTGGCTGGATTTTACTTTGTGTTTCGGGGCATTCAAGAAAAACTTCCCAGTCGTGTTATATTTATGATGCTTTTTAATATTTTAATCGAGTTTCTCATTGGTACATTTCCCATTATTGGAGATGCATTTGATATGTTCTTCAAGGCCAATATCAGAAACTTGGAGTTGCTACGCAAATACAAGACAAAATAATGTCTGCCATCCAAGCATTTGATCATGGGAAGCTGGTCGCGCTTCCTACGGAGACAGTTTATGGTTTGGCAGCGCCCATTAATCGCGTTGAGCTGATTGATAAAATCTATGCACTCAAAAAACGTCCCACAGATAAACCCCTATCCGTTCAAGTTGCATCCATTAACCAAGCCCAATCATTGACATCTGTTTGGACACGTCAAATGCAAGAACTTGCTCAAAAATATTGGCCCGGTCCATTGACCATGATTCTTCCAGCCAATGACACTGTCTCTGATAAGATCATTGGCCAAGATCACTTCATCGGGTTAAGGGTCCCTGATCACCCCATCCCACTTCAACTGATCCAAGAGCTTGACATGCCTATTGCTGTTCCCAGTGCTAATCCACATAAATGTGACCCTCCAAAAAATGCAGAGGACGTTCATAAATATTTTTCATCAGACGATGTTTATATTATTGATGGTGGGCCATGTCATATTGGCCAAGCCTCAACTATTGTTCAGATAGGCAAAGATGATCATATCAAATTGATTCGAGAAGGCCCTATTACTCTCTAAGTTTTTTTTGAATCCATGAGGCTGTGTCTTTTAATGCTTCAAGATTGATCTGGGGTGACCGCGCGAGTTCTTGGGTATCGAGCATCTCAAGGACTTTTTCCGTTGCCACATTCCCAGGGGCTCCTGGCGCATAAGGACAACCACCGAGGCCTGCAATGCTGGCATCAAAAACAGCTATACCTTCTTGAATCGAGGCGGCAATATTCTCTAGTGCCTGCCCGTAGGTATCGTGAAAATGACCGGCCAAAGATGCATTCAGGTTTAGCTTTCTTGTTTCTTGAAATAACCTTTGCACCTGATCTTTAGTTGCTTTGCCAATCGTGTCGCCAATAGAGACTTCATAACATCCCATTTCTAATAGCAATTCAATTAAAGGAACAACTTTCTCAACGTCAATCTCTCCCTCAAATGGACATACAAATGCTGTTGAAATATAGCCTCTGACTTTTACGCCTTTGTCTTGCGCTTGAAGCATCACAGGTGCAAAGCGTTTGAGACTCTCGTCAATGCTTGCATGAATATTTTTTTGATTGAAAGTTTCAGAGGCAGATGTAAACACAGCAATTTCTTGGACCTGGCATGCAACGGCTTTCTGCCATCCGCACATATTGGGAACAAGGACTGATGCAGTCGTATTTTTATTGAGCTTAAGCAGACCAAGCACATCGGCTGTTCCTGCCATTTGAGGCACTTTATCTTCACGCACAAATGCGCCCACTTCGACATAGTCCAGACCCGCAGCTTCCAGCATCACAATAAAGGCAACCTTGTCCTGTACGGAAAGAATCTTTGATTCATTTTGTAGACCATCTCGTGGGCCCATCTCTTTGATCTGAATCATGAATCTGTCTTGGTGTTGCCTTGCACATCAACCCTGAGGAGCAATTGATCTTGTGAAACTACATCACCCTCTTTGCAACTTAAAGATGCAACCAGCCCCTCATTGGGACTTTTGAGTTTGTATTGCATTTTCATAGCTTCCATCTCAATCAATACATCGTTTTGTGCTACAGGGGTTCCGTCTTGCACATGCACCTTGATGATTGTTCCGGTCATAGGTGCGTTAAGGCTGGTTTCCAATGGATCAGCTTCACGGTCAGTCGATGGGTCTTTTTTGCTAAGCACATAGAGCTCAGAGCCAGAGTATACCCAATAATGCGGACCAAGACGATAGACAGATGAAGCATCTAGTTGTGCTTTCGAAACAATATCTTTTAGCAAAGCTTTGATTTCTTTGCGTTGCCATACCATAGGCAGAGCAGTCTCATGGTCAGAGGGCGTAAAAACATTCCAAGGGTCATCTTTCCATAAAGAGGCGTATTCTTGCCATCTATACGTTTGGCAAAGATGGAGGGCATGGGCTAAATTTCTCTCTCTGTTTTTTTGGTATGCAGGCAATTGCTTAGACGCCCATTGGGTATGGTGGTGATGCTCGATAAAATCTGGGTGGTCCAAAACCCAAGCAAGGTAGGTTTGATTGGTTTTCACCCCAACAAGCCTTAAATCCTTGAGCGCGGCTAAAAGGTTGGTGATGGCTTGATGCCGCGTTTCTGCCCAAACTGAGAGTTTTAATATCATAGGATCAAACATGGGCGTGATGCTTTGGCCAACACAGACGTTGTGATCAACCCGCAAAGCCTTATGTTCTTCAGGCAATTGGACATGAGAAAAAATGCCCCCTGCAGGAAGAAAATCTTGATCAGGGTTTTCCGCATAAACCCTAACTTCAATGGCATGACCCTGAGGTTTTTGCTGACAAAGGTTGACCTCTAAGCCTTTGGCAATATCAATCTGAATACGCACCAAGTCCACATCATAAACCATCTCGGTCACCACATGCTCAACCTGAAGACGTGTATTAACCTCCATAAAATAATGCTGGCCCGATGCATCCAATAAAAATTCAACGGTGCCCACACTTGTATAGTCTGCGTGATCAAGAAGTTTCTGGGCATCGGCACAAATCTGAACACGTTGATCATCGGCAAGTATAATGCTTGGGCATTCTTCGATAATTTTTTGATGCCTGCGCTGAACTGTGCAGTCACGTTCGCCTAAGGCATAGCAATGTCCAAAAGCATCTCGAACCATTTGAATTTCGATATGTTTAGGATCTTGGATATAGGTTTCAGCCAAGAGGCGTCCATCACCAAACGCTTTGCGGGCAATAGACCGGCTCTCTTGAAGAGCTTGGTCTAAACTTTTTGTATCATGAAGAATTTGCATACCTTTGCCACCACCTCCCATCAGAGGTTTTATGATGAGCGGCAATGAAAGTTTTTTTAAACTGGAAACAAAGTTTGGATCATCTTCTTTTTCTTCAAATACATTATCCAAAACAGGTACTTCGCAGTTTCTTGCCAAGGCTTTGGCTTGCTCTTTATTGCCCAACACACCAATGACTTTGGCAGGGGGTCCAATCCAGATCAATTGAGCATCGACAACTTTTTTCGCAAATATTGGGTTTTCTGACAGGAAGCCGTAGCCGGGGTGAATCGCATCTATGTTCTGATCATGCGCGATCTTGAGTATTGCATCCATATCTAAGAATGCCGCAAGATGATTCGGGTTCAAAAGATATATTTCTTGAAAGTCTTTTAAGTACGGCGCGTTTTTTTCTGCTTCAATAAACAAGGCGACACTGCATATACCTTCACTGTTTAGAGTTCGCGCAATGCGGGCAGCTATTTCTCCTCGGTTGGCAACCAATACCCGTTTGATATCTTTGCTTGGCATATGAGACTTTTTCACCATCTTGGAAGACGCTTTTCAAAAAAGGCATTTAGACCTTCCTGGGCTTGATCGGTGGTCCGTATATCTGCAATTTCTTCTGAGGTCATCATGCGCGCCTCATCAATGGACAGAGGACGAATATCCTCACACATTTTTTTATATCTGGCTATGGCTTGGGGCGAAAGTGTTTCAAGACCACTGATCAATTTATTGATTTTCTGATCTAATGTCTGGGTATCTTGAGCCACGTCATGAATCAAACCAATATCATGGCCTTTTTGAGCTGATATACGCTCAGATGTTAAACCGTAATATTTTAAATGTCGAAAACCAACCTTACGAGAAAGAAAAGGGGCAATGGTTGATGGAATCAAACCCAACTTAAGTTCACTCAAGGATAGCACGGCATCCTGATGCATAATGGCCATATCAAAACAGGCAATCATACCTACCCCACCCCCAAAAGCGCTGCCATGAACCCGTCCGATAACAGGCTTTGGACATGCGTAAATGGTCGCAAACATATCAAAGAGCTTTAAAGCAGAATCTAGATTCTGCTGCTTGGACATCTTGATGCTTTCTTTCATCCAGTTCAGATCAGCACCTGCACAAAACGTTTTGCCTTTGGATGACACAACAATCTGTCTGACCTTTGGGTTGACTCCTAAACTTTGAAACTGCGTTTGTAATTGCTCAATCATATCCGGATCAAGTGCATTATGTTTTTCGGGCCGGTTTAGTATCACATGTGCTGTTTTGTCTTTAATCGAAATATCAATCATAGGTTACATCCTCCAAACACCGTATTGAGTTTTTTCAGGCTTGCTCTGGTAACACACTGAAAGTGCAAGCGAAAGAATGCGTCGCGTATCACGTGGGTCAATCACACCATCATCCCAAAGCCGTGCTGATGAATAATATGGATGCCCCTCACGTTCATATCGGTCTATAATGGGTTGCTTAAATGAGGCCTCATCAAGTGATTCTTTTTTTCTGTTAACAGTCCATAAAACATTGGCAGCCTGGGTTCCACCCATAACGGAAATGCGTGCATTAGGCCACATCCACATAAATCGAGGCCCATAAGCGCGCCCACACATTCCATAGTTGCCTGCTCCAAAACTTCCACCAATCACAACTGTGAGTTTAGGTACTTTGGCATTGGCCACACTCATCACAAGCTTGGCACCGTCTTTGGCAATGCCTTTGCTTTCGGCATCTTTGCCCACCATAAAGCCCGTGATGTTTTGTAAAAATAACAGGGGAATCTGTCTTTGCGTACACAGCTCAATAAAATGAGCACCCTTTTGCGCACTTTCAGAAAAGAGAACGCCATTGTTGGCAAGGATGCCTACTGGCATCCCATGTATCCTTGAAAAACCGCAATAAAGCGTCGTGCCGAATCGAGATTTAAATTCATCCATCTGACTTCCGTCAACCAGACGCGCTATAATCTCTTTGACATCAAAGACCTGTTTGGAATCCTTGGGAAGCACACCCAAGAGCTCATCATTTTTGTACATTGGGGCTTCCGGCTGCGTAAACAAGTGTGTTGATATTTGTTTTCGTGGCAAATTGGAACATATCCCACGGATCATCTGCAATGCATGCATATCGTTTTCAGCCATATAATCAGCAACGCCTGAAATACGTGTATGTACATCAGCGCCACCTAGCTCTTCAGACGAAACCTTCTCGCCAGTGGCAGCTTCTACCAGTGGCGGACCGCCTAAAAATATTGTTCCTTGGTTCTTCACAATGATGCTTTGGTCACTCATTGCTGGAACATAAGCGCCCCCTGCAGTACAGGATCCCATCACACATGCAATCTGTGGAATCTGCGCAGCTGACATTGTAGCTTGATTAAAAAAAATACGCCCAAAATGCTGCTCATCAGGAAAAACCTCATCCTGCATTGGCAAGAACGCGCCGCCTGAATCAACCAGGTACACGCATGGTAATTGATTTTCTTGGGCAATCTTTTGAGCGCGCAAATGTTTCTTTACCGTGATGGGAAAATAAGTGCCCCCCTTAACTGTCGCATCATTGGCAACAATCATGGCATGCCTTCCGCAAATCTTCCCAATGCCTGTGATGATACCGCCGGCAGGTACAAAAGCATCATAGAGCTCAAACCCAGCCAACGCAGATAATTCTAAAAAAGGACTCCCCGGATCAATTAAATTCTGGATACGGTCTCGAGGAAGCATTTTCCCACGAGAGATATGCCGTTCAACATACTTAGGACCACCGCCTTGAAAGACCTCATTGAGGGTGTTTTGTAAATTGTCTGTCAGGCTTTGATGAAAGTTTTGATTCTCGATAAACTCAGGATGAAGGGTTTGAATCTTTGACTTAAAAAATGACATCAGCAAAAAATATCCTTCCATCAATTCCCAAAATTGTCAAAATCAACATGCCTTGTCTAAAAGTAAACTTTAAAGGCAATAAACGCGGCAATAAGAATTAAAGAAGAAATCGTGAGCAATGTTTGAATATGATCTTCAACCCACTTGCTTGCACGGTCGCCATAGATATAGATGGTCCCGGCAAAGAGAAAAAACCGCATGGACCTACCCAATATACTTGCGGTAAGAAATGTCTTGTGTGAGATGTCAAAAACACCTGCCGAGATCGTAAATATTTTATATGGGATGGGCGTATATCCTGAAAGGAAGATCGCTGAGAAGGCATTGTTCTCGTAGAGAATCCTTACTTTTTCAAATTTGTCAGGGTGAATTAAATATTCAAAAAAGAATCCGTCGAGACCATCCCACAAATATTTTCCAATGGCGTAGCCTGCCAGGCCGCCAAGCACAGAGAAAAAAGTCGTATACATGGCCAAAGTAATAGCCTTTTTAGGTTTTGCCAAACCCATAGAGACCAAAAAGAGATCTGGCGGAATAGGGAAAAAAGATGCCTCAATAAAGGCCACAAGACAAAGAATGGGTGTCGCTCTGGGATGAGCGGCATAACCTAATACTTTTTGATAGAGGGATTTCAGCATGGCAGACGTTATTTTTCAGAACTATTAGCATGTTTGGGAACAAGAACCAGATTATTTTTTATCAGCCATCCCAAGCAGGCTTTGCCAGTAAACCTGGAACAGTCGTCCATTATGCTGCCTTGATCCCTGTAATGTCATGGGCAGCCCTCACAAGCGCTGTTAAGCTTTGAAGAACACCGTGGGGCTTAAATTACCAAACAACCCGCAGAATAAATGCCAAAAATATTGGGTCTTGCACATCTTTCGCATATAGTATTGCTATTCATGACGCGTTATTTTATTTTTGCAGCAACAGCTTGGCTTATCTTTCGATTCTTTAGAACTTACACTCATACGCGCCCTGTTTCTAAAGTAAGGCAAAAAACAAAAGATCCCTACACTGTTCTGGAGCTTGCACCAGGGGCTTCTGTTGAGCTTATAAAAAAAACATATAGAACCAAGATCGCAGAAAACCACCCTGATAAAGTCCAGCACTTATCCAAAGAAATTCAAGAAACCGCACGCATCAGAACCTATGACATCCAATGGGCCTATGATGAACTTCTGGCCAGACGCAGATGAACGCCCTTGCTGTAGAATCTTTTAAACCAGATCAGTTGGCCTCCTGGACCCATGCACTTCAGGCCAATGTTGCATTGCTAGAATCTTTAGAGCGTCCTAGCTTCGACTATCTTATGACCCAGTACAACCCAAAACATGTTTTAGATATTGGGACAGGCGATGGTTCGTTTTTGCTCAAGTATGCCCGTGCTTATCCGGAGATTCTTTTTACTGGAATCGAACAAAATCCAATTTTTTTTAAAACCTTTGAAGATCAGCTCAAACCTGCAGATCTGATTCATATCACACCTGAAGAACATACATTTAACCACCAAGGCTTTGGAAACCACTTTCATATGGCCTTGAGCCGTTTTACGATGGGCCATCTTAGCGATCCACTTGATTTTTTAAAAGGTGTCTATAAGTCACTAAGGCCTGGTGGAATCTATGTATCATTTGATGGAGCTGTGAGCATGTCCAAGGGCATTGCCAGAGGTTTTTGGAAAGATTTTATATTGTGTATGGGCAAGGTCTTTAAAGTCTGGGGATCGACTGAAAACTATCCCATGAAAGCCATTCCGAATTTAAAAAAAGCTGGCTTTACATTTGAGGATCAAATCACTCGTATGATTTATCTCAACTCAAAAACCGAAGATTTATTCAAAAACTATATCAAAACAATGTTAGAACTTTTTAAATGGTATTGTCCAGAAGATGTCACCGACAAAAAAATAAATGCTATCCTTTCTGGCTTTGCGAACTATCAAACCTTTGACATACCTCCTTATATAAGCATCACACAGACCATTGCTAAAAAATAAGATCTAGGTCTTAGGTGTTTGAATGATCAACACCCCTTACTTTAATGAAACCGATATGTAATGGGGGTTGATATAAGTGCCTGTCCTTCAACTTGGATGAGCTCCATGAACCGTTGAGTGACATCTTCAGGCGGGAAGATTTTAAGCGCCTCATGATAAAACGCGTGTCCATGACCACGTTCAGAGTAATAAAACTTTTCATAAAACAACCGCCAAGATGCTTCTGGATGATGTTGGCTCAAAATATAAAACCGCTCCACGCCACGCATCTCAACCAAACTACAGACCAATAAACGATCCATAAACCTGCCCTTTGGATCTGTACGAACAGCTTTTAGCAGGTACCGAATGTAAGGGTCTTTTTCATCTGGTCTAAGGGGAAATCCATGTTTTTTCATTTCTTCGTAAACCTGTCGAAAGTGATTCAACTCCTCTATGGCAATGCGATTTGCTGTGGTAACCAAGGAGGTGTGGTCAGGGTAACGCACGACAAAGTCCATACACATGGCACTGGCCTTGCGCTCATTGGAAGCATGATCGGCTACAAACTTTGGGAAGTCATTTAAGACATGTTTAATCCAAAGGGAACTGGTTTTGCCAATCAGTTGGAATTGATCTAGAAAGGACTGAATGTCTATAAGGGTTGCCATTGTGATACCAGTTTACCGGGAACAGCTATACATTGAAAAAACCTTGCGATCCATTGCAAAATCTATTGATTTTGCGTCTGATACCCTACCCTCACCCATCATTATTTTAGTGGTCAACAACCCACAAAATATTTCGCAAAAGCATAGACTTGAAAACCAACAACACATTCGCTACCTCCAAGATGCTAAAAGCATGTTGGGCATGGATTATACTGTTTTAGACGAGACAGCACCAGGCCTTCAGTACGGTGTTGGCCAAGCCCGAAAAATAGGTATGGAATACGCCACAGCGAAGTTTAAGCTTAAAGCCCTTGATCGTTTGGTTTGTTTAGATGCCGACACAACTGTGAGCTTAAATTATGTCACAGCGCTTTATAGCTCAGAGGTCTCCTCTGACGGTTTTGTGCTTTGCTTTGAACATCCTGTTCATCATGAACCCATGATTCTCTATGAGCTATACTTGCGGTACCTGTCCAATGGACTCAAACTGGCCAATAGTCCATTTGATTTTATAGCTATAGGAAGCGCCATGGGATGTACAGTCAGGGGCTATCAAAAGGCTGGAGGGATGCCTTCCAAATCGGCAACAGAAGATTTTCATTTTTTAAATAAGCTCCGAAAAATTGGACCTATTGAGATGATACCGCATTCAAAAGTTTTTCCGTCTGATCGATTGGAATCCAAAACAAGTTTGGGAACAGGCACATTTTTGAAAAAGTCTAAAGCAAACCTTAGCCAAGCCTTTCAAGCGCTTATGATTCCTGCACCAAAAGACTTCTTGAGACTCAAGCACGCCCTCCAGGGCATCTCTTTCTTTTACAACAAAGACTCTTTGTTAAGCATTTTTGAAAGCATTCAAGACCTGACAACGTTTCAACACTTGCACGAACGTGGGCTGACCGAAAAAATATTTAAAATCAAAGCAACCACCACTTCAGAAAAAACCTACCAACACCGCCTAATGGAAGTCATAGATGGCCTGGAAACCATGCGCTTGCTTCGCACCTATGCAAAACACAGTGCCAAGCCTACCAAAGCAACATTCCTAGGTTGGGCTCAGACACTTACTTCCGATTGTGCATCGCTAGATCCCAAAACGCTTCTTTCCGCCTATCGCAATTTATGACCTGATCTTAAATCAATATAAAAACCAAGTTAAAGCAACCTCTGCATAAGCATGCTAAACACTATGGACTGGCTCTAAAAAGTGGACACACTGAAAAACTAACACTATGTGTTATAAGGAGTCCATATGAGCAAAACGTATACTATTGAATTTAAAAAACAGGCCACTAAACTTGTGCTTGAACA
>Ga0114953_1000113_pt1 | contig 54088 bp, 45 predicted proteins | sample SidtaG_FD_87298 | JGI IMG/M metagenome (GOLD analysis project Ga0114953, IMG submission 87298) | Marine algal microbial communities from Sidmouth, United Kingdom - Sidmouth_Male2 metaG | ecosystem: Host-associated > Algae > Red algae > Unclassified | place: Sidmouth, United Kingdom | collected...
CCGCACGGAGTTTTTACTGGATTGAGTTTAGTCATACTAAATGAGATCCAGGAAAAATGAGTACGGCGGGGGCCGCCTCCGGTACTTAGATGCTGCTATAGAAGCAGCGAAGCGGTTCTGGGCGGGGCCGCCTTCGGCCGAAATTTTATTCAATAGCAGGGTATAAGTAACCATTCACGCTCTACTCTCCACCGAATTCAACACGCAGGAAAATTAACCGCTATACCACCAAGCGATGTTTCCTTGTATTTGTGGTTCATATCAAGCCCTGTCTGACGCATGGTTTCAATGCAATTATCCAGGGGCATAAAGTGGGTTCCATCACCACGAAGTGCCAATGAGGCAGCAGACACCGCCTTGATAGCACCCATGGCATTACGCTCAATACAAGGAACCTGAACAAGCCCGCCAGCCGGATCACAGGTCATGCCCAAGTGATGCTCGAGGGCAATCTCGGCTGCGTTTTCTATCTGCTCGTTACTGCCGCCCAATGCTGCACACAAACCCGCCGCTGCCATGGCAGACGCCGATCCGACCTCTCCCTGGCAACCAACTTCCGCACCAGATATTGACGCATTGTGCTTTATCAGTCCACCAATCGCCGCCGCGGTAAGAAGGCAGTCCACCTCGCCTTCCTCCGTGGCACCGACACAATGATCCTGGTAATAGCGAAGCACGGCAGGCACAACGCCCGCCGCACCATTAGTTGGTGAGGTAACCACCCGCCCACCTGCAGCATTTTCCTCATTAACCGCCATGGCATAAACGGATAACCAATCGTTCTCCGCATGCGGTTGAACAAGATTTTTACCACGCTCAGCCAGCAACTGCTCATGAATAGCTCGAGCACGTCGTTTAACCTTTAGCCCCCCGGGCAAAATCCCCTCCATCCGCAGCCCACGATCAATGCAGCTGTTCATTGCAGCACGCAACGTCACTAGACGCTCAGTCAGTGATTCTTCATCCCAGTGCGCAACCTCATTGGCGCGTTTCATTTGAGAAATACTCAATCCGGACGCCTGACCCATCGCCAGCATCTGCCTGGCGGTACTAAACGGAAACGGGTAACCGTGATCTCGCATGTCAGCAACGTGGTCATCGGTTTTCTCATGCAGGGTCACGGCAAGCTCCTCATCATTAACCACAAACCCACCACCAATCGAATAATAGGTTTCCTGCAAGACAAGCCTGCCCGCCTCGTCGATTGCCTGAAAAATCAGCCCGTTGGCATGGCCCGGTAAAGAGGGGCCATAGTCGAACACCAGATCGGTCTCAGGATCAAAGACCATAGCAGCCAGGCCGTCAGGCTCGATAACCCGGTTTTGCCGCACCTCGCTCTCCAGTCGAGCGGCGTCGTCAGGATTCAGCGAATCGGGAAGCTGGCCAATCAAGCCCAATATAACCGCACGATCCGTTGCGTGCCCTTTACCCGTAAACGCCAGGGAGCCATGCAAAGTGACATGAATGCGATGTGCCCGACCGTGCTGTCGTAGCGATTCCAGAAACCGTGCGGCCGCTGTCATGGGGCCCATTGTGTGGGAACTGGACGGGCCAATGCCAATCTTGAATATATCGAAAATACTCAGAAACATAAGTGGTCACCCTCCGGTAAAAAACGGATTGTGACAGGGAAGCATGGACTTAGTGAAATCTTTATCCCAATTGTCGAATTTGTGGGTATACATGTCGTTTATCCCTAACGTCTCGTACAACCAGACATGAATACACTCAAGAACAAGAAATACTGGCTATTCGATATGGATGGCACACTGACCAACGCAATGCACGATTTCGATGCCATGCGTACTACACTTGATCTGCCCTCCGGTGTGCCGATTCTGGAAGCACTCGCGGCCATGGATCCCGAACAGGCAGCCATCAAGCACCGGCAACTGGATGAAATGGAGCTGCACATGGCGGCCGACGCAACGCCGCAACCCGGCAGCGCGGAACTGCTTGAGCATCTTCGACAAACAGGCGCAAAGTTAGGCATCGTTACTCGTAATGGTCGTAAGATTGCAGACGTTACTTTAAAGGCTTGCGGACTGGCTGCGTTCTTCGACGATCAACACGTGATAAGCCGTGATTGCTGCACCGCCAAACCCGATCCGGCAGGGATAAACCTGGCCTTGTCACGCATGCGGGGTGAAGCCGAAAACGCTGTGATGGTCGGCGACTATCTGTTCGACCTTCAGTCAGGTAACAGTGCGGGCACAGCAACCGTGCACATGGACGTCAGCGGAGAATTCGCCTGGCCAGATATTACGGATGTCCGTGTCAGATCACTGTCTGAACTGCACGAACATGTAGTTTAGGATGTCTTGCTGCTTAATTGGCTGCTTAATTGGCTGCTTAACTGCCTGCTTAACTGCCTGCTTAACTGCCTGCTTAACTGCCTGCTTAACTGCCTGCTTAACTGCCTGCTTAACTGCCTGCTTAACTGCCTGCTTGAGTAGCACCAAGGATAACCACTTTCACCCGATCGGCTTGAGCCTTGTTCAATTTGCGACCTGTCTCAACCAATCGGCGCTGCCCAGGCTGTACCACGCCCCTGACACCAATGCTCTGCTGTGCGGCACCACCTACCGACACACCCAATCTTATATTGCCCATAGGCTTTGATGTTTGATTAATAACTTCAATCACAAACTCGCCGCTTCGGTTTAGCCCCTGTCTGACCAACAGACTGGTGTTTGCAGCATTAGTGCTTGTGTCAGGAGCCAACCGCATCAGAGCTTGCCGAGCACGCTTACCTTCACTATCACCCGCCTGAGCCGCCATTGAATAATACCGCCTTGCAACCTGTGACTTGCCCTCACGTTCGGCAACCATACCAAGCCCTAACTGAGCAGTTGCCGTGGGCAATAGTCTGACGCTGCGTGCGTAATCTGCCTGCGCGGCCTTGAGATTATTTTGTGCCTCACTGATGCGTCCACGCTGCACGTAGTTATAAAAATAATCGCTATTCAGCGCAATGGCTTTATCGTAAGAGCCCCTCGCCCCTTGAAGGTTTTTTTGCGACAATGCGATATCGCCGGCAAGTGAATGGAACAACGATTCTCTGGGCTCAATTTTTATGGCTGTGGCCAAAAGCTGAGACGCCTGGCGCAGGTTGCCGTTTTTGATAGCAAGCTGGGCCTTTTGATGCGCTTCGTAAGCATCCTGTTTTATAAATAGCGTTGCCATCGCCTGCTTGTACTGCTTCTCTCCCGAGATGCCACCCTTGGGCAATTTTGCAGCTGTCTTGATATTCTCCGCAACACGTTTTTGCGATGGCGGATGACTGGCAAACAATCGGGTCAAGGAATTGTTCGGACTACCCTGTGAAAGTCTGAGAAATGTACGTTGTAAGCCTACCGCTCCCTGCGGATCAAAACCTGCTCTGGCCATGTATTCCATACCGTATCGGTCTGACTCCAGTTCAGCACCCTGCCCGTACTGACTGTTAATTATCTGCGCCCCCACCGAGGAGGCTAGCTGAGCCACTTGACCGTCGTAGCCATTTTGCTGCGCCAGGATAGTCGCCGTCACTACCCCCAGTTGCAAACCCATACCCCTTGTCTGACCTTTCGCACCATGCTTGGCGGCAGCGTGCACAATTTCATGCCCGAGAACAGCCGCAAGCTCAGCCTCACTTTGCAGCTCTACCAATAGCCCCCGGTTGATACTGATCTTGCCACCTGGCAAGGCCCAGGCATTAGGCGTTGAGTCATTGATGACGTTAAATTCATATGGCAGCTTTCGATCACTTTTCGCTGCAAGCTTCATCCCCACCGAGCGCACATAACTTTCCACTTTCGGATCAGCCACGTAATCGCCCCCTTGTTGCTGCCGCAAGGGAAGATACTGCTGCGCACCTATTTGCAGCTCCCAGCCCTCGTCCACCAGCAATAAATCCTTCTTGCCGGTAACCGGATTCTGAACACAGGCAGAGATCGCAATGACACTCAGAAAGCTTGCGATAAAACTCATGAGCGGACGACGCCCGATACTGCACTTTGTCACATTAATTTGCATTGAATAACAGTCCTGTTTGTACGTTTTAATGCTGGTGACCGCCAGCCCCATGTGCATGACCGTGCGCCTGCTCCTCATTGCTAGCCTCACGTACGCTAACAACCGCTACGTGAAACGTCAGATCTACACCTGCCAACGGGTGATTGATGTCAATGTCAAGGTTGAATTTACCAACGTTGATTACTGTAGCAGGACTAGGACCCTGCTCGCCGCGCAATGTAATTATTTGCCCGGCAGTGAACCTCTGCTGTTTTCCGCCATCTATCTTTTTACGAGAGATTCTTTTGACACGCTCTGGATAGTGACGACCATACGCTTTTTGGTGCGGGATGGTCAGTGTGAAATCGTCACCAGCCGCTTTGCCAACCAAAGCATCCTGCAATGCCAACAATACGCCTCTTTCACCCTGTAGACACAACACAGGATCGGTGTGACGCGAGGATTCGAGCTGATGACCTTCCTTGTCAAACAAATCGTAGTGAAAGGCAGTAACCATACCGGGACCTGCCTGCAAACTGGCCTCAAGCGAAGTCGTACTCATTCGTGTTACTCCACCGTCACCATATTGAGTCTCAAGTACCAGTCAGAACATCACCACAGACCGTAAACTGTCTACATGATACCGCAAACTGCCATAGTTAAAGTCGTATGAAAACACCACGGTACCGCCATTTCTCCCACTGGATAGTCATCATTGTGCTAGCTGCAGTTGCACAAGGATGCACCAACAGCAAATGGGTCATATCACCTCTCTACAACCGCCTTGATGACAGGATCAGAGACGAGTTCAACAAACTGGGTAACTACAGCGACCAACAGACTGCAGCATTTGAAGCAAGCCTTGGTACTTACCATGTATGGCATCGTCAATCAGAGCTGCCTCAATACGCCGAGCTGTTAACAGAGCTGGCGGGTTCCATCGCAAGATTTGACACCAGCGCCGCCAATATTGAACAGTGGATGACAACCGCCGAGAAGCATTCTCTGCTAGCGCGCGAATGCCATCCCATAAATTTCTCGTTCGAACTAATGAAATCGCTGACGGACGAACAACTGACGTTCATGGAAAACAGATTCAGGAAACAACAGAAAAAAAACCGGGAAAAATATAAGAACAGAACTGCCGAAGAGCGAGTTGAACGCCGAGTAAAAAATGTCGCCAAATGGGCAGGCCGTATAGACGTTGACATCACACCCACGCAACGCGCCATGCTACTTAGCACGTTTAAACGTCAGGTCAGTATGCGTAACGAATACTACGAATTATCAGCAGATTGGAATAAACAGTTTTTTATCCTGGCGCGCTCGCAAGACAACCCGGACTATGATCAAGACATGCGTGATCACCTGAACCGACTCTGGCATCTACTCGAAGATGCATACCCCGAACAGTGGCAAGCAAACAGAGACCTGTGGGAGGAGACAGGATTGCGTTTTGCGCAAAGCATGACAGAAAAACAACGCCAGACCATTACCACATGGTTGACAAAAATGGCATCGACCTTAGTAGAGATTTCAAAAGACGAACCATCATTCAAGGTTGTGAACGACCCATCTATTGGCTGCCTGGTAAATCCTGAGAAGACATGATCATCGCCTGGCGATGAGCGGCAAACGCTGCGACAATATTTTTAGTGTCATGCAAGGTCCGAAGCCTTGCGAACAAATCGTTAGCCTGCGAATAGGTTCGCTTCAAATAAGCTAACCATTGCTTGGTACGATTGCCGATATGCCGGGGGCTATGACAATCCGAGCGCAAAAACTGCGCCTCAACCAAATGCGAAATATCAATCCATGCCATAAGCTCCAGTGTCTCACCATTCTCAAACGCCCTGATACGCCTGGCAAGATCAGGAGCAGCCAGCGCACTTCTGCCCAACATGACATGCTTACAGCCACTTTGGACACGCGCATTTCGCGCATCAGCAATGTCCCAGATTTCACCATTGATATATGTATTGGCAACACCCTCGTACATGACGGATCGCACTGCTGACCACCAGGCAGGTGGCTTATACCCATCGAATTTAGTGCGGGCATGAATCGCAAGCTCAGTGGCCCCTGCCTGCCTGATCAATCGGACAATCTCCGGCAAAGCATCGTGGTTGTCATATCCGAGGCGAATTTTTGCGGTTACTGGAATACGCGCGTCAACCTCATTGCGCACAGCCTCCACGATCGCCCCTACCTGAACCGGATCGCGTAACAGTATCGAGCCGCCCATACTATTATTCACTGTCTTGGCCGGACAACCAAAATTCAGATCAACACCTTTGGCTCCCAGTGCCACCGCACGCTTTGCATTGCTAGCCAGCGCGTGCGGATTACTCCCCAGCAGCTGCGTATAAACCGGTACACCGGACTCGGTGCTTCCATCCTGTTCAAGCTCCGGACACAATCGCAGAAACACCTTTTCGGGCAAAAGCACATCGGTCACACGAATGAACTCGGTCACACAACGATCATAGCCACCGATACCCGTCAGAAGCCTGCGCATCGGCGCATCGATCACACCTTCCATAGGCGCCAGCACCACTCGCATATAATTGAACCACCGATAAAACGCCAAGCGTACACTATCAATGCTTTACCACACAGCCCTTACACGCTCTACACTGCTCACAATATGCAAATTGGCTATACTTACACTCTGCCCGTGCTGGAACGCTACCAGAGCTCACTCACTCTGGATGGCGGCGAACTCGGGCACCTGCCGCTACCTATCAAGGAGGCAGGTAATGCCCAAGCAGGTGATTGCCTTGAAGCGTTCATCTATACAGATTCTCAGGGCAAACCGCTGGCGACTACGCGCAAACCCTTTGTGCAACGCGACCAATGTGCCTCTCTGAAAATCATGGACATCACCAACGCCGGCGCTTTCCTCGATTGGGGGCTGGAGAAAAACCTGCTCCTGCCTTTCGCAGAACAACGCAGACCCGCAGAGGTTGGCAGATTTGAAAGTGTCCTGGTCTATCTGGACAATAGCGGCAGACTTGCCGCCAGCAGCCGCCTCGACCATCATCTGCCAGAGACAGCAACAGACTATCGCCCCTGGCAACCGGTATCACTACTAATCTATCAACGCACCGACCTTGGCCTGAAAGCGGTAGTTGATAACAAGGCACTGGGCTTACTGTACAAAGATGAAATTTTCAAGCAAGTGCGCGTCGGTGATACACATTCAGGATTCATCAAACGCCTGCGTCATGATGGTCGAATTGATCTGGCCTTACAGCCACCCAGTGAGCAACTGCAACCCGACTTGACGGAAGAGATCATCGCCTATCTGAGAGATCACGATGGCGTTTGCGAGCTCAGCGACAAAAGCTCACCTGATGCAATACAGGCCATCTTTCAGGTAAGCAAAAAGAACTTCAAAAAAGCCTTGAGCACCTTGTACAAGGAGCGTCGTATTGTTATCCACCCCGATCAAGTCACACTGGCAAAGCCGACAGACTAATGGCCATTCAATGGTTTCCCGGGCATATGCACAAAGCCCGCAAGGAGATGGCCAAAGTGCTCCCGGAGATCGATGTTGTATTGGAAGTACTCGATGCGCGCATCCCGTGGAGCAGCGAAAACCCGATGCTGGCTGAGATCAGCAAGGAAAAACCGCTCTTGCGAGTGCTCACCAAAGCAGATCTGGCCGACCCGGACATGACCTCACAATGGCTAGCTGTGCACAGCCAATCCAGTGGTCAGGATGCAATAGCCGTCTCTACGGCCAACCCGCAAACTTACAAGGAAATCCTCAGCCGCCTCATAGCTTTCTACCCCGATGACACTACCGAGCGTCTCAAGCCTCGTGTAGCGATGGTTGTCGGTATACCCAACGTCGGTAAATCCACCCTTATCAACAAGCTGACTGGCCGAGTCATTGCAAAAACCGGCAACGAACCTGCAATAACCAAACGCCAACAGCTTATCCCCCTGACCGAGGGCTGGTCGCTACGCGATACACCGGGCGTACTCTGGCCAAAAGTCGACAACGAAGCCAGCGGCTTTCGTCTGGCCGCCACCGGCGCTGTGCGCGACACCGCTATGGACAGCGCCGAAGTCGCCACCCACTTGCTGGACTATCTCAACGAATCCTATCCCAATCAAGTCAGAGGACGCTATGGCGAAAACCTCAGCATCATGCAAAGCGTCGAGACACTGGAAGAAATCGGCCAACTACGTGGATGCCTCGGGGCTGGCGCATTGGTAGATTTCGACCGTGCGGGTCGGCTGCTCTTGCAAGAATATCGTCAAGGCCTGATCGGGAATATAACGTTGGAAACACCTCAAATGCGCGAGCGCGAACTGGCCGAGACCGAACAACGCATCGCTAAAATCGCCGCAAAACGAGAACAGCGTCGCCAGGCTCGCAAGAAGTCAAAGCGGACCTAGAGCCTGTCCGAGCCCCAGCGCTTGATAGCCGACTTGTGAACTACCCTTCAGCACCGCTATCAAGCCATCATTCAGCTCTGCCAAATGTGATCTCTAACCCTCCGGCGTAACCCCCATCGCAGTTAATTTAGTTACACGCCAGCAATACATCCTATCTGGCGCATCGATTAGCAAAAGCAGAAATATATCTGCGAGCGAGAGTGTCATGAGTGTCATCAAACAGGGGATTGTCGTCATCGGTCTAGCCGCCATAGTTGCCATACAAGGCTGCTCATTGGCTCCGGTACTACCCGACTCCGAACAAAAAAACGCGGCGCTAGAGCGCTGGAATCGCTGTCTGCAGCGGTTTGAATCCGATATTGGTCATTTTTGCGATGGACACAGACGTGATGTCCTGGCTGTTTACCCTGCACATCAGGAAAACCAGGTAGACGCACTACTCAGTCAGCAAAGCCGAGTGCAACGCGCCTCTAGTCTGTTAAATTCAGCCCTTGGTTACACCATGGACGCCTCTAGCACCGCAAATCAGGACACCCTTATGAGCGGTGGAAGTAGAGCAGAATAAGTCGATCTGTGAGATAGTCCGTGGTTGACCCTTCGAACCTAAGAAACGGCAGGAAACGATCGACCCATGACTCGAATTTTAACCACTAAAAGAACCCTTGTAGCGACAGCCACTGCAGCACTTCTGGCCTGCTCAATGACAGGTTCTGTCTTCGCCCAAGACGACAAACTGGCTACTGAAGAAGCGAAAATCAGTTACGGACTTGGCATGATGATCGGCGAGCGTGTACTCGGCCAGTACGGCGAGCTCGACTACGACCTCCTCGTCGAAGCCATGAAAGCGCAACATGCAGGTGAAGAAACTCTCATCAGCATGGAAGAGGCGCAAATGGCTCTTCAAGCTCAACAGGAAGAAGCTGCAGCTGCGGCCTCTGCAGAAGCAAGTGCAGCGGGCGAAACCTTCATGGCTGAGAACGCTGCTCGTGATGAAGTTACGGTTACAGAAAGCGGCTTGCAATATGAAGTACTGACAGAAGCTGAAGGTGAAAAGCCCACTGAGGACAGCACTGTGAGCGTGCACTACGTTGGCACGCTAATGGACGGCACTGAGTTCGATAGCTCTGTCGCTCGTGGTGAACCTGCATCCTTCCCTTTGACAGGCGTCATCCCCGGCTGGACAGAAGGCTTGCAGTTAATGAATGTCGGCAGCAAGTACCGCTTCGTAATCCCCTCCGAGCTGGCCTACGGTGATCGCGGTGCCGGCCAGGCAATCGGACCCGGTGAGACATTGGTCTTCGAAGTGGAACTTCTGGAAATCAAGTAAGACTTTTTAACGACCCGGCAAGCGTCACGATGCTTGCCGGTCTGTACCCGTAACACTGCGCTGTGACGTCTCCCAGCCATCAGCAACCCACACAGGCACATCATCCACTGGCAGGTGCTTGCCCAATATCAAATCAGCCGCCCGCTCACCTACCATCATGCTGGGCGCATTCAAATTGCCATTGGTAATGGTAGGAAAAATCGAGGAGTCAACAACTCTTAGCTGCTTCACTCCACGTACGCGACACTGCCCATCCAGTACCGCCATCGGATCGTTATCTGCGCCCATCTTCACGCTACACGATGGATGATAAGCACTCTCGACATTGGCCCGCACCCACTGATCAATAGCAGCGTCAGATTCAACATCCATACCTGGCTGTATCTCATCACCCCGAAACGGTGCTAACGATTCCTGCTGCAAGACCTCACGGGTAAGACGAATAGTGTCCCGCCAATCCTGAATATCCTGCTTGTCCTGCAAATAGTTAAACTGGATTTGCGGTGCATCAAACGCACTACCGGAACGAATTGCGATCGAACCTCGACTTTGCGGTTTGTTAGGCCCCACATGCACCTGAAACCCATCGCCCGCGAAGGCGGCACGCCCGTCATATCGCATGGCGCCTGGTAAAAAGTGATACTGAATATTCGGCCACTTCAGCCCTGCACGCGAACGAATAAATCCACAAGACTCAAAATGATTGGTCGCGCCAAGCCCCTGCCTGGTCAATACCCAACGCGCCCCGATCAAACCCTTGCGCCACCAAGACAAATGCCGATTCAGCGACACCGGCTGCTTGCACTCATACTGAAAATACACCTCCAGATGATCCTGCAAATTAGCCCCAACACCCGGAGCATCCAGCTTCACAGCGACATCAGCCGCTTTCAAAACCTTGCCAGGACCAATACCCGATCGCTGCAAAATCGAAGGCGACCCAATAGACCCGGCACTGAGAATAACCTCCTCCCGGGCATACGCCCTGAGATATCGCCCCGACGTCCGATAACTCACACCCACGGCCGTGTCACCATCAAACAACACCTGATCGATTGTCACACGAGAAATAATTTTCAGATTATCCCGTTCGGCAGCCGCCCCAAGATAGGCACGCGACGACGAAGCACGCTCACCTTTATCCACTGACATATGCTTCTGCCCGAACCCCTCCTGCTGATACCCGTTAAAGTCAGCAGTAAACGGATAACCTGCATCCTCACCAGAACTGATGAACGCCTGATACAAAGGATTAAGCTTCATATCGTTCCCGGCATTAACTCCTACCGGACCATCACCACCACGGTACAGATTCTCACCGCGATACCAACTCTCCATACGCTTGTAATAAGGCAAGCAATTAGCGTAGTTCCATCCCGCAGCGCCTTCATCCTCCCACTGATCGATATCGTGAGCATTACCGCGCACAAACGCCATGCCATTAATAGATGAAGAGCCACCCAAAACCTTACCGCGCGGACAATCCAGCTTGCGTCCATCAAGCCCCGGCTCAGGCTCAGACTCAAACCCCCAATTGAAAGTATCCATGTTCATCGGAATAGACAATGCCGTAGGCATACGAATAAACAGACTCCTGTCAGAACCACCCGCCTCCAGCAATGCAACTTTGACACTTGGATCCTCAGACAGCCTTGCCGCCAGCACACAGCCTGCCGAGCCTGCACCTACAATCACATAATCAAAGCGACTCATCAATTACTCCCATGATTCATCGGCGGCGTGCGTACTCGTACAGGCACGCGATTGTTTGCTTCCACTTCATTCAAATCCATGTGATTACGCATGAATTGCTCGGAGGCATTCTGCACAGGCTGGTAATCCCAAGGCGCGTACCGCCCCTGCCTCAAGGCCTCATAACAAAGAATACGACGTTGCTGATTCTCACGAACATCATCATCCAGCGCATCAAGTCTCCATCGCGAATCCAGCAAGCCCTGAAAATGCGCAAGCCTCGTTGCATGCTCTGCCAAGCCTGCCAGATTAACCAACTCACAAGGGTCAGATTCAAGATCAAACAACTGCACCGGATCATCTGCACAATAAATAAACTTCCAGACACCTTGCCTTAACATGATCAACGTAGATACAGACCCCTCAGCCATATACTCACAAGCGACTAACCGATCTGTTGCCTCGTCACCCATCGCAGCAGGCACCAGACTTTGCCCATCCAAAGCTACTGCCAGCTCACTTTCATCAACCCCTGCCAGCTCCAGTAAGGTAGGTAACACATCCATAGCCGAGGCAGGCATAGACACATTACGCGGCGCAAATTTATTCGGCGCACTATTGTCTGGCGCACTATTGTCTGGCGCACTATTGTCTGGCGCGCTATTGTCTGGCGCGCTATTAACCGGCGCAACATTGTCCGGCACACTAATGGACAAAGCAATACGCCCGGCCCCTTCAAAAAAATTCATCTTGTACCAGAGCCCGCGCTCACCCAGCATATCTCCATGATCTGATACAAACACGACAACGGTATCGTCACGATGACCACACTCGTCCAATGTATCCAGAAGCTCACCCACCTTCTCATCCAGATAACTGATGTTGGCGCAATAAGCCCGACGAGCGTTCCTTATATCGTCATCCGTGACATTGAATCGATCCGCATCCACTGCATTGAAAATACGCTGACTATGCGGATCACGCTGCCCTTCACCCAGTGGGCCAGTAACAGGTTCAGGAATATCAACCCCCTCATACAGATCCCAGTATTTTGGTCTGGCCGTATACGGATCATGCGGATGCGTAAAACTCGCCGTCAGACAAAACGGCCTGTCATCCTTGCCCCTTGCAATATTTAGCAAACTACGTCTTGCGTGATAAACCACTTCATCGTCATACTCTAATTGGTTGGACGTATGCGCAACCCCCGCCTCAGTCACCGAGGACAAGTTGTGATACCACCAGTCAACACGCTCAAAAGGCATCCGCCAATCTGGTGTCCAGCCAAAATCTGCCGGATAAATATCGGTGGTAAAGCGATCCTCAAACCCATGCAACTGATCAGCGCCAACAAAGTGCATCTTGCCACTTAACGCCGTGTAGTAGCCAGCACGACGTAAATAATGCGCAAACGTGGGCAAATTGGAGGGGAACTCCGCAGCATTGTCATAAACCGTAGTCCCGGAAGGTAGCAACCCCGTCATAAACGAGGCCCGCGCCGGTGTGCACAGCGGACTGGGCGAATAGGCATTACTGAAATTTACACTACGCTTGTGCAAAGCCCGAAGATTAGGCACCTGTAAAAACGGTGCAGGTCCATCCTCCCAAAACGTGCCGGTCAATTGATCGACCATCAAAATCAGAAAGTTAGGTTGCTTGTTCATGGCTGCCTACTTCGTACCAAAAATCCGATCGCCCGCATCACCCAGTCCCGGCACAATGTATTTATGCTCATTAAGCTTTTCATCTACAGCCGCCGTAACAACAGGCACATCAGGATGCGCCTTGTTAAACGCCTTGATACCTTCAGGCGCTGAAATCAGACAGACAAACCGCATATCTTTCGCACCACCCTGCTTTAACCTTTGAACCGCAGAAATAGCTGAATTTGCAGTAGCAAGCATTGGATCGACAACAACGATCAGCCGATTCTCCATATCAGCAGGCACCTTGTAGTAGTACTCCACCGCCTCCAGGGTATCCGGATCACGATACAAACCCACGTGCCCCACACGGGCGGACGGAATAACATCCAGCATCCCGTCAAGCATCCCGTTACCCGCGCGCAAGATAGAAATAAACGCAAGCTTCCGGCCATCAAGCATCGGTGCATCCATACCCTGCACCGGTGTCTCAATAGCCGTCATTTTCAAGGGTAAATCCTTGGTCACCTCATAACAAAGCAACCAGGATATCTCACGAAGCAAAGCTCTGAAAGCTGATGAGGATTGCTCCTTACGACGCATCAACGTCAGCTTGTGCTGAACCAGCGGGTGTCTCACAAGAGTGGCTACAATGCCCTTATCCTGAAGGTCCTGTTCGGTCAGCATGGCTTTCAATCTCCGTTAAAGTGCAATAGCAATAGATAGTGTGTGTACGACTTAACCAGCCAGTTTTTTATAACGCACACGCTTGGGCTGCGCGGCGGCATCACCTAGACGCTCACGCCGATCGGCTTCATACTCGGTATAGTTACCGGTAAAAAAGTTGATTTCACTGGGATCTTCATAGGCCAGAATATGCGTAGCCACTCTGTCCAGAAACCAGCGATCGTGCGAAATCACAATGGCACTACCGGCAAAATCCAGCAAGGCCTCCTCCAGTGCTCGCAAGGTTTCCACATCCAGATCGTTTGACGGCTCATCGAGCAACAGCACATTGGCACCCTGTTTCAAGGTCAACGCCAGATGCAAACGCCCACGCTCACCACCCGACAAATCCTTAACAACTTTCTGCTGATCGCTGCCCTTGAAATTAAACCGACCAACATACTGCCGCGCAGGCATCTCATAATTATTGATATTGATAATATCGCTACCTTCAGCAAGCACATCAAATACCGTTTTGTCACCATCCAGATCATCTCGACTCTGATCAACATAGGCCAGCTGAACGGTCTCGCCTAAATCAATGCTGCCACTGTCCGGCTGTTCACGCCCCATCAGCATTCGAAACAGCGTTGACTTACCCGCACCATTCCCACCGATAACACCCACAATCGCACCCTTGGGCATACTAAACGACAGATCATCAATCAGCACCCTGTCACCATAGCTTTTCGTGACATTGACAAAATCAATCACTTTGTCGCCCAAGCGTTCACCCGGTGGAATATAAATCTCGTTAGTCTCGGAGCGTTTCTGAAATTCCTGCGACTGCATCTCTTCAAAACGTTGTAAACGCGCCTTGGATTTTGACTGCCGCCCCTTTGCTCCCTGACGCACCCAATCAAGCTCCGCCTTCATGGCCTTGGCATGTGACGACTCCTGCTTCGACTCCTTCTCCAGCCGCGCCGACTTCTGATCCAGCCAACCCGAATAATTGCCTTCGTACGGGATACCAGAGCCACGATCGAGCTCCAGAATCCAGCCCGCCACATTGTCAAGAAAATAACGGTCGTGAGTGATCGCTACCACTGTGCCATTAAAATCGTGCAAAAAATGCTCAAGCCAAGCAACCGAATCTGCATCCAGATGGTTAGTAGGCTCATCGAGTAACAACATGTCCGGCCCAGATAGCAGAAGCCGGCACAAAGCCACCCGCCGCTTCTCGCCACCCGACAAATGCGCCACATTCTCATTCCACGGCGGCAATCTCAAAGCATCCGCCGCGATATCCATCTGCATCTGCAGATTATGCGCATCCGATGCTTCGATAACCGCTTCCAGCCTGGCCTGCTCAGCCGCCAGTGCATCAAAATCCGCATCCGGCTCAGCATAAGCGGCATAGACCTCGTCAAGCCGCGCCTGCGCCGCCTTGATCTCATCCACAGCCTCTTCAACCACCTCTTTTACCGTTTTGCTCGGGTCAAGTTGAGGCTCCTGCTCCAGGTAACCAACCTTAATGCCCGGCATAGGCCGCGCCTCACCCTCAATATCCTCATCCAGCCCCGCCATAATCTTCAACAGCGTGGATTTACCTGCCCCGTTAAGGCCCAAAACACCAATCTTGGCGCCCGGAAAGAAAGACAGGGAAATATTCTTGAGAATCTGACGCTTGGGCGGCACAATCTTACCAACCCGATTCATCGTGTAGACGTACTGAGCCATTATTTATCCGCGTGGGTAAAAAGGCCTAGTGTATACCGTTGCGCCGCAGAACGAGTCACTCTTGGAGCATGGCCCGAATGCTGCTGCGAAGCGAACTTGCAGCTTCGGCACTACACTAAGCACTGATCACAGTCATTACAGGAACCATCTGCATGTTCGCATCGTTCTTTCCATCACCAAAATTGTTTTTTCAATCCGCCGTGGCATGGTTCTTTATCACACTCGCGATATGGTTCGGATTCGCCGACGGCTTGGCTGCGCAGTTTAGTTTGATGCGTGAGGCGCTTCCTACGGTCGAGGGTCAACGACCTCCTTTTCTGAACCCGGATAAAATCTGGTTGTATCAATACATATTATTGGTCACCGCCTTGTTTTGCATTTTCTGGTTCTTCAAAGAACGCAACCGTTGGTACGGATGGGCTGTGTGCGGTAGTGCTTTGATATTGCAAGTCTCTTATTTTCAGGTTCAGTTGGGCGTGTATATCAACAATTGGTATGGTGACTTTTACGACCTTATACAATTAGCATTATCCGATCGTGGCACCAGCACGATCACCAGCGATCTGTATTTCGGAAAATTGTTCACCTTGCTGTACATACTTATTCCCAACATCATTGTTCTGGTGTTGTTCGCATTTTTTACGTCGCACTATGTTTTCAGGTGGCGCACGGCCATGAACGACTACTACATGACACATTGGGATCAACTGCGAGATGTCGAAGGCGCAGCACAACGTGTGCAGGAAGATACCATGCGTTTCGCCGGTATTATGGAAGGCCTGGGCTCTGCCTTTGTTAGTGCGATCATGACCTTGATAGCGTTCATACCTCTACTGTGGACTTTATCCAGAGAGATAACTGAATTACCAGTAGTTGGCGCGGTTAATGGTTCGCTGGTTCTGGCTGCAATTCTCTCCGCCATGTTTGGCACGGTATTGCTCGCAGCGGTAGGGTATAAACTTCCCGGTCTTGAGTTTAACAATCAGAAGGTAGAGGCTGCGTACCGGAAAGAACTCGTGTACGGAGAAGACAACGAAAGCAGAGCAGAACCGCCCACCATGAAAGAGTTATTTTCAGGCGTCAGGAAAAATTATTTCAAGCTCTATTTCAACTATCTCTATTTCAATGTGTTTCGATACGCCTATTTACAAGGGGCAAATTTTATCCCACTTATTGTCCTGGGCCCGACAATAATTGCAGGCGCAATAACGTTTGGCATATATCAACAAATTAACCAGGCATTTTCCCGCGTAGAAAATTCATTTCAGTTTCTCGTCAATTCGTGGACGACCATCATAGAGCTAATGTCCATTCACAAACGACTAAAAGCCTTCGAATCGCGAATTGACGTTAAGCAGAAAGACAAGGCAGAGCCTGCGTTACGGCTATAGGGATTACTTGACTCCAGGAGCCTGCCGTAACTCTTCCGCGGGAGCCATTCTCCAATAAAAATTTCTCAAATCGCCTTCAACCCCTCAGCATACACATCAATCTTATCCACATAACTTTGCGCGCCATTAGCCATCACGGCCAGTGCTGCCTCGCTGACGGGTTTGATAATTTTCGCAGGGGAGCCTAGCACCAGCGAGCCGTCGGGTATTTGCATATTTTCGGTCACCAGTGCATTGGCGCCTATCAGGCAGTTCTGGCCGATGACAGCGTTGTTGAGGATGACGGCGTTTATGCCTATAAGACTGCCGTGGCCGATGGTGCAGCCGTGCAGCATGGCTTTGTGGCCGATGGTTACGTGTTTGCCAATGTTGATGGGGACTCCGGGGTCTACGTGGAGGACTGCGCCGTCCTGGATATTGCTGCCATCGCCTATGTGGATGGGTTCGTTGTCGCCGCGCAGGACGGCGTTGAACCAGATGCTGACATCCGTCCCGGTGATGACCTGTCCGATGACGGCGGCATCGGGTGCAACGTAGCAGTGTTCGCCGAGTTGGGGGGTGTGATTGCCTAGTGCGTAGATCATATAGCGCATCCTTTGAATTTCTGAGGTGTTGAGCATAATGGAATAGCGATGCTATGGAGCATCTATTGTGCGATGCGCCTCAATTTCACTTAACAGTAACTTCAGTCTGCAGGTAATTTTTCCGATACTCGTTATGTAATCAACGTTGTTCGGTTAAAGGCAGATCAAAATGAGTCATTCAGAGGCACTGGAAAACAGTGCTAACTACGCAAAGCAGAAGAGGGCTCCGCAGAGGAGGCGCATTGTTAACGCTATTTGGCAACCTTTTCTGCAATTTAAATTATTGATGTACATGCTGGGCACAACAGCGGTTGTCGCTGTTCTTCTTGCAGGTTTTATGTACTTCGCTTTCAGCGATCTTGTTAGTGTCGTTACCGGGAAAACCGAAGCCACCAGCTACTATGCCGAGATGGTAGAGATTCAGATGGTCCACCTGCTTCGCTATTGTGGCGCCTTGTTTGTCTTGTATGTTGCACTCCTGGCAACTGTTTGCGTCGCTTATACACATCGGCTTATCGGGCCGCTTAGACCATTTAGCAAGCATGTTGAGAATTTGACTGCTGGCGATTATTCCAGCCGCGTGCATCTTCGTAAAGGCGATCTGGACATGTATTACGAATATGCGAACAAGCTTAATGAACTGGCTATCAAACTCAACGCGCAGAATGCAAAGGAAGACAAAAGCGAGAGCTAATCAGCGCCGCGCACTGGGATAGGTGCGTCTGGGTCGGGTTTGAAGTATTTTTGAATAGCAAAGGCTGCTGCTGCTATCGCTATCCCAATCCCATCTGACAACCAGCCACCTTCTATCATGAACAACGCGGCCGAGATGAGGGCACTCCTGATGAACCAGGCAGCGCGCCGACCAACGAACCAGCCTTGCACTCCAGACGATAAAAGAAACACACCTGCGATAGCCGTTATGGCAGCCTGAATCACTAAAAGCCACGGAGCGTCCATCAAAAGCGCGCTGTTATAGAAAAACATGAAAGGCACAATGAAGGCAGCTATGCCAATCTTGAATGACGCTACCGATGTTTCCATCGGATTTGCTCCTGATATACCAGCGGCTGCATAACTGGCAAGCGCAACGGGTGGAGTGATGGCTGAAAGCACCGCGAAATAGAAGACGAAAAAATGTGCGGTCAATTGTGGAATTCCCAGTTGTACCAGACCAGGGGCGACGACGGAGGCAGCTACAGCATAGGCTGCGGTTGTCGGCATACCCATACCTAGCAGTATGGCTATGCACATTGCAAAGAATAAGGCGAGCAATTGTGAGGCATCGGCGATACCGAGTAATACGGCGGAGAAGCGAGCGCCCACGCCTGTTAACGAGATAACACCCACGATGATTCCTGCGCAGGCGCAGACGGCGATGATTTGAATGGACATATTGCCAGCTAATTCGAATGCCTTGGCTATCGATCGCGGCCCCATGCGATGCGGCGTCAACCACGACACCACGGCTGCGGCTATGGTTGCCAGGGTACCTGCGCGGATAACAGAATAACCAGCGAATAAGGCATATATCAAGATGATGATAGGCAGAAACAGATAAACCTGCTTGAGCATCTGTCCAAGCTTTGGCAGCTCGTCCTCGCGCATGCCACGCATACCGAGTTTTGCGGCTTCGAAATCGACCATGAAAAAGACGGAGACGAAATACAATACTGCGGGCAGAATAGCGGCCACTGCAATTTCGGTATAAGGGATACCGGTGATCTCAGCCATGATGAACGCTCCCGCGCCCATTATGGGTGGCATGATTTGTCCGCCGGTTGAGGCTGCAGCTTCAACTGCGCCTGCAGTTCTGCGGTGATAGCCGACCTTCTTCATTAGCGGGATGGTCAATGAGCCTGTGGCAACCACATTGCCCGCCGATGTTCCGTTGATCATACCCATAAGGCCAGATGCAAAAATGGACACCTTTGCCGGGCCACCGCGTGTTCTGCCTGCGGCGGCGAAAGCAAAATTGATGAAGTAGTCGCCCACCTTGGAGGCCTGAAGGAAAGCGGCGAAAATGATAAATAATATGATATAGGTTGAGGATACCGCTGTGGTGGGTCCGAGGATGCCAGCGTCGGTGTACACCTGTGAGAAGAAGCGCGCCCAGTCGATTTTTGGTGAGTTCAGGAAGCCTGGGAGCAGATGCCCAACAAACACATAAATTAAAAAGATAGCGGCGATGATGATCAGGGCAAGACCCGTTACCCGTCGAGTCAGCTCCATGATGAGTGCGGTTCCGGCCACGGCTGCCAGAGAGATTCCGATTGGCGCGAAAGGCGTGCCAGTGGAGTTGCGCATCAGGGTGTCAAATATCGTGACCAGATAAATGGCAACGGCGAGTGCGCAGACACCTAGCACCACATCGGGTAATGAAAAACGATGCCGAGGTGCGCGATCCAGCCAGCCTAGTATGATGCCGCCGAAGGTAGCGACCAGCAGGGGTATGCCAAACCAGTAAATCTCTGGTGTGCGGAATTCTGGAGCCAGGCCATTCCACATCTCGCCTGCGGAGATACGCATGCTGAAGTTGATGGCAGCACCACAGGCGAGCAGTGCCAGGGCGAGAAGACACCAGGCAAGAGCATTGAGTGTTGAATTTGATTTTTCTGTCGACTCTGCAAACGACATGCGCGCACCGAACAAAAGGAAACCTATGAATAGGGCACCGGCTACGTGAACGATACGAAAATTCCAGGTCTCGAGCGGGAAGCTGGGTAAAAAAGGTACATTTAATCCCGTCATGCCAGACAGAGATAATCCATTGAGAGCGGCCATATGAAAAACTGCATAGGATCCAGCGAGCGTTGCCATCAATATAAAGCGCCAGTCGGTGAAAAGTCGCCGATTCGCCTCAATGGGCTCTTCATCAGCTCCTTCAACCAAGATCGTAGCGTCGCTCTTGTCTACTACCTGATCAGTCATCTTCCACGCTCTCTTGAGGACTAACAAAAAACTGGGCCTCCCATTGAAGGCCCAGCGTTTTTACATGCCGAAAACCATCTCGTCCGAGATGTCAGCCTTGGCATTATCGCGGAACCACTTGGCGGCACCTGGATGCCACATCAACACCTTGTTCTTATCCCAGTTTTCTGGAATGGTAGAAGCTGCTGCCTTGTGAATACCAACCATACGCTCATTGTCGGACATGATGATGTCGACGACCGCTTCAACAAAACTCTCAGGTAGATCACAGTTGGCAATAGCAAAATTCCACATCGATACGGAGCGAGCATCAGCACTCAGAGAGCTATAGGTGTCGGCATTAATGCTAAAAGGCGCAACAGGAAATGCTTCCTGGATTTTTGCCTGCTCCTCTTCGGTGAATTCGATGATGTTGACGTCAGTTTGCACTTCCAGTTGACTTACCGCCGGAACCGGAACACCCGCCGCAAAGGCAATTACGTCGAGCAGGCCATCCTGCAACTGACTGCCAAGATCGGTCCAGCCGCCATTACGCGCTTCAAAATCGACGCCCAGGGTTTCCATCATGCGCGGAAAGTAGGTGTCAGATGTAGAGCCAGCAGGACCGAAACCGATCTTGGCGCCAGCGGGGATATCAGCTACGGTAGTAATTCCTGATGACGTCAGTGCCGTTACCGAAAAAGGTGTCTGGTACATTGGAAACATGGCACAGGCGTTGTTCATTTCCAGCCCTGGAGCGATAGGGTTTGTGCCACCGAGTGACTCCGCAGCAGGCCCCATGGTCGTCATGCCAAAAGAGGCATCACCGGTATGGACAAGCGCCATGTTCTGCATAGGGCCGCCTGTGACTTCAGCACCGCCCGATAAACCTAATTCCTGAGCAACCAGATTCGCCCAGCCAGAACCATAAGCGAAGTAGGTTCCGCCCTGAGAGGCAGTTCCCACGGTGAAACTTTCTGGCCAACCGCTACGGTCGACATCCTGTGCCTGAACACTGGCGCAGCCAAGTGTTAGTGCGGCTACAGATAAAACGAGACTTGCTTTCATGGTCATTCCTCTTGGTGTGTAATTTAGTCGCAACATCGCTTCCGATTCGTCAACAATGCCTGCTGTCAGGAATACTACGCATTTTTTACTGTATATCTCAATTTTACTGGCGAAAAACTGCCAAATGAGAAATGAAGCTTACTGGTGATTATAGCTTCGCGCAGCGGGGTCACTGGCCAGTTGCTGTTTTCGCTGACGCTCGCGGTATACCGTATAGACCGATGCCACGATAATTATAGCTGCACCTGTTATGGTGCTGGAACCTGGCAGTTCGCTGAATAATAGCCAGCCGAATAGAGTGGCATATAACAATCTTATGTAATCCAGAGACGCCAGTAATGATGCTTCGCCGTAGGTGTAGGCAAGAATGTTAGCCTTCTGGGCGAAGTAGGACACAACACCAATGCCTGCAAGTAGCATCCATTCAGTGAGCGTTGGAGGTACCCATTGAATTATTGCAGGTATGACCATGATAAGGCCAACGCCGATAGCCTGATAGGCAAGGATAGTGGCAGGCGCATCGATTCGGGTCAGCTTCCTGATTATGACCATGACAAGACCGGCAGCGGCTGCACCGGTAATAGCCAGTACACCGTACATGGAGAAGCCTTCTGTGCCGGGACGCACCATGATGAGTACACCGATAAAGCCGACGAAAACAGCAGACCAACGGTACCAGCCCACCGTCTCTTTAAGAATGAAGACAGCAAAGATTGTGACAAAGAAACTTTTGGCAAATGCTATGGATGTGGCATCGGCCAGTGGCATGTTTACGACGGCAGTGAATCCTGCCAGCATGGCGATAAGGGCTAGTGCAATGCGCGCAAGCTGCAGCGGTAGATGGTTTGTCTTAAGGGATTCGGGGAAATTTGTTGCCAGAAATGGCGCTAACATCAGAGTCATGCCCACTTGGCGTACAAGTAGAATCTGGGTGACAGGTAGTCGCTGCCCTGCCCACTTTATAAGCGCTACCATCAACGCAAATCCGAATGCTGCGAACATGAGGATTAGGGCGCCTTTGACGTTATCAACTTGTTTTTCTAAAGGCTGCAAGGCGTGTGGGATTTATTCTATCGGTGCTGGTACGGTTTTACGCTTTGATGGGTCGCCGACAAATACTGTCATTAGTGTCGTTACTGTTGCCTTGCTGTCAGACGGGTGGCTAGCGGTTACTCTGAATACGTGCTCGCCCTGGTCACGGTCACCGGTTTTCCATAAGAATATATATCCACCACCCCTGTTTTTCTTGAATGAGGCATTAGCAGGCACACGATCCATGCTAATGACTGGTTGACTTTCATCGCTGCTGACGGCGCTCATCATCACCGATATTGTACGCCCATTGCTAACGATCTGGTTAGGTATCGGGTTTAGACTGATGGATGCTTTCTCCGCAATGAACTTTCGAGAGTTTCGTACTTGTAGTATCCGGGTACCTACAACTGTTTGCGTGTCAATATCAATAGCTTGTATGGACAACTGTGTCTGTTTTGGCAAATCCATGCCGGTTTTCCATTGCAGCGTTAACTGTCCGCTGGTGTTCACAATCAACTTTGCACCATCGGGGGGTGATAACAATGTGAGCTCTGTCCTCATGCCGCTGCTACGATCAATATCGATGGTTTGCTCGAGCAGGTCACCCGGATTTACGTCAATGGGCTTAAGCGCCTTAAGAACGTTGGCGTGGAGCGCTGCACTGAGCATAAGTGCAGCAGATAAACCGATCGACATTACAAAAACAATATGCATGGCAGCAGTTTATAGGGCTTTACGGAAGGTCAGGTTCCAACGCACGGCACCAAAGTGCGGATGTGTGGAGTCCTTCAGCTTTCTGACGCCATGGTAGAAGTGGCGAGCCGGGCCTCCGAAAACCATTACATCCCCATCGGACAAATCAACGGGTGTGGACTTGCCACGTTTCTCGGGGCCAATAACGAAAAATCGAGCATCAATACCTAGTGAAACAGACACGATTGGCTGGCTAAAATCCGACTCGTCGCGATCTTGATGTGCACCCATCTGTGTGCCGGGTAGGTATCGATTGATCAGACAGGCATCGGGCTCGAAATGCCCGAAGCCTGCCGACTTCGCAGCACGCGAGGCAAGGCTTGCAAAAGACTCTGGCATGGGATGCCACGGCTTGCCGCTCAAGGGGTCCTGAAGGAGGTAGCGATAGCCGCTCCGATCCGAGACCCAGCCAGCGGTGCCGCAATTGCTTGTGTGCACAGACATCGTAAAGCCGCGACTGGTCTGCATCTGTCGAAGGGGTGAATGCTCGAGAACCTGCTGGAGCGACACCTTCAATGCCTGGGTATCAGCAAAGTCGGGCAAAACGTACATCCCGGGGCATATTTCAATGACTTGTGAGACTAGATCTTCCATTTAAAAGTATTATTTATCTTTTTGCACCCGAAAACGGGCAATTTTCTGGCCATATTTGTCCTTCTAACTCAACATACCTCTCATGATTTCTTCCAGTCCAGATCCGCAGCTTGTCCAGCACCTGATTCGCCAGAGCGGGCTTTCAAGCGCTGAAGCGCATCACCTGATTACAGAGATCATTGCTTTCTACCACGAGACGCCGCAAATCTTCATTCGCAGACGTCATTTGGAATTACAGAAGTCGGGACTGGCCAATGAGCGTATCTACGCCATCATTGCAGAGGAGCTGACGCAACATCGTTTTGCGCCCGAGCCTCTGACTACCCGCCAGATTCGTCGCGCTATCTACGGATAAACAAAACCATGTGTGGAATTATCGCCTATACAGGCCCGGGTATCGTGCGCGACATGTTATTTAACGCTTTGCGAAGCCTTGAGTATCGCGGCTATGACTCGGCCGGGATTGCCGTTGTGCATCGACAAAAAATACGTGTCTGGAAATCAGCTGGCAAGCTTTCCATGCTGGAGCAGATGTTGCCGGAAAAATTGACAGGTGATGTCGGCATTGGACATACGCGCTGGGCGACGCATGGTGCGCCGACAGATCTCAATGCGCATCCGCATACCGACGCCACTGGTCGAATTGCCATTGCACACAATGGCATTGTTGAGAATGCATCAAACCTGCGTCACAAACTGGAGAAGCTTGGAGTTGAATTAACGTCTGAAACTGATTCGGAACTGTTAGCGCATCTTATTGCGCTTGAGTTGCAGACCAGCAAGCTGTCGTTGACTGATGCTGTCAGGCAGGTGTTACCACAGATACGTGGCACTTACGGTATCGCTGTTATTGATGCAAAAACACCGGGAACAGTGGTGGTTGCACGCAACGGCAGCCCGGTAATTCTAGGCCTTGGCGAGGGGCAGATGTGGGCAGCATCTGATCTGTCTGCCATGGTCAGACACACCCAGGACATCGTTCATCTTGATGATGGTGAGCTTGCCACATTAACGTCGCAAGGTTTCGAGGTAACGACGCTTGGTGCTGGTAGCAGCAAAAAATCAATAACGCGTATTCAACATTCGATGGATGATTATGACCGTGGCGAATTTGATCATTTTCTGCATCGAGAAATAATCGATCAGCCTGAGGTCATTGAACGCACGCTTAAAGGCAGGTTGGATAGGCAGTTTTCTACCGCGCGACTGGGTGGACTCAATCTGCAACCCCGGGAGCTGCTTGCTATCAAGCGTGTCAAGGTTCTGGGTTGCGGTTCGGCCTTTTATGCGGGTATTGCCGGTGCGAACATGATTGAACAACTGGCCAGACTGCCATCGGATGCAGAGCCTGCGGCAGAATTTCGCTATCGGAATCCTTTGATAGAAAGCGATACGTTGTATATCGCAGTAAGTCAGTCGGGGGAGACATTTGATACCTTGGCAGCAGTGCGTGAGATAAAACGCAAGGGTGGTTTTGTTCTTGGCGTGGTGAATAGTGTGGGAAGCACTATTGCACGCGAGGTAGATGGTGGTGTTTACTTGCATGCTGGCCCAGAAGTGTCGGTGGCCTCGACCAAGGCTTATACCAGTACGCTTACCGTATTTACGTTACTGGCATTGATGCTTGGCAGGTTGCGTGATGTATCACCTCAACGTGGCGCTGCGATTCTGGACGCCATCAGTGGTCTACCGGACATGCTGACTAATGCACTGAAACTGGAACTTCAAACAAGCCGGATTTCTCACGACATTAGCAAGGCAAAAAGTATGTTCTTTCTTGGGCGAACATCTGCCTATCCTATTGCAATGGAGGGCGCGCAAAAGCTCAAGGAAATTTCCTATATTCATGCGGAAGCCTATCCCTCCTCCGAGCTTAAGCATGGGCCGCTTGCCCTGGTTAGCAAGCAAACACCTTGTGTGGTGATTTTGCCTGATAACGAGTTACTGGAAAAATCATTATCGTCGCTGGAAGAGCTAAAGACACGTGGCGCGCCCATAATTACCGTCACTGACAGCCAGCATGAACGTATCAATGACCTATCGGATCATATTGTATTCACACCACCGTGCGAAGAGTTGTTACGGCCTGTTGTTATGAGTATTCCACTTCAGTTGTTGGCTTATCACACGGCTTTGGTGCTCAAACGAGATATTGACCAGCCGCGCAATCTGGCGAAGAGTGTGACTGTCGAGTAAACCCTGATGTTGCACCATAGAGCATCATACACCGCACCAATATATAGCGAAACATAATTAGCACCGTACTGAAAAAAAGCTAAGTATATGGAAAATAGGGTAAAAATAATATGGCACAGTCTATGTAATAACCCGGTTAGTTGTTTACCAAAAACAACTTTGCCTACAATTTTCCGGGAATTAAAAACATGCTGTTAAAAAATCGCTTTAAATTATCTTTGCTGAGCGCTGTCGCCCTTGGCGTAGCTGGTGCAAGTGTCTCGCTGCATGCTCAAGACGAGACGATAAAGGTGGGTGTACTGCACTCGCTCTCGGGCACCATGGCCATTTCTGAAACGACATTGAAAGATACGATGCTGATGCTGATAGATCAGCAGAATGCTAATGGCGGACTTCTGGGCAAGCAGCTAGAGGCCGTGGTTGTAGATCCGGCATCAGACTGGCCATTGTTCGCCGAGAAAGCTCGAGAGTTGATTGAACAGGAAGGCGTGGCGGCGACGTTTGGCGCGTGGACATCAGTATCTCGAAAATCAGTACTTCCGGTTTTTGAAGAACTGAATAGCCTGCTTTTCTATCCAGTGCAGTACGAAGGTGAGGAATCCTCCAGGAACGTTTTCTATACAGGTGCTGCACCGAATCAGCAGGCAATACCAGCTGTGGATTATCTGTCTAACGAAATTGGCGTAGAGCGATGGGTGCTGGCGGGTACCGATTATGTCTATCCAAGAACCACCAACAAGATTCTGGAGGCTTACCTGAAGGGTAATGGTGTTGCCAGCGAAGACATCATGATCAATTACACGCCATTTGGACATGCAGACTGGCAATCAATTGTTTCAGAAATAAAAACCTTTGGTTCGGAAGGTAAGAAAACTGCAGTTGTGTCTACCGTTAACGGTGATGCTAACGTTCCGTTTTACAAAGAGCTCGGTAATCAGGGCGTGTCGGCAGAGGATATCCCGGTTATAGCATTTTCCGTTGGGGAGGAGGAGCTGTCCGGGTTCGATACTGCGCCTCTGATTGGCCATCTTGCTGCGTGGAACTATTTCATGAGTGTTGATGCCGAGGCTAATGATGAGTTCGTTGATAGCTGGCTTGCGTATATTGATGATGAGGCGAGAGTGACCAATGATCCAATGGAGGCGCATTACATCGGTTTTAATATGTGGGTGAAGGCCGTAGAGAAAGCGGGTACTACTGATCCAACTGCCGTACAAGACGCCATCATTGGTGTCGCAGTACCGAATCTTACTGGAGGCTATGCTGCCATGATGCCTAATCATCATATTACCAAGCCTGTCTTGATAGGCGAGATTCAGGACGATGGTCAATTTGAAGTGGTCTGGGAGACTCCCGGTCTGGTTGCCGGTGATGCATGGTCTGATTTTCTGGACAGCAGCAAGGATCTGATTGCTGATTGGCGCGCGCCACTCTCATGTGGTAACTACAACGTTTCTACTGGTTTATGTTCGGGTCAGAACCTTTGATTAGCAGCACAAGCGTTTAGTTTTTCAGCGCAAGGATGCGCATTCACCACTTACGCATTCACCACTTAGCTGACACCTGACCACTATGTTGCTGCGACCTTTGTTGATTCGCATGGCTCTGCTATTGCTTATAGCTGGCACTTCGTACGTTCACGCCGATGTCAATACGGGTATTGACGAATTGGATCCGGTGTTTGCAGCTTTTGTCGAGGGTAAAGGCTCTGCCAGAACAGATGCGCTTGACGCTCTTGCGGCATTGCCCCGTTCAGATACTCGTCAGTTATTGCAAGGAATTCTGGATGGGGATCTGATGTTTCACAAGCCATCGGAGACTGTCGTCTGGGCAGTGAAAGATGGTCGGGAATTCATGATGACATCGCTTGATCGGAGCGAGGATCTGGGCCGCGACAGTAGCCGCAAGGTCAAGCGATTGAAATTGACAAATAAAATTCGCGGCTACCTGAAGCAGCTAATTGCCAGCCTTGGTCTGTACTCTGACAATCCGGAGGAACGCCTGGCTGCGATAGAATCGCTGACAGGCGATCCACAAAGTATTGAGCAGAGTGTGCTGGATGAGTTGCTGTACGACGAGACAGACAACAAGGTGCTCGTTGCGCTTGGTCAGCTGGATACTCGTAAAAAACTGGTATCTGAAGATCCCGTTTTGCGTCTGGCGGCGGTCAATGCGTTACGCGATGATCTATCGTCGTATGCTAGAGCTGCGATTGTGGCCGTGGCAAAGAACGATGCCGATGAAGATGTCAATGCTGCCGCATTGGCGATTCAACTACATCACGAAAAACAGGTAAAACTGTTTGGCTGGCTAGAGACTCTCTTTTTTGGATTGAGCCTGGGCTCAGTACTGGTGCTGGCGGCCATTGGTCTTGCGATCAGCTTTGGGGTTATGGGTGTTATCAACATGGCGCATGGTGAGTTGATCATGCTGGGTGCGTACTGTGCCTGGGCTATGCAGCATTTGATGCCTCAGTCCATTGCCAGCGCTTTGATTCTATCTATTCCCGTTGCGTTCGTATTCACCGGCATAGTAGGAATTATCATAGAACGATGTGTTATTCGTTTTTTGTACGGGCGTCCTCTGGAGACGCTGTTGGCTACTTTCGGCATCAGTCTGATTTTGCAACAGCTAGTACGCACATTTATTTCTTCGCAGAATGTACCGGTTGCCAATCCTGATTTCATGAGTGGCGTCTTGCAGGTAAATGGGGTTTTCAGTTTGACACTGAACCGACTGTATATTCTGATTTTTTGTCTTCTTGTATTTTTAGCGCTGGTGCTGTTGCTTAAGCGTAGCCGGTTCGGACTGGAAGTACGAGCTGTTTCTCAGAATCGAGCTATGGCACGAGCGATGGGTGTGCGCTCGGCACGTATCGATTCACTGACGTTTGGATTGGGTGCGGGTATCGCGGGGATTGCAGGCGTTGCGTTATCGCAACTAACTAATGTCGGGCCTAATCTGGGGCAGGCATATATTGTGGACAGCTTTATGGTTGTTGTGTTTGGTGGTGTTGGTAATCTTTGGGGGACATTGATTAGCGGCATGACACTCGGTATCGCCAACAAGGTAATGGAGCCCTGGGCTGGCGCTATTCTGGCGAAGATTCTTGTCCTTGTATTTCTGATCATCTTCATTCAAAAACGACCGCGTGGGTTGTTTCCACAACGTGGTCGCGCGGTGGAGGGGTAAAGGAATCATGAGCATTCGCGCAGGAAAATCCAGGTTATCGACCTTGTTGTTTGTAAGTGCCGTTGTTGCGCTACTGATAAGTGTGACCACCTTTAATCAATTGCCTGCCGATCATGAATTGCATGTGGGCAACTATATGGTAGGGCTGCTGGGCAAGTACCTGACCTACGCCATTCTAGCTGTGGCAGTTGATCTGGTCTGGGGCTATTTGGGCATTTTAAGCCTTGGGCATGCGGCATTTTTTGCACTAGGTGGATACGGGATGGGGATGTACCTGATGCGTCAAATTGGTGATCGGGGAGTTTACGGTAACCCTGAGCTGCCTGACTTTATGGTGTTTCTTAACTGGACGGAGCTGCCCTGGTACTGGAGCGGATTTGACAGTTTCGCATTCAGCGCGCTGATGATATTGCTGGTACCAGGTTTGCTGGCTTTTATCTTTGGCTGGTTTGCGTTTCGATCACGAGTTAACGGCGTGTACTTGTCGATCATAACGCAAGCACTGACCTATGCATTGATGCTGGCATTCTTTCGAAATGAGATGGGCTTTGGTGGTAATAATGGTTTGACCGATTTTAAAGACTTGCTTGGGTTTGACCTGCGCTCAGAAAACGTTCGCCTGGGTTTGTTTATCGCGTCCGGCGTCGCGCTATTACTTGTCTATCTATTGTGCGACAGCATATTACGTTCAAGACTTGGGAAAGTGGCTATTGCGATTCGCGATGCAGAGGACCGTACACGTTTTCTGGGTTATCGAGTTGAGAGAGTAAAGCTTGCCCTGTTTACACTCTCGGCAATGATAGCCGGGCTTGCAGGCGCTCTCTATGTGCCACAAGTGGGGATCATCAATCCAGGGGAGTTTTCTCCGCTCAATTCCATAGAGGTGGTTGTCTGGGTTGCCATTGGCGGCCGTGGCGCGCTGTATGGGGCGGTTGTTGGTGCGCTTGGCGTCAACTATGCAAAGACGTGGTTTACCGGTGCGTATCCAGAAGCCTGGTTGTTTGCCCTTGGGTTGCTATTTGTGGTGGTTACTTTACTACTCCCTAAAGGTATTGCCGGGCTTCGGCTTCGTCGAAATCGTGTTCAACAACGTCAGGCAGAGAGCAACGTATGAACAATGATGACAAATACTACAAGTCGTTGATCAAGCGTGATCGGGTTTTTGAGTTTCTCATTCCGAAGGTAGTTGAGGATCTGGATCTTTCGCATGGTACGGCATTGTACCTGGAGAATATATCGGTAAATTTTGACGGATTCAAGGCAATCAACAAACTCAACTTCTATGTCAATACCGGCGAGCTTCGTTGTCTTATCGGGCCAAACGGTGCCGGTAAGACAACCTTAATGGATATCGTTACCGGCAAGACTCGCCCTGATACTGGCAGCGCCTGGTTTGGACAACGTATAAACCTGCTGCGTATGGACGAAGCTGAGATAGCACAGGCTGGTATTGGAAGAAAATTTCAAAAACCCTCGGTATTTGAAAACCTGAGCGTGTTTGACAATCTGGAACTGTCGATGGAAGGTACTCGCAGTGTTTGGAGTACTTATAGAGCTTCGCTTAACAGCGAAACTGCTGAACGGATAGAAGCGATGGCAGGCACTATCAACTTACTCAAACAGTTGAATAAAAACGCAGGGCTGCTCTCACATGGACAAAAACAATGGCTCGAGATTGGTATGCTCATCATGCAAAACCCATCCTTGCTGCTGATAGATGAACCCGCTGCAGGTATGACACACCAGGAAATGGACAAGACCGTGGAGTTACTTCAAGCACTTTCCGGTGAGCGTGCAGTAGTTGTCGTTGAACACGATATGGAATTTGTACGTGCATTACAATCAAGGGTTACGGTGCTGCATCAGGGAAGCGTCCTGGCAGAAGGCAGCATGAGCGACATTCAGAACGACAGCGAGGTGATGCGTGTGTATCTGGGCACGGGGAGTAGCTCGTGATTACGCTTTCACATATTGATCAATACTATGGCTCTTCGCATACGCTTAAAGATGTCAATCTGTCGGTAAAAGAAGGCTCGTGCACTGTTTTAATGGGTCGGAACGGGGTCGGCAAAACGACTCTCATGCAGTGCATCACCGGTCTCTTGCCAATCCGTAAGGGTGAAATTTATCTGGATTCGAATCGCTCACTGACGAAAGTGCCAGCTGAGCAACGCGCCTTCATGGGCGTTGGCTATGTGCCGCAAGGGCGGCAGATTTTCCCATTACTCACTGTTGAAGAAAACCTGGCAATCGGTTTGAAAGCCAGAGGCGATGGCTTACGAAATATTCCCGAACTAATCTACACTCTATTTCCAGTGCTCAAAGATATGCGCCAACGACGAGGTGGAGACCTATCGGGCGGCCAGCAACAGCAATTAGCCATAGGCCGAGCATTGACAACAAAACCAGAGGTGTTACTTCTGGATGAACCTACCGAAGGTATACAGCCCAATGTGGTTCAGGATATTGGCAGTATCATCCAGAAGCTGAACAAGGAGATTGGCCTGACAGTATTACTGGTTGAGCAAAAGTTGCCCTTCGCGCGTCGGGTGGGAGATGACTTCGCTATCATGGATAGAGGCCATATCGTTGCACAAGGCAGCATGGATGCATTGAGCGACGGTCTGGTACGTCAATATTTGACGGTTTGAGTATGGATATCTTACCCGTCTCTAACAGCGACCAGTGCATCTACAGCGATACAAGCTTTTTCTGTGCAGATAAGCGGATTGATTTCAAGCTCTACAAGTCGTTCGCCCAATTGCAAAGCTGCTTGCTGCACTGAATCCAAAGCATCCAGCAGACATTCCTTGTCGACAATCGCTCTTCCACGGAATCCGTTGAGCAAGGGTGCGCAGCGAAGCCGCTGTAGACGCCTGTCGAGTTCGATGCGGGTAGCCGGGATCAGGCAACACACAGAGTCATGCAGTATTTCGGTGTAGATACCTCCTGAGCCAATGGTCATTAAAAGACCGTGTACCGGATCATAGATGACGCTTACCAATAATTCAGCGACACTATCTTTCACATACTCTTCAATCAGGCATCCGCCTTCGCAGTTGATGTTATGGATAGCGCGTTCCAGTTCACGACGGTTTTCGATATGCAGTTCGATAGCGTTGGCTTCGCTTTTATGGACCAGTCCAAGCCCCTTGGCGACAACGGGGTAGTTGAATGTCGGTGAAGCCTTGTCTAGCGCTTTACTTAATCTTAATGAGGAGCGCACATCGGCAAATGAAAGCCTGACGCTGACGGGAACTTGCATGCCAAAACGTGTGAGCCAACGTTTGCCAGTGCTTTCATCCAGCATCCGCGGTACTTGCGGATCAGTCTTTGCTGTTTGCACCAGGCCCCATGCCTGTTGGCTGGTTCTCCGCGCACTGTGTTTATCTGAATCTACCGTAACTTTGCCCTGCCCTGCCAGCAATGACAGAACTGCTGCCTGTGCTGTTACGGTTTGCTGATCGGCAAGCCATACAGGTGGACACACTTCTCGCTGTGCTGCTATATCAAGCCAGGCGGCGTTTCGCAACGCCAGTAATCCATCACGCATGCCGGACAATGGCACTATGCCTGCCGCCAGTAGTTTATCGGCCATGAACTCTGGCATGTTTTCTGGCAATGTCGCCAGAACTGCCGTGATGCCCTGCCAGTCTCTGGTAGCTTCTATGTAGTCATCAGCTGCTGCTACCCAGGAGTCCAGATTACAACGATCCTGTCGGGGAAAATCCAGAACCAGCAAGGCAATATCGGCGATGGACTCGAATTGATCATTGGCGGACACTGTGTCGCTTCCAGGTGCAGGTTTTGCCTGAAGCATCGCTTTGACCATACCTTGCATGGCTGCAGTGTCATCCCATATAGCAGTGTGGTAGTCCAAAGGGTTAGCGATGCGAAGGTGCTTGCCTAACACTGCATCCAGATCGGTTTTTTGCTCTGTTGTCAGAGCAGGAAAAGTCAACCCAACGGACTGAGCCACATCACTGATCATCGCAGCCTCACCGCCCGAGCAACTCATTGATAACAATCGATAGCCACCGACAGGACGTAAGCTATTAATCACTTTCAGCGTCTCGACAAATTCTCCGAGACCATGCACGCGTTTCATATTGAGTCTTTCAAGAAAGGCGCTAGCAGCAGCATCATTACCAGATAATGATCGCGTATGCGACAACAAGGCAGCTCTTGACAGCTGGGTTATGCCGGTTTTCAGTACGACGATATGCTTGCCTAGTTCTCTGGCACGCGATGCCAGTGCTTCGAAGGCTCGGATATCGGAGAAGCCTTCAATATGTAGCCCGAGTGCGGTAACCCGTTCATCTTCAATGATGGCACTGGCAAGCTCTGCATGCGTTGTCTGCGCCTGATTCCCGACGGTAAGTAGATAAGATACCGGTAGCCCGCGTTGTTGCATGGTCAGATTGATAGCGATATTTGAGGACTGGGTAATGATTGCTACGCCACGCTCTACTGATCTGCCACCATGCTGGTCTGGCCAGAGCGCAACCTTGTCAACGAAGTTAATCAGGCCATAACAATTAGGGCCCACTAATGGCATATCGCCAGCGGCTTCTATTAAACGCGCTTGTCTGTTTTCACCTTGCGTATCGCGACTTGCAGTTTCACTAAAACCTGAGGCAAAGCAGATAGCGCCACCGGCACCACTAAGACGTAATTTTTCAACGACCTCTATGGTGCTTTCATTGTTGACACCGAGAAAACTGGCATCGGGTGCAGAAGGTAAATCATCGACAGAGGTATAGCATTTTAACCCCTCTACGGAGTCGTGCGTAGGGTGTACTGGCCATATATCACCGGTATACCCGAGTTTGCGACACTGTAAAATGACTGATGTTGCCCATTGGCCACCGAAAACCGCAATGGTTTGAGGTGATAGCAATCGCTCGAATCTATTTTTCACGGCTTACAGTTATAAAGAGCGTTGACGATAGGCAGCGCCTTGCATGATATTCGCATAGTCGCGAACATCAGCCAGAAAGGCATTGTAGCTAAGCATAACCTCATTAAAGCTTTCACTCTCTGTGGCAAGCTGATCGATGACAACCGTTGTCGCCTCACGCAGAGCAATAACCACTTCACGTGGGAACTCACGAAATTTGACACCTTCAGCCTTCAATTGCTTCATTGCCTGAGAGTTGAAGTATTCGAATTGTGCAAGTGTCTCCACTGAGACCGCCTCCGCAGCGTTAGCCAGGATGGCTTGCAGATCGGCGGGCAGTTCGTTGTAGGCGTCTGCGTTGACGACTATCTCCAGTGCTGCGGCCGGTTCGTGGAAGGCTGGAACGTAACAAAGCTTGGATACAGTATGCAGACCCATGTCCTGGTCCAGCATCGGACCTACCCACTCCACTGCGTCGATAGCACCGGATTTGAATGCCGGAAATATTTCGGCTGGTGACAACAGTACAGCATTGACACCCAGCGTGCGCATGACTTCGCCACCAAGCCCCGCAATGCGCATGGTGAGCTTTTCAAGATCTTTTACAGAATTGATTGGTTTATTGAACCAGCCACCACTCTGCGTCCCACTGTTCCCCGAATAGAAAGGTACTAGACCCCGCTCTGCCGCAATGGTGTTCCACAACTCCTGGCCTCCGCCATATCGCAACCAGGCTGCATGCTCATTAGCTGACATTCCGAAGGGAATACTGCTAAAAAAGTGCAACGCTGGATCCTTGGCCGCCGAGTAGTAGGCCGAGGAATGACCAATTTCTGCTGTGCCCTTCTGTACGGCCTGTTCGACGCCAAACGGCGACACCATATCTCCACCGCCAATTACCTTGAACGTTAATCTGCCATCAGACATGGTCGCAACTCGCTTGGCAAAACTTTTGACGTTAGTGCCTATTCCGGGTGCTTCCAGTGAGAATGAGGACGGCAACTTCCACTCGAACTTGCCGCTGGCAATCGCGGGAGCGCCGGTAATCATTGCTGCCGCTGAAACCGTACCGGCGGCGGATGCCTGATAGATGAATTCTCGACGCTTCATGCTGATACGTAAACCTTTGATAATAATGTTACTGCTACTAGAGGATGCTTCAGGCAAAAAATTGTAAGGATGCGTGGATTTAAATCCCGTGTCCGAACTGCAAGCATAGCGCAAGCGGACTCGCCACAGAAGTACAAGGAAGGACTGATGACTCAGTGAGCAGACACAGTAGGCCTGAGCTCTGGCCTTAACCGATGAATGTATCACGGCAAGAGCCAGCAGGATTCGTATAATAGGCGCAGCGCTGGTGAGACTGCAGGTTCGGCACCATTTCAAGTGGTAATGGTCGCTTTTTGCCCATTTGCAGGGTCTCATGACAAAATAACAATGGCGGGACAGGCAGAACAGTGAAACTATCCGTCTCGCCTACGCTCAGATCGCAGACGCTGTACAGGCCAGGAACAATAGATGAAGGTATTATTATCAAAAGCCGGTACCAGCCAGTGGCTCGGCCGCTCATTGCTAAGCGTTGCATGCCTGCTAGCCTGCGGCAGTGTTTTGGCTCAAAGCTCGACAGTCGACACCACGCCGCCGGTTATCGAGCTTGAGGAGCTGGTGGAGGGTGTAGCCGGCAACTCGCAAGTGTTTACGGTGCAAATTGCCGAAGACGGCGAGTTGCTCGATGCCACGCTTTACCATAGGCGTAGCGGGCAGCTCCCGTACACACCCACCACAATGGTGCCGATGGGCACCACCGCCGGCTTCTATACCGCGTCCCTGACCACTGATCCCACCGACCTGCGTGCGATTGAATACTACATACAAGCCAGAGACGTCACCGGAAATCGCTCGGTCAGCGGCTTTGCCTTCGATCCTTTCAGCCGCCGCCTGACACCGGCTATCGAGGAGCGTGCTCAGCCACCAGCTGAGGAACAACAGCCGGTAGAACAAGCACCTTCAATTCAGACTGCTGAGCCTTTCTATAAAAAGCGATGGTTTCAGATCGGGCTGGGCGTCGTCACGGTAGGCGTGTTGGCCAGTGCAATGGACAGCGGCGACGGGGATACAGAGGTTGTGCCCGTTACATTTACTCTAGAACCTTAGAACACAAGACCAGTACTGGAAGCAAGACATGAAACATACTCTACCGTTTATTGCTCTAAGCGCGTTATCACTGGTGTTGTCAGCCTGCTCGGATGGTGGCACAACGACAACGCTTGATGCCAATCCTTCCCTGTCATTGCCGCTACCTGAAAATCTGCAGCCACAAAATGCAGCGTTTCTCAATACCGATAATCTGCGACCTGTTGTATCCCTATCCAATGGCGCTGTTGTTTCCATGGTCAAAAACGATCAGCAGAGTTGGTCTGGCACAGCCAATCTGGAGACTGGCGCAGTTTATAAGGTTGCCGTCACATGGGTTGAAATATTTAACGGTCGAGATCTGTCGTTGACGGCTCTGGATTTTGATCTGGCTGTAGGCAGGGATGGTACGGCACTGCAATCCAATACTTCCGGTTATCGGGAAGACTTCGACGCAGATGGCGATGGACCATTTAACCTCATTGAGCGAAGGGAAGGCACCGATCCGTTTGTGAATGAAGCCGGGGGACCGGGTTCGATACCTTCGGAAAATCCGGAGGATGGGTTTCCGATTGCACCTGAACCGGTGTCATCTGATCCTGTAGCACCAGCTCCTGTAGTGCCTGATCCTGTAGTGCCTGATCCTGTAGTGCCTGATCCTGTAGTGCCTGATCCTGTGGTACCTGACCCTGTAGTACCTGACCCTGTGGTACCTGACCCTGTAGTACCTGACCCTGTAGTACCTGACCCTGTAGTACCTGACCCTGTAGTACCTGACCCTGTGGTACCTGATCCTGTAGTACCTGATCCTGTGGTACCTGATCCTATAGTGCCAGAACCTGTGGTGCCTATACCAGTACCGACACCAGTGACGGCTGATGTGATTGTTCCACGTATCAGTCCTGCAAATGCGCCCGTTATTGATGGGCTTGGCGTGACGCTTGGGCGGAATAATGCATTTACCGGCGAATGGGCGGACGCGGTTCAATCAGATAATGGTGGTGCTATTTTGGACATTGATAATCTGATGATTGATATTAATGCTGAGACGGTTACCGGGAATGTGCCTTTCCGTCGCTGGGCAGCCATGCACGATGGACGTTATCTCTATGTTGTGATTATTGTTGATGACAATGGAGAACGCGAGCGAGACTCTGGCCTGGATATTTTCTTCGACGACAGCATTGAAATTTTTCTGGATGCTGATAACAGCAAATCGTCGTTCTACGGTATTGACGATTTTCATCAGATTATTCCGCTTCGTGCGCCTGGCAGTGGGGCATCAAAAAGAGGCGTTTCAAGCGGTGATATTGCCGGGCCCAACTCTTCGACTGCGTCGTTCGGACTGGATTTTTCCACAGGTCCGGGGGCTGGTCCGGATGGTCTGCGACGCGCCAATTTTGAACAAGACGTCTATGAGGTTCGTATTGATCTCGACACAATAGATGTCTCTGGAGATGCACCGTTTGGCTTTGAGATTCAGGTAAACGATGATGACGACGGCTTTGTGCGTGACTCGAAATGGGGCTGGAAGCACCCCGCCAGAGTCAATGTCGATGTGGACAATACGTTTTTTGACCCCTCTTTCATGGGCACTTTAATGCTGGAATGATAATGCTCGAATGACTAATCTGTACTGGCAATCAACGTAGATTTAATCGTTTTCAGATTGTAGTTTTCTGCCAGCACTAAGGGGCTCATGCCGTTTTCATCGGTGATTCGAGTATCGGCTCCCGCCTGAATCAACGCCTGCACCAGTCGCTGCTGCCCGCGACTTACTGCTGCAAACAGGGCCGTGCGGCCGAGACTGTCGCGAGCGTTTAAGTCGGCTCCGGCGGCTACCAACTGAAGTACAAGATGTTCATAACCTTTTTTGGTTGCCTCGATGACCGGATAAGAGCCGTTGCTGGTTTTTTGGTCTACCGACGCGCCAGCGTCGACAAGGTACTTCGCTATTACCGGTTGTTCCATCGAGATGGCAGTTAAAAGAGGTGTTTTTCCGGCACGGTCAACCCCATTGACGTTAGCTTCGGCCGCGATCAGATTGCCAACAAGCTTTACCAGAGTTTGCTGTGGCGCCTGTGAGATGGCATTGACAATAATATCGTCCTGTAGTTTGCCTGCCAGTTTCTGATCACGCACCATCAATCTCAGAACGGCATAACATCCATTGTTAACAGAGCGTTCGACAGGGCTTCTGCCTGAATGTCTCTGGGTAACGTCAAGGTCCGGATTCTCGGCCAGCATACGGCTCACTCCTGTCACATCACAACGATGAACACGATCTGCCAGGCGCGCCCTGGCCGCTAGCAGGTAGCTTGGTTTGGAGCGCAGGTGTTCATGCAACGCGAGAATGCAGGCTGGCTTGCGAATGTTTTCCGCCAGCGGCACACCGTTCACTAGCTCATTTGAGTCAAGCTCGTTTTCATTCAGAAGAAGCGATGCAAGTCGCTGAACATGGCATTTCTCGACTGCCCCCACATACTCCAGATACAGTCCTCGCAGGTGCTCGTCTTCTGTCTTCTGATCAACAACCGCTTTCGTCTTCAGATTGCCGATACCGGCAAAGTCAGGGTTGAAGCGTGCTGAGACCATCAATTCAAAGCGTTCGCCGCCTAGACGTTTATCGGTTATAACAGCATGATCCATGGCGCTCATACCTCGATAGTCCTGACGAGTTACCGATGCCCCTTTACTGAGTAACAGCGCCACAATCTCTGGGTTGTTGCTGGCGATGGCCACCATCAAGGGGGAGCGACGCTCTGAACTGAGCGCAGGGTTGTCCAGTTCTGCACCTGCGGCAACCAGCAATTCAACAATGGAAGGGTCACCACGCTTGGCCGCGAGCATCAGTGGTGTATTACCGTTAATAACGGTATTCGGATTAGCGCCCGCCGCCAGCATGGTTTCTACCACCACGGTGTCTTTGTTAGCTATGGCATGCATCAGCTTGCTGGCGGTGGTAGCCGGCAGGTAAGCACACGGCGGGGCAAGCTTTTCGAGTACTTTTCGGTCAATCGAGTCACTGGTGCAATTCCAGTTGAGAAGACCACTGACAGGACTGACGGAGGGCGTGAATGTCATCGCTTTCGCACCTATTCTGTCCTCGAAATCCACCAGTAGAACCCCGCCACGATTTACCGCAATTCGTTTCACGCTGGTACCAAACAGACTCTTTGGCGGAGGTAGTTCTACTTCACGGTTGTCGCTGGGCATGATGCCGTGTCGAACATAATGGTCAGCAACTTGGGTTTTTACCTGCGCAGCCAGGCTGAAACCTTCCGACAACAGCGCAGCCTCGATAAATTGCGAGCGGGTATTCAAGCTATATCTGGCCCCTGCTACGGCTCCCAACAGGACAAACAGGATGACAAGCAACTTCACACGACTCTCGGCATTAGGGTTTACCAGATTTGTCTGCAGCTTTTCAAAAACTGCTGAGGTCCGATCTCAGGCAGTATCTATTGCGTATCGGCCTAACCAACACTACCTTGACACCTTCAGAGCAGTACAAAGCGCCAGAACTACGTCACAATCACACTTCCACGTCGAGCAGGAGTCTGTTTAAAAATGAATATGCCGGTCAGCCATCCAGCATTTGTCCATGTGCGCAGCGAGCACATTCAGTCGCTGGACATCGATGTCCACGAATATCGACACAGCGTTACCGGCACATCCCATGTGCATCTAGCGGCTGACAACCCTGAGAACGTTTTTCTGGTGGGCCTGCGCACCATTCCCACCGATTCCACCGGTGTAGCACATATTCTTGAGCACACAGTGCTGTGCGGAAGCGAGAAATACCCGGTGCGCGATCCGTTTTTCATGATGATCCGGCGCTCATTGAATACCTTTATGAATGCGTTCACCTCCAGCGACTGGACGGCCTACCCATTTGCCACCCAGAACGAGAAAGATTTTTTCAATTTGCTGGATGTGTACCTGGATGCGGTGTTCTTTTCCCGCTTACACGAACTGGATTTCGCGCAGGAAGGTCATCGGGTGGAGTTCGAAACACCTGACGACCCTAGCAGCGATCTTGTTTTCAAAGGTGTCGTATTCAACGAAATGAAGGGGGCAATGAGCGCACCGACCAGCGTTCTGTGGCAAACCTTGAGCAAATACCTTTACCCGGATAACACCTATCATTTTAATAGCGGTGGCGATCCGGAAGACATTCCAGATCTGAGTTATGCGCAACTCAAATCGTTCTACGACACCCACTATCACCCTTCCAACGCTGTGTTCATGACTTACGGCAATCTGGCGCCGGAGCAGTTACAGGCGCGCTTTGAAGATCAAGTGCTCAAACGCTTCGAAAAGCTGGACAAGAATATCAGTGTCCGACCAGCCAAACGCTATCATGCGCCCATTCGCGTGCAGGAGTCCTACTCAACACAAGAGGCAGATACAGCCGATAAGACGCATATTGTTGTTGCCTGGTTGCTCGGGGAGAGCGTTGATCTGGAAGAGCGCTTGCGTGCCGATCTTCTGTCCAGCGTCTTGCTGGCTAACAGCGCTTCACCCTTAATGAAGGTGCTTGAACAAAGCGATCTGGGAAGCTCACCTTCGCCGATGTGTGGTCTGGAGGACAGTAATTACGAGATGGTTATGGCCTGCGGACTGGACGGATCAAATCCTGAAAATACGCTGGCGGCAGAGAAACTGATTATCGATACACTCGAAACCATTGCCCGGGAGGGGGTCCCCCAGGAAGAGGTTGATGCAATGCTGCATCAACTGGAGATGGGACAGCGAGAGATACGCGGAGACGGCATGCCGTTCGGCTTGCAACTGGTGCTAAGTGGTTTGTCAGCTGCCATGCAACGTGGCGACACGCTGGCAGCCATTGATTTGGATCCGGCCCTGGAAAAGCTTCGCAAGGAAGCCCAGGAACCCGACTTCATTCCGGGGCTGATACGAAAATTGCTATTGGATAATCCCCACAGAGTCACCTTGACGTTGACGCCAGACACTGCCATCAGTGAACGACGAAATCTGGCCGAAAGCGCAAAGCTTGCCATGATGAAAAAGTCGCTGAATGATGATCAGGCCAATGACATAGTGGCTCGTGCCAAAGCCCTGGCGACACGTCAAGCGCAAGAAGACGATCCTGAAATACTGCCCAAGGTGACGCTTGCCGATGTACCAGCCGATTTACATATTCCTACCGGCAAGACATCAAAAGTGGCTGATGCTCCAGCTACTCTCTATGCACAAGGGACAAACGGCATTGTCTATCAGCATGTGGTCATGCAACTCCCACAGATGGATGAGGAACTTCAGCAGCTACTGCCTCTGTACACCAACTTTGTTGGCGAGCTTGGCTCCGGTGGGCGTGACTACCTGCAAACTCAATCTCTGCAAGCGGCCGTAACGGGTGGCATCGGCACGTACACTTTGCAACGCGGCGCTGTTGATGATGTACAGGCGGTGTCAGGGTATCTGGTGGTGCGTGGCAAAGCATTACTGCGTAACACAGATGCGCTGTCGCAATTGATGCTCGATACACTGACCGATGTGCGCTTTGATGAACACGCAAGAATTCGCGAGTTGATCTCACAGTCACGTGCCAGTCGCGAACAGCGAATTACCGGTAGCGGACATGTTCTGGCGATGCTTGCGGCATCCAGCGGCATGAGTCCGACAGCTCGCCAGTCCCATGATCAGAACGGACTGGAAGGCATCCGCATGCTGAAAATGCTGGATGATTCGCTTGATTCGCTTGATTCGAAAAATGCACTTGACCAGCTGGCAGAGAACTTTGCAGCCATCCACGAGATTTTCAAATCGGCTCCCCGGCAGTTCATGGTCGTGGCTGAAGATGAAAATCTATCGGACTGTCAGGACAGCCTCACCAGGATTTTTGGTCAATCGCCATCAATTGATGATTTCAAGGCGTTGTCACCTGCCCCCGTAAGGGAGAAAGTAGAACAACTGTGGACAACTAGTACCGATGTCAATTTCTGCGCCAGGGCCTATCCGACTGTGCCTAGCGCACATGATGATGCTGCCGCACTTGCAGTGCTGGGACCGTTTTTAAGAAATGGCTACTTACACAGAGCTATTCGAGAAACCGGCGGCGCTTACGGGGGTGGTGCGTCGCACGATGCAGACTCGGCCTCGTTCAGATTTTATAGCTACCGCGATCCCCGGCTTACAGAAACACTGGCAGACTTCGACGCATCGATAGCCTGGCTGCAGGAGACGCGCCTGGAGGAGCGCGAGCTGGAGGAATCGATCCTGAGTGTAGTTAGCGGAATTGATAAGCCAGGCTCACCTGCAGGGGAGGCGCGTAGCACGTTTCAGGCTGAGTTGTTTGATCGTACGGCAGAAAAACGACGTGCCTTCCGGAAAAAGATCCTGGAAGTGTCTCTGGATGATCTCAAACGTGTCGGTAATACCTACTTTACTCCTGCCAGTGCTAGCACTGCAGTATTAAGCAGTGAAAGTCGCAGTAAACAAGACGACGTAAAAGCGCTTGGGCTAAGCGTCACGCCTTTGTAGGTTACATGACTATTTGAGGCTATAGCGCGGTGATCAGCCTGAGCGAGCGAGTTGGTTCGCTCAGGCCCGAGTCGATAAATTTGTACTCGAATCTACGACTCGCTGTCTGTCTCTGTCGTCTTTTCGGGCTTGGCCGTTTCAGGATCACCTGCTTGAATTCGCTGATATATTTCTTCTCGATGCACACTGACATCGGGCGGTGCGGTAATACCGATTCGCACCTGCTTGCCTTTAACACTAAGTATTGTGATGGTTACTTCGTCACCAATAACAATTGATTCGTCAGTCCTTCTGCTCAGAATCAACATCCGAGACACCCCCTAAAAAAACTTGAAAAATTATGAAACCGCAGCGCATCTTTCGCATGGGCCAGTAAGCGTGGTGAGTCAGGTCGCCCTCTTTGGCGAAAGACTCCGGTACAGTATGAAGCATACTGAGGGTCAAGACACAAAGAGGATGAACAAGTTCCCTTTACACAGCTGCCAGAACACCGCCCCTTCTACTATGGTACAGAGACTGCACTGGGATAAAGTGTGTTAATTTCACACTTTTCTCCATATATTGATGAACAAATGCAAACTTTGCATTCCGTTGTCGAAAAACGGGTGCGCGTCGGAGTAAAAAGTATTGGATGAGCTAAACGACGCCGATGTCATGTCCGAGAAACAAGATCCCAGAATGAAGCGATTTCGGCAATGAGCTCTTTTTGGCACTCAGGATATTCCAGATGCCAGTCGGCAGGAAACAGCTGTCGGTATGCCGCCTGCTTGAAGCGCTGATCTACCAACAGTACAAAACCTGTGTCCGATTCACCTCGAATTACGCGGCCTGCTGTTTGTAGAACTCGGGTAAAGCCTGGGAACCGATAGGTGAAATCGTACCCATCGTGCCCAAGTTGATTGTAATGCTCTGCAATCAATTCGGTTTTTGTATTAATCGCCGGTAAGCCAGTGCCCACGATCACCGTGCCAATCAGACGCTCGTCGGTATAGTCGATTCCCTCGCCAAACACGCCACCTTGTATGGCAAATCCGATTCGGTGTCCGTCGGTATCCAGATTGTCGAGCAGATTCTGTCGCTCTTGCCGAGTCTGATCGCGGGTCTGCACCCATGTGTCTCTGTCCGGATAGGTGCTGGAAAACAATGTACTGAGTTGTTCAAGGTAGGCATAGGATGGCAGGAACACCAGATAGTTACCTGATTTTGCTGCGGTGCACTCATGAATCAGGGACGTCAGACTTGCCAGTGATTGTTGTCGCTGTCGATAACGGGTGTCCACCCAATCGACAACGCAGCGCAGACACTTGCTGGCATCAAATGGCGAGGCCAGCTGCATATACGCAGTATCTTCTTTAAGGCCTAATGTATCGCGATAGAAGGTGCCAGGACGTAAGGTGGCTGAGAACACAACCGATGCCCTGAATTGACGATGCGTCTTGTCTAGAGGCGCAGAAGCATCCAGGCAATAGAGCGTAACTACCACTTCACGCACTCGACCGCTGCGCAGGCTTCGCGTGATGCATCGGTGCTGATCCGAAAACAGCTCGTTAATAGCAGCATAGCGGCACAGCTCTTTCCACAATGCCGAGCTGTGCTCGCCTACAACAGCCGAGTCGATAGAGGCGGCAATCATTTGCTCAAGCACTGCCGATACGCTGCGCGCCAAAGATGGCGAAGTGGCCGTCTCTACACGATCATCCCCATCACAATTGCCGCCACAGTCCAGTAAGGTTCGTGTTAGTTTGTCCAGCTCCGCCGCAACCAAGGCCTGCGATTTCCGGCATTCATGTGCGGCTTTTATGCACTGTTGCCTTGATAGCTGTGCCGAATACATCGAGCGAGATCGGTCAACCAGATTATGTGCTTCGTCGATTAACAACAAAGTGCTGCTGGCAGTGGTAGAAAAATGCGGCAGCCTGACGAGAGGGTCAAACACGTAGTTGTAGTCCGCAACAACAATATGCACCCAGGGCAGAAGCTGTTGTACCAGCTCGAATGGACAAAGCTGATACTCCCAGGCGATCTCGTCCAGCCGGATATTATCAATGATACCCAGTGACAAGAGCTCTTCTCTAGCCTGTGGGAGGCGATCGAAAAAACCCAGAGTCATGGGGCATCTGCCGCTTGTGTCACGCTCACATCTGCCGTTGAAGCAGAAGCAGGTTTGCTCCTTTGCGCGAATTTGTATCAGGGTTGTTTCAAGACCAGCGGTATTCAGTTTCTGCACCGCCAGCTCTGCGCTTTGCCGACCAGCCACCTTGGCCGTCAGGTACACCAGTTGATTAATGGAGCCCTCGCCCATCGACTTTACCGCCGGATAAAGGCTGCTGATGGTTTTGCCGATCCCCGTGGGCGCCTCGCACATCAGGTTGTTGGCATCGCGAATGGTCCTGTAGATAGCCGCTGCCATGTCTCGCTGTCCCGCCCTGAACTTGTCGAAGGGGAACGCTAAATCTGCGGCGCTCGACACCATTTTCTGATGCCACTGGCGGACATCGATATACCACCGGACATAGCTACGCATGGCGATCTGCGCGTGTTCATTCATCTCGTCTATTGCGACAAAGCGGCTTTCACAACTTTCAGTTTTATCCAGAATGTTGACGTGGATGAGTTCCAGTTCGAGTGCATCGGGTTGGTTTTCCATGCCTTGACAGTAGATGTACCCATATAGATAAAGTTGTGCCCACTGCAAGGCTCGATGTGAATCTGGCAGTTGAGTCGACGGCACTAGCGTTGTCTTGATTTCTGATAACACAGGCTTCCGAGCATTTACCAGATCGATACGCCCGCCGAGATTTATGATGTGTTCGCCGATCTGTACCCGGCACTTGACGGCTACTTCACTTTTAAGCCAATCCGGTTCCCCAGCAGTCAGCTTTCGATACTTTTGTAGCTTCTGGTGCGCCTGCGTGCCTTCGCGCGCTGTTGGACCAGCAACAGCATCTGGCATCAAGTCGCCTTGCCGACAGGCAAAATCGGCAAGTTGTGTGACCGATAGCTTGATAGGATCCGGGCTATTCATTTGGAGGTGTAACGAACATGTACAAGCCTGCAGGCAATACTGTGTTGATCGAAGTATTGCATCCAGCGACGCTGGTTTGCCTGTAGCGTATCCCCCGGCCCCTTGATTTCAATGAATTCGTAACCGCCATCGTCGGGGAACAGGACAAGGTCGGGCAAGCCTGATCTGTTTTCGCGCTTGTCGAGCAGGATTCGTTCAAACAAGGCACGCCAGTGGTTTAGCCCAATTCTGTCAATGGCCAGTGCAAGCATCTCGGGCGACAGGCGCTGCCAACGTACCAATGGGTTCATTTTGCCGACGTGTTGCGCGTAATTTTGGTGAATGCGTGGACCGAAACTGATTGGATCTGTTAGCTCTTCAAACCGTTGCTTTAAAAGCTCCGCTCGGCGTGTTTGAAATTCAGGTTCATTGAAGTCGGCGGGGGCTATCTGGTAAGGATTGAAAAATACACCGGGGACGGGATGAAAGATGATGTCCCATATGAATAGACCTAATACGCCATTTACCAGCGTATTCTCGGTATGAAAGCAAACTCCTTTACGGGTGTAGAAACGTCTGGCTAATTCCTCTACGCGGGAACCATCACTACGCAGGACAAGTTTGGTGGCTGCGGGTTTGAAGAGTCTTGTACTGGCCGCAGGTAGGCCTTGTGCTTTTTGGCATTTAAGCAGTAACTTCCGGGCTGTGAGTTTTTCGGCCTCATCGTAGGGTGTTTGAATCATTTCTTTTGCCAGTAATGAGGCTGTTTGCCATTGTTGCCTGGCTAATTTAATTCGCACTCTTCGCTCTCTTGCCGGTGGGTGCTCGGATAGTTCATACAGACGCTCGGCTTCTTCTATGGAGCCAAGGCGCTCGAGTTGTCGAGCTATGCGGTTGCGTATGCGATCAAGTCGTCGACATAGAGTGGTGTCACCGCTATCAACCGTTGGCACACTATAGGCCAGAGTCAGGAGCGTCCTGGCATTACTTTTGTCTGCGCAGTCGTACAAGGTTTCGCATTCGAAGTAGCGCCAGTGAGCATCGATTTGATCACGTGATGTGAAGGCACGTGCAGTTGCGTCAAGTGGGTAGTCTTCGTAGGTTAACGTGCCCAGTTGGCGCAGAACCAGCTCGCTGCTATCCTGGTATAGGTTGCCAAAAAAGCAGAGTTGCATCAGCATCCAGTGAGCGTGCCCCACAAGGGTTATCCACTGTTCCGACTGCAGGTGTTTTCGGTATTGAGCTAACTGCGCTTGCGTGCTGCTTTCGATGTGTGCGATGAGCTCGACGCGAGACAGCTTACGCAGGTGCTGTAGTTCGAGCCGTTCTATTAACTCTGGTTTGGTGAAACAGCTCAACAGGAGCTTGTCATCCTGCGGGGCTTCGCGCTCAGCCAGCGCGACGGCTGACAGTTCATCCGCTGCTGTGCCGATACGCTCTATTTCCGGGTAACACAGTTTCGCGATGCGAAAGCTTGATCCTCTACGCGTCAACAAACGAATATATAGACGTTGTGCCGGTTTTGAGACGGTCCGGATTTTTTCGAACCATTGTTGCTCATCATGGGTCAACAGGTCATGATAGGTCGAGACGACAAAACTGGCAATCGTATGAAAATTGACAAGATAATAGTCATCGTTCAGCACGGGAGCTGGCCTTTCAGTCATGGCATCGCTCGTTCGTCAACCACAGGTAGACAATCATGATTATTTCACGCCGTGATTTTGTACGCAGCGCCATTGTTGGTTCATCGTATGCAGCCGTGCTCGGTTCGGGTTCGCTGTCGCAGGCTCTGGCAACAGATTCACCCGCTACCCCCGACACTGGTAATAATGCCTGTAATACGCTCCTGAGTCACGAGCTTAGGCCTCTGATGGGGCCCACTAGGCAACCCTTGTGCGATCAATATGCTAATCAGGTGCTTTTAATCGTGAACACCGCCAGTAAATGCGGGTTTACGCCACAATTCGAGAGTCTGGAGATACTGCATCAGCAATATTCAGATCAGGGATTTAAAGTGTTGGGGTTTCCTTCCGGAGATTTTCGGCAGGAGCTTGAAAGCGAGGCGGAAGTTGCCCGGTTTTGTGAGCTCAATTATGGGGTGAGTTTTCCGATGTTCGAAAAAATTCATGTCACTGGCGATCTGGCTCATCCACTTTACAAGGCGCTTGCTGAGGCTACAGGGTCATATCCCAAGTGGAATTTCAACAAATATCTGGTTAATCGGAACGGGACGGCTGTAAGCCACTACAACTCCAGCATTCTGCCGACGGGTGATCAGATAGTGGGGGATATCGAGGCCTTGCTGTAGATTGTCGTGGAAACTGCTCAGCAAAAAATCCCCGTCCCGGCACTAGTGCTGGGGTTGGGTGGATTAATTCCGTTTTTCGGTGCGGCGGTGCTTGTCTGGTGGCAGCACGACAGTGGTGTTGCACAACTGGCAACGAAGGCTCTGGGTGCTTATGGGGCAGTTATTCTTAGCTTTCTGGGGGGTGTTCGCTGGGGGAATGTGCTGTCGGACGATGCCAGCCTGCGGCGCTGGATGCCGCTTTGCTTAAGCGTGGTTCCGAGTTTGCTGGCGTGGCCCGCCCTGCTTCTGGCAGCTGTACCTCAGCTTGCGCTGTTGTGTGCAGGATTTACTCTGCAGTATGCCTTCGACGTATCGGCGGCCCGGCGCGGTGAAATACCCTGGTGGTATGGAAGGCTTCGGCTAATTCTGACCAGTGGTGCGATTGTCAGTCTTCTGGTCGGGATGTTGGGGAGTTACGGCTTGGCGTAAGCCTGCCGGCCCAGACTCGATGCTGTGTGATATTCATCCATACCGGTGATTGCGGCAGCGCCAGCGGCGTTCATATCCAGTTGTCCATCCTCGGCCATCAGGCCTTCATCGATGCGCACTTCGATGATCTCGGCGATGACAAGCACTGTGTCGTTCACTGACAGGGTTTGGGTTTCTACGACGGATAGTCCGGTCTTTATCGGGCTTTGGGCTACGTAGGGCGCTATAAGCTGCGGCGAATATTGTTCGCTCAGCCCTACAGCCGCAAATTCTGACTGTTCACTCGCATAGCGGGCGCTTGTCTGGTGTGCCTGAGCGTGGATGTCGGCGGTGACAACGTTTAGTGTAAATACGCCAGTCTCCAGGAGGTTTTCAAGCGAGTGTCGGGGTACGCTGTGGGGTCTTATCAGCACGCCCATTAACGCAGGACTGGCACCGACATGAAATACAGAGCTCATGAGCGCCAGGTTGGTTTGACCCTTTGAGTTTACAGAGCCAAGCAAGTTGGCGCTTTTGTAGCCGGATAAACTGTTGATCAGATTGGCGCGAGTGCGTTTCTCCATGGCTTCGATGGTTGGGAGATCCAGAGTGAGGCTCATGCGCTTTCCTCGGCAGGTAGCCGTGTCAAATGATGTTCGTATATTTTTTTGGCACGCTGCCAGGTGCCAGTGTCCAGATGTTGTAGATCCAGCAAGGCAGGAAATAATTGTGTGGAAAAGTGTTCGCTGCTCTCGCGGGGTAACAGTGACGGTAGGTGGTCGATGGCGATAAGGTCAACTGATTTTGCATTGTCGCTGGCTGCGATGATCTCCACTACCGGATTATCCATGCTGGTGCATTCGGTATAGACAGGTAATGGGTTGTATTGTCCGAAGGGGTCGCAGCTGACGTCGCTGATAACTTGCAGATGGCGGGCTGCGCCTGCGAGATGTTCTGGTGTTGTGAATGGCGGTAAGGCTGCATTGATGAAAACGCAATTGACCATGATATCGTGCGTTAAAACGTCCTCAAAGGGACCGCCAGATTTTGTTTCTTTCTGATCCCACAATGTGACTTTGATATCACATGCATTCAGTAGCTCGACTGCGCCTGTACCGCAGCGGCCGAGTGCACCAATGACTAGTGCTGAGGGGTTTTTATTAATATATTTTAGCGCGCTTTGTACAGAGTCTATCAGCGCATGCTTGTCGGTCCATGCGCTCAGGGTTGATAATCTTTTACCGTCTGATTTTTCGCAATAGGCAAGTACGGCTACAGCTGCGCCGACAAATCCTGCCCAATAGCCGAATGCCGCAATACGCTGGCCTGACTCGTCGGTCAGATATTCAAGATCATATAGTGAGCCACCGCCGCGTTGAAATTGCCGCAGAGTGTCCTGCCAGCCGAGTTGGTCCTTGAACGCGTGGGCGAAATGGACATGACGTCGTGTGTAGGGCCCGTCGTTGGGATCGAGCTCTTTTAGTCCAAGTATGATGGCGTGTTGTGGTGCCTTATGCCATGCGTGCGTCTCTGCCATTCTGCAACCGACGCTCTCGTATTCGGCATCGTCGAATATTCGTTGTGCGGAACGTTCTACGACTAGTTCATAGCCTTTGTCTACCAGTTGTCCAGCGACTTGAGGGATTAGCAGGGTGCGCTGTTCGAAGGGTTTTGTCTCGGCGCGTAGCCAGAGCAGCTTGTTGGTTTTGGTGGTGCTCATGATGGGTTCTGTTTAGCTGTTGGATTGCGTGTGAGTTTCTTGTATATAGCGGTGTCTGACATTCAGTTTAGCGTGCTTTACTATATCGCTGCTATAGGCGCAATGTGGTCGTTGGCGGCCCCGCCCGTAATAATATTTGAAGGCAGTGCCTGGGTCTTTTCAATTGATCTACTAGCTGTAATTTTACTTTCCCTCAATGCGTCATTTTTACACCGCTTGATAACTTCATGTAGTCTTAGTGTCAGTTATTTAAACACGCGTCAACTTACCGAAGTATTTCATAACGCGCATAGCTAAGTACACAATCGTGAGTACGTTTAAACTAAGGGGAATATGTATTATGAAATCATTATTAGCCGTGGCCACGTTGTCCATTCTGTTGCCAACCGTAGCATCATCTGAAACGATAGAAAAACACAATGTTCTCGTGTTCGGCGACAGTATTACCTGGGGTTGGCTTCCTGTAGAGCCGATTTTTCCCACCACACGACATGCATATGAGGACCGTTGGCCTAACATCATGGCTGCTGAACTCGGTGATGAGTATCACGTCATTACCGAAGGGCTCAGTGGGCGCACAACCAACATTGATGATCCTAATTCGCCGGGACTACTCAATGGCGCTGAATACCTTGACTCAGCGATGTTCAGCCACCAACCCATAGATCTTGTCATCATCATGCTGGGCACCAACGATACAAAAACCTACCTTAAGCGCACTCCGCTGGAGATTGGGCTTGGTGTGGGTGAGTTAATCAACATTGTTCAGGAGGGATCAGGCACTGGTTGGTACACCTATGAGGATAATGCACCGGAAGTTCTTGTTATCAGTCCGCCACCACTAGGTGAAGAGATCGATCCACTGGCGGCTGAAATATTCGAGGGAGCGCAAGATAAAATTAAAGTTCTACCAGCGATCTATTCCGACATAGCAACTGCAGCTGGAGTTCAGTTCTTTGATGCAGCTACTGTTGTTGACCTGGATGAAGTTGGCGTGGACGGCATCCACTTGTTGGTTGAGGGCAATCAAGATCTTGGCATCGCAGTTGCCGAGACAGTTAAGAAGATTATTAATTAGCCTTGTATTCTGCTTATTTTCCGCACAAATGAAATTGGACTATTCTGATTTAAGTGACAGCAACTTATTGTTTTTTCAATAGCCTTCATATAGCGCATTATTGCGGAAAATTCTTTAAAAATTCAAACCCTCTCATTTCATTGAATAAAACCATCAAGTCACATAGTTGAGCTTTCGCGCGGTCTTCGCCACAACCTTGATTTGCAGGTCATCAATTGCCTGATTGATCTGCTTGTCAAGTAAACCCTAGTGTTGCATAAAATTCCGGCCCAGAACCGCTTCGCTGCTTCTATAGCAGCATCTAATGCGCTGTACTCATTTTTCCTGGATCTCATTTAGAATGACTAAACTCGACCCAGCAAAAAATCCGTGCAGCGCCTTATATACAGCTCTAGAAGCTTCTGGACTCGAAATTTTATGCAACACTAGGGTAAACGTAGCGCTTGGCGATTTTTGCGAAAGCGTTTGTAATTTCCGGTCATCTCCCTGGCCCGGCGGACATCCTCAGGCTTTGTGTCTTTCATTACCGCTCACGGCGGCCGTGTAGTCGGCCTGTTGCCCGATACCTGGTCTGAGGCCAACGCGTTCAAGCAATTACTGTGTCAATCGAAGAAGACCAAAACAAGATTCTGCGACCGCCCATACCCAAATTTTTTCCACTCGTTGGAAAATTTCTCTGACTGACGATAGTGATGTGATTTTCCCTGGCGCACCCTGAATTCGCACTTATTGTAGTAAGTTGTCGTTACATTCATGCCTAATAAGCTTTAGTGTTGACTCCTATGAGCATTACAGCAAAAAATATATCCGATATCTTAGGCGGTGCTAAGGGCCTTGGTAAGCGAATCCTGACTATGCGTGATCTGGAAAGTATTGTCGCCAGTGGCTTGCCTAAGTCGGCACTGGATACGCTTGTAGATTGTTTTGGAGATCACTTCACCGAGCCCTCTGCTAATGACATCCGCTTCCAGATTGTGCCGCGTGCAACCTACAATAGAGTTGATCGATTCAACCTGCAAACCAGCGAGACGATCGAGCGAGTTGCCCGACTGTATGCGATGGCGCTGGACGCGTTTGCTGATCCAGCAGCAGCTACACGTTTTATGATGCATTCACATCCTGGGCTCAACAATCGTTCGCCCTTCAAAACTGCACTAACCGAATTGGGTGGACGGGCAGTCGAGGAGGTAATCGGGCGAGGACTACACGGCCTCCCAGCTTGAGGGTAAGCTAAATGTCAGCTTAAGAATATGAATACGGTCGCCGGTAATGCTGAGCTCTGCAGCAAATTCGTAGCAAAGCAACAATTCATCCGACAACAGCGCCTTTTCAGACTGCTGTCAAATTCCTCAGTTTTTATGTAAATCAGAATTTATCTTTCTTTAGCTAATGCACACGTTGTTCTGATGAATGATATCTTTTTATATGAGCATCAAGAACAGCAAGCCCTTCATCTAACCCTTTTCGACCAAATCCAAGGCGGAAACGATCTGTAGGTGTAACGCTTAATTCAGAACTGTAAATAGTACTTGGCAACAACAAAATGCCACTCTCTTCAACCAAATTACGGCAAAACTGGCCCACACCTTCCGATCCTTTGTACCGTGGAAAGGCCATACAGGAACCATCGGGCAACTGCCAATCAAACAAATCTGGATAGCTTGCAAAAAACGCGTCCCATTTCGGAAGGTTTTCGTCGACAATTTTGCAATTTCGTGCCAGCAATTTATCACGATTGCGCAGTGCAATCTGTGTCAACTTCTCGCTTGGCCCTGAGTTACAAATTGAAAGATAGTGCTTCATGCGCTCCATCTTCGAAATGATTTCTTTATCAGCACAAGCAATCCAGCCGATACGAAGCCCTGGTAAGCCATAAGCTTTGGACATGACATTCAGAGACAGGCCCCGCTCATACATATCAGCTACATAAGGTAAGTGTTGTGTCCCACTTGGACCAAGGCCATGGAATATTTCGTCATGAAGAATATAAATTCCATGTTTTCGACAGAGTTCAATCAACGCCTGATATCGATCAGTCGGAAGGATAGTCCCTGTAGGATTATGAGGAAAATTAATGGTAACGAGTTTTGTATTAGGACGGATTGCATCCGCCACTTGGTCAATATCCAAAGACCATTTATCATTAGCATTTAGAGGCACACCAGTCGCTTCACAAATTGCCAATGGCAAGGTTTCATGTGATTGATAATTTGGCGTTACAACAATTGCATGACTGTCTTTATCGAGTATCACCGAGTTCGCAGCAAAAATGCCTTCACTTGCACCGGCAAAACACAGAATTCCATCGGCATTTCGTTTTTTGTACAACGTGGAAATGGTTTCACGAAGTTCAGGGGCGCCAAAGGTTTCTGTGTAGCCCAGCCACATGTTTTCGAACGAATTACGTTCATCTGGCGTTGCCATCGCCAACAGTTCGCTAATAGACATGCTTTCAGCGTCCGACGCTGTCATGTGGTATTTAGCTTTGAACTCCCACTCGGAGAAGTGTGTTTCGAGCTTGAAATCTGGCAATATTGTCACGATCTGTCTTCCGGTTTTTTCAGCTGTAGAAAGGATTGTGCGACCATATTCGCCGCTTCAATATCTTGTACCGCAACACCTGTCAGGTCTGCTATTGTAATTTGATTTGCATGGCTCCGACCTTACTTGAAATGAACGTCACCAGGCGGATCATCAAAATGCAGGTATCCAACAGGGGGAACTTCAGAACGACCCTCTGAGTAACTGACGAATCCACGCTCAATAGCCAGGATTAATTGTGGAATATCCA
>Ga0114953_1000122_pt1 | contig 52127 bp, 38 predicted proteins | sample SidtaG_FD_87298 | JGI IMG/M metagenome (GOLD analysis project Ga0114953, IMG submission 87298) | Marine algal microbial communities from Sidmouth, United Kingdom - Sidmouth_Male2 metaG | ecosystem: Host-associated > Algae > Red algae > Unclassified | place: Sidmouth, United Kingdom | collected...
GCGAAGGGTTCGCTGATGGCGTAAGGAGCCACGATCGGCATCCAGAAATACTCGAGGAGCATGTGGTCTGGTGGGGTTCCGGTGCGGGTGGTGGTACCAGCAACTGTGGTGCCAGTCGAGGCTCGGGAACGACCAGAAGCACCAGCATGAACTTCATCGAGTTCGGGTCGGAAAAGGAATGTTGTCCAAGGAACGAAGTCCATAGCCATGGAGGGGAGAGAGCCGAACATCGCGGCCGAGGGGACGAGGGCGTTCGGCTTGGTCGTCTCTTTGTCGGCGTTAACATCGGGGTCGTAAGCGCCGATATCGAAATGCGAGTCGAAATACGGTGTGTAAGCGTTGCCTTCCACATCCGTGCCGGGGTAGCTGCCGTAGTTTGGAAGATTGGAGTAGGCTCCGTCGCGAAAACTGCCGGGGCCATTGTCCCAGTCGCGGGTGAGGTGGGGAGCGGTCGTGTAAGGATAGACCGGATCCCCGGTGATCGCCGCCATATCGGTGAGGGACTGAACAAATGGGGGGTTGGGGCTGCCATCTGCGAGAAGAGCTGGGATGGCGAAATCAGGCTCGGTTCCGAGGGCGTAGGTCACTGCGGGTACGAGAGGAGTGAGTTTTGCCCTCTCTGTCCCAAGCTCGAGAGGGGCAGTTCCCTTGTAGAGGCTATGGATGTGCTTCGTTGTGGGGTCGTTCCAGTTGTGGGGCGCGAAGAGATTAGCGTCGCCCCACAGGCCATTCCGCTTCCAACCGAAGTTGCCGCGGACTAACCCGATGCGGGAGTCGCCGTGCTCGAGAACGAATGAACGCACCACGTCATTGACGTCAATGTAGTCAGTCGTGTCGCCGCTCGCCGTGTTTCCGAGTTGGGAAGCGAGATTGGCGACTCGGTCTTGGAAAGGGATTCGCAGGTTCGAATCAGCAGGCAACTCCGGAATGGGGATGGTGACCACACCGTCTAAGTGATTCGTGCCTGAGTGTTGCTTGTCGTTATCAGAGTTGACCTTGCGGTTCTGGCCGTTGGAGCCGAACATGAAATTAGCGGATTCCGGAAGCTCTACGGTCATCGTTGACTTGGTAGTATCTACGATGAAGAATCCCGTATTTCGGGTCGTGTCGTCGCCATGGCCTCGAAAGGTGCCGCAGCGCATGGGGTGGCCGCTTTTATCGGTTCCGGAGGTCATGAGACGGTAATCGCCGGAGCCGCCGAGGCCGTGCCAAAAGTGATAGTGGCCTTTGGACGCATGGGCTTCGCTGGTGGGAGAGAAGTGTCCCGGGTCAGGGAAGTTGACCGCCATCGTTCCATTGTTTAGCGTCTTGGTTTTTGTGCTGGCTTGAAAGCCGATCCAGTTCTGCACAGTGCCGCCTACTGATGTCTGCATTGGCTGGCCGTCGACAAGGAACTGGGTCGAATTTTTTAAAGCGAAGCTAAAGGAATTGACCGGGTTGATGCTTGGGTAACCAACGGCAACACAGGCCATTTCGGGGAGGATGCCTACTTGGATGGCTGCTTGATTTTCCTTTAGCCCCAACGCGACACCGAGGTCTTGGGCTTTTTGGCCGACAGGCTGGTAGGTGTCGCCTGTTCCGCGTTCTACGACTCTGGTAAAAATCATCGCGACCTCGTTCACCGCATGGCGGCGCCCGACTGTCCAAGTGCCCCTGTCGTCGAGGTTGAAGCGCTTCAAGAGGTTTGTCATGTCGGCGCTGGGGCTGGTAAAGAAGCCGACACGGGCGTTGTTGGAGCTGACTTCGCCGACGCGGTAGGTGCCTTGGTCGTTTTTTGGGTGGCTGAAAGAGGTGACCCTTGTATTGTCCACGACCGTGTCATCAGCGATGTTAGTAGTGCGGATGTACTCGAGGAAATTGAGGGCGTTGAAGCTCATATTCTCGGCGGTGTACTTGTCAAAGAAGTTCACGCCGTAGCCCGGGGTGGGTGCGCTGAGGGCACCATCCCCCTGAGAGGGGTCAAAGCCGAGGTTACGAGCGAGGTAGAGCGGAATCGCTTGAGCCTGAGCCAATTCATCAGCGTCAGAGCCACTAGCGCTCCAGTATTCGCCACGCTGGTCTGAGGTATCAACGCGTCGCTGCACCGCGTAGGGTTGGTCGGTGCCGAACTCCCCCAGAGTGGTAGCAAACTGAACGAGGTTGTCGTAGGCAGTGCGGTAGTTGGTATCTCCGTCGTTGCCAGTCCCCTCGTCATAATGGATCGGCCAAAGCGCGACCTTTGGGCGGCCATTGGGTGTCAGTTCAGGAGACCGGCTGTTGGCGGTCAGGAAGAAGCGGCGACCAGCGAGTAACTCTGGGGGATACAGTGTGTCGCGCTTTCCACCGGAGAGGTCGTTTTGCAGGACGAGTTCATCGACCGAGTTGTAAAGCGGGTCGGCGTCGTAGGTAACTCGGGACAGTTCAAAGGGGTCGCTTTGAGTGAGAACAGCTGAGAGCCCGCTGTCGCCATTGACTCGAGGAGTGAGATCGTAAATCGACGCCAGCTCGGTGCCCGTGAGCTCGGTGTAAAAACCGCTGCCGTCGTAGGACTTTCCTGGGAAGAGAACGGAGCTCAGGCACGTGGCTGCGGGGTGACCAGGGTAGCGCTGGACTTCGTTCAAGACCGGGGGCTGAATGGCGAAGCTAACGTCATCAGGTGTAACACAGCGTGGGGTGTCCCAAGGCAACGACTCGGAAGCGGTGTTGATATTGACCTTGGAAGACTCGTCATCGCACCAGAACGCAAAGCGCCCGACCATCGGGTTCGCGGCGGTAGCGGTCGTGCTTGCTTGACCCGCAAAGCCGACGAACTCGTTGGAGCCATCGAGAGTGCCGAGTGAACCGTCGGCTAGGCTGTAGATCCACTTTACTGGCATGGGAAGGCGCAAACCTTGCTGGCCAACCGCGCCGGCCGCAGGGGCACCGGCATCGCCTGGTTCTAGCACTCCACCAATGGCAGTAGGGGCTCCCGAAGCGCTAGAGATGGCATCGGCCGAATACGAGAACCCTTCTGGCGGATCGTCAGTGGCACTGGCCCCACCAGCGCCGAGGACGATGTGGGGATCGATGATCGGGAAACTCTCCACGCCTTCTGCGTCGATTCCGGGGCGGTTGAGATCGACGTATTGGGCGCGATTGGCGACGGAGTTCCAATCGGTGACGAGATCGCCGAAAAGATTGGGGTCGCTCGTTGCGGAGACCACCATCTGATCGTCGCTATAGAGCTTAAAAATTTGGATTGGTATTCCTTCCGCGCTGGCAAAGGTGCGAACCGCGCCGGGCTGGGATGACCAGATCTGATTTTGTTGACTCGTGGCCTCCCGGAGTTGGCCGATCGACAAGTTAATCGCGGAGTCTTGAAGAGATGCCAAGCTCACTTGAACCTCTTGCCGAACACTCGACCTGCTGTTCATTCGCGACGCGGTCAGCATACCAACGGCAACGATGACGAGCAGTGCGAGAATAAGAAGCACCGAGATCACGGCAATTCCAGCTGAGCGCTGACGGGATTGGAGATCGGAAAACATAGAGGGGAATTGGTCGGATTATGGCCGTGTCAGGGAGGCTTTGCCGGTCTGCGGAGAGACGGTAAATGTGGCGAAATTGATCGGTAAGCCAGAGGTGTGAGCCTTGTCGAATTGTGGCCCCAAGGTCAGTGTCCAAGGAGCTGCCGTGTTGATTGGCAAGGCTGCCCCTTCGTGCGGAGTGATCTGGAACGCCCTGTATTCGGCATTGATTGGAGTATTCGAATCGGGGGAAGCGATCATCTCGAAGCCGCTGGTCATCGAAGCTGCGGTGAGGAGAGTCGAATGGGTTGTGGAATCAATAAATCTGACCCCAACAGGCAGGCGATAGATTTGGCCAATGGGTTCGAACGGGTACTGGGTGGGGTCACCATAGTCAGTCTCTGTGGGGTCACTGATTGGGACAACATGGCCGATGGCGATGGCACGGTAGTCGGTCGTCGGTGAAGCGGCCAGAGCGTGACGATAGATGCGGATCTGGACATCTCGATTCTCGATGAGGGCGACTTGGCGAGCCTCCTCCATCAGGGAACCAATATCCGCGACAGCGGCATTGAACTCCATCCCCTTGATCTGCTGCGTGGTCGTCATGGCAACCATCCCAAGAAGAATCGCGATGATCGCAATGACGATCAACATCTCGATCAGACTAAAGGCAGCCGATCGGCGCGTTGCCGACTGTGGTCTACGGATTGATATCATTCCAACGTGAGTTGCGGAGGCGGACTAATGTAGAGAAGACGCGAAAGTTGAGGTTTTGATCAACGAGCGATGTTTCCAGCGCAGCCAAATCGTCGTCGTAATCCTCGGGATCTTGAAAAAGGGCCACATTAACGAGTGGCGGAGGAGAAGTGCCATGAATCAGCTCGAGCCTGTTAGCAGATGGTTCATCGAGAGCGACCAGAGTCACTCGAACGAGGGGAGGCAACCGGTGTGCGGTCGCGCGCGCAACCGGACTGGATGGCAGAATCTGCAGCGCGCGGCTGTCGTAAGAGTAGTCGGGGGCGAGAGAGAGGTAACCAGACGAAGAAGCCGTCGTATCGAGCGTGACCTCCTGGACGGGAAGAACGATTAGAGCGATGACGTTCTCAGCAATTGGGTGGGCTTGGTCACTGGCGATCGCGTCCCGGAACCAGCTGTAGGTGCCCGCCGGAGTCGTCGCCTCTCCCAAATCGGCACCATCGTCCCCTCCCCCATCATTGAAAATCGATAACTCTTCCGAGGGCTGTTGCAACTCCATCAAGCGATACCTGTACCGCGGTGTGAGGTTAGCCTCGGCATTGAAAAACGCGGCCTGATTGGGACTAGGGCCGAACTCAAGAAAGAATCCCCAGCCGTTGAGGAGAGTATCCATATTCTCAATCCCGTCATCCAAAGCGTTTGCGGGATCATCATAGGCAATCCCGAAGGCGCCGTGAAAAAAGATGGAATGCGTCGGTCTAGAACCTATCCCGGAGGGCGCTAGGGTCTCCGCACTACCGCTAACAAAGTGGAGGTCAGAAGTCCGGACATACCCCGATGGGCTTTTCGTGCGGTCAGCGTCTGCATACTCATAGTCCCAGTATGGACTGAGTTCGGCCTCGCTGAGGCGGGTATTAATCGCATCAAAGGCAGAGCGCGAGGCGTCGAATTGGGCCTTGAGGCTGGTGCTCCTTTGCCAAGACGACGTCATGGAAAACAGAGCCGCCAAAAGAATCACGAAAATGATCGAGAGAATGGAAACACTGACCAGCATCTCCAACAGGGAGAAGCCGCTGCGAACTCGACCGCTCTTGTGAATAGCGAACATCTTTTTCATTCCTTTTCGAGCCTCACAGCGATGGCTGGATAACACTTCACTCGGGAATTGCCAGGAGGCGCGAGAGCATTTGTAATTTCCGCGGCTCCAAGAAGCCCCGGTTTTGACGAGATAAGAACAATTGCCTGTAGCGTCGAACTGTTCAGGGAAGTCGCAGAAGGAAAGTGAAGCTTCGCAGTGAAGGCGGCAGCCTCCTGTTGACCAGCACTAGCGACATCGGAATTCGCAACCACTTGCCCCTCGATATCATAATAAAACTCGGGGCCGCCGTTTGTCTGCCAACCGCTAATGGTTTGCCAATCTGCTTGCTGGAACACTCCGATCACATCAGAGGCGATGCGAGCGGAAGTCGCGGCGTTTTGCGAATCGCGGTCTGAATTGCTAGAAAGGGCCGCAAGAGCCACTACGGGAATCACGGCAACTGCAAGGATCCCTATGGCGATCACCATTTCGATCAGAGTGAAGGCTCCGTCGCTGCGACTGGAGGCAACCGTTTGATGCTTGGGTATGCAGAATCGGGAATGGGTCATCTTTTAATCTAACTGGTTCCAAAAGCTGAGAACTCGCTTTCTCAAGATAGTCGAATTCGAATACAATGTATATACATTATTGCTGCAAAGTTCTTGCGCGCTTAACTCTTAAAAACTTAAGGGATCAGCAGTCAAATATCCCATGCGCAGCGCCCCCATGGATGTGACAGCCAATATTTTCTCTGGTAGGGATAGCTATGGTGAAGTGCACTCCCTAAGATAATGCGCCGGATAGGGAAAAGGTAACGTTCATCACCTCGAAATAAATCTTTGACGCGGCTAAGCTAGGGATCTTAGCGTTCTAGCGAATGACTCCTGCTCCCGAGGAAGGCTGTTGCTCTGCAACTCCGCCCACTGAGATAAGTTCGCCAAATCCGAACCCCGGATCGCCGAATGATGAGAAGGAAACTGGGCGCTATCTTCCTCTAATGGTGCTGATCGCCTTGACCCTTCTCGCAGCTGGGGCAAAGCAAATTCACTACGGTGAATGGAACCTTCGATTGGCGATGCATGACTTCATGGGGCTTTTTCTGCTCTGCTTTAGCATGTTGAAGCTGTTCGACTTGGGTGGCTTCGCTGCTGGATTCCGGAAGTATGATCTACTCGCCAGCCGCTTGCCTAGCTACGCCTGCATCTACCCCTTTCTCGAGCTGGCTCTTGCGCTCGGATACCTGTCGCGTTGGCAACCAACCGTCGTTTACTTCGGGACGGTGGCGTTGATGGGCTTCGGCGCGATCGGAGTTTTTCGGGCACTGATGGCTAAACAAAACCTGAACTGTGCCTGCATGGGCAGTTCACTCAACGTTCCCCTTTCCACGGTTGCGGTGGTCGAGAACGTGGGGATGGCTGGAATGGCTCTATTGATGCTTCTTCTCTGAGGAGCGTCTAGCCAGAGCCATCAGCTTGTCGCGCTGCCCATTCTAAGGAGCGTGGACGTTCCTGTCCGCAACATCGCGCCATCTTAGCCCATCCATGGCTCCATGACGCTCTGATTCCATCCAGTAAACAAATAGCCTCGGGTGGCATCTTGGAGCAGGCTCTGAACCTCAATCAGTGTATTGATCTCATCGAGAGCAGCATCCAAATCGGGAATCTCCAAACCGAAGCGGGCGTCACACTGACTCATTGCGTCGGCGTGCTCGGTATCAGAACTGATCTCGATCGCCAACTCTTTGACGTCCAGCCCCTCGTGTAGGGTGATCTCAAAAGACGGCCCTTCGGGATGTCCAGAGACCTTCACGGTATCTCCCGAACGCTTCGCCTTGAGCATCGCGCTCGCATCGAGAATTCGGGCCGCCTTGGCCAAATCGCCGGCGCCACTGCGAAAGAAAATCGAGCAAGTAGAATCCGACACGCTCCTAAGAATTGTCTTTGTCCGCCTTCTCGATCGGCGCAGGGGCTTTTAGCTCCTGATTGGAAAGGTGAAGAATCAGTGCGTATTTTTCACCGTCAACCCGTCCTTCAAGAAAGCCGCGATATTTCAGACTGCCGCGGCGGAAAACCAGCGGATCCTTCCCCTTCGGCCCGGCGCCGACGAGAAGCAGACTATCCGCTTCATGAAGGTCTTTTGCCATGTCGAAAAGAAAGTCGTAGGTCAGTCCGTTGACGTGGGCGACCTGAAGCTTACCCGAGAAAACGAACCTCCGGATGGCATCCTTCTTGGGCATTTTCTTACCCGTCCATGCCAACGGGAACTCGGAGTCAGTATTGCTCTCAGTGCGCTCGCGAGGCTTGCGATCCTTCAGACTACCATCAGGGCCACGCACGACTTCAAACTGCTCAATGTGGTGAACGACACTTCCGTCTGGGCTGACAAACACTCGCGACAGATCGCTCAAGAAGGAACCAAAACGCTCGATATCGACTTCAGGATCGCCTTCGATCAGAGCCGCGCCGAGCTTTTCCAAGTTGTCGTCGTTCGCAGCAAGCAAGGCTTCCATCGAGTGATCAGAAGTGGCTTGGAGCATCCGGAAGGAGCTGACGATTTCGCCGGCCTCATCGACCCAAAGGGTTTCATTGCGAACGGTAACACTCTCGCCGCTGACGACCGCATCGCGGCCCCGGGCATCGGCTAAATTGAGATTGGGCATGGTATCTGAAAATTAGTTTGGTGACCTCAGGACTTAGAACATTTCGAAGTCGATGCCGTCATCGCTGTCTTCGGCCGCTTCGGGCTCAGCACTCCCAGATCCGCTCGACTGCTCAAGACCGAGCCAGCGGATATCGGTCGGAGTACCAATAAGCATCCAAACTGAACCGTCGTCGCCTTGAAGAAGAAACGCGATATCACTGCCAATGCCACCTCGATAGCTAAAGGGGAATTGATAGATCGTTCCGTCGCCGAGTTTCTCGACCAGTGATTTCGGAAACACTCCGTCAACGGGGTCGAGCTGGTAAATCAGACGAACCGAGTGATTGAGAAGATCCTCTGGCTTGGCGGTCTCCTTGAGCTCGTTCTCAAACTTAAAATTCGATTCGCGAGGCGTCAGCGGGTTGCCTTCAAGGTCGACTTGCTTCAGTGATGATTTTTCGCACCACTCGCCATCCGGATTCATATAACCGAACCCGGTGCCACCACTAGGAATGATCGTCTTACCATCCGACGCGAGCGTCAGAACGCGGCACCTATCGCCATTTCCGTCCAGAGTTTCGATGTCTGTAGAACCGTAGATCTTCGTCCGGTCGATCTTTTCGATCGTGCCGGAGAAGGTGTCCTTTCCGAGTTTGAATTCGAGGGCCCGAGCCATAGTCGTGGACTGTAGCGAGATGTCACGGAGGTGTCACCTCGAAAGCGAACCGAGCATGTGGAAAGGCAGGAATGCGCCCTTGCTCAACCGCCGATCTCCCATTACAGATTCCACCCTTTTCCGATCAGACATGGACGCCAATTTACCCGGGACGCTGAACGACGCTCAGACTTCCCAGCTCGTAGACCTCGCAACTGCCCTGAATCCTGAGCAAAGCCTCTGGGCGAGCGGGTTCTTAGCTGGACGTAGCGGCACACTTTTTACTGGTTCGCCAGGCGCAGCCCCAGCCGCTCCGGTTGCTGCTCCAGCCGCCGCAGCGCCTGCTATGCCAGTGCAGATTCTCTATGGCACCGAGTCAGGGAATTGCGAAACGCTGGCTGACCAGACAAAGCGACGTCTTGCTTCAGAAGGCTACGCGCCAACGATCAAAAATTTCGCGGATATCAAACCAGCTGATCTCGCCAAGATGAGCCACGTCTTGATCATCGTTAGCACCTGGGGCGAAGGCGACCCGCCGGATTCGATGACCGATTTTCACACGGCTTTCATGGGCGATGCTTGCCCAGAGTGCCCAGACATGAAGTTCTCGGTCTGCGCGCTCGGTGACAGCAGCTACGCTGATTTTTGTGAGATCGGGAAGCAGGTCGATTCCCAGTTAGAAAAGAAAGGCGCTACTCGTTTGGCCGCCCGTCAAGATTGCGACGTCGACTTCGATGACTCGTTCGCGGCCTGGCTAGAAGCGAATCTCACGCTACTCGCAGCCGATCGTCCGGCCGCACCTGCCCCTGTCGCCGCAGCCCCTGTCGCCGCCGCGCCCGCCGCTGGGATTGCCGCAGCACCCGCCGTAGCGGAGCCAACTCCGAGCAGCACCTATAATAAGCGGAACCCGTTCCCAGCCACCCTGACCGAAAGCATTCTGCTCAACGGCGAAGGCTCGGCCAAGGAAACCCTGCACCTCGAAATTTCGCTGGCCGGATCAGATCTCGCGTATCAGCCCGGAGATGCGCTGGCCGTGATTCCAGAGAATGCGGACGACGTCGTGAAAGCGGTTCTCGCAGCTGCGGGACTCAAGGCCGGAGCCAAAGTAAAGACCGACGATGGCGATGCCAAGCTCGGCGATTTGCTGAGAACGAAGCTCGATTGCACCGCGATCAGTAAGAGCGTCATCAAGAAATACAACGGCCTCGCGAAGAGCAAGAAGCTCGACAAGATGCTCGATGATCGCGACGCCCTGAAGGACTATGTTTGGGGTCGCCAACTAGTCGACCTGCTGACCGATTACCCGGTCAAGAAGCTTAAGGCGGCCGATCTGGTCTCGGTCTTGCGCAAGCTTCCCCCTCGCCTCTATTCGATCGCGTCGAGCATGCGCGCACATCCAGATGAAGTGCACCTGACGATCGCTGCTGTCCGCTACCACAGCCACGGTCAGGATCGCAAAGGTGTCGCGTCGACCTACTTCGCTGACGATCTTAAAACCGGTGATAAAGTTCTGGTTTACCTGCACCACAACAAGAACTTCCGCCTGCCTGCCAATCCCGACACTCCGGTGATCATGGTCGGCCCAGGCACCGGAGTTGCTCCGTTCCGCGCCTTCCTCGAAGAGCGATCCGCTGTCAACGCAAAGGGGCCGAATTGGATGTTCTTCGGCGACCAGCATTACTCGACCGACTTCCTCTACCAACTCGAATTCCAGGAGTGGCTGAAGACGGGCGTTCTCGATCGTTTGGACGTCGCCTTCTCTCGCGACCAAGCCGAGAAAATCTACGTCCAGCATCGCATGCTAGAACACGCCGAAGAAATCTTCGCGTGGCTCCAAAACGGCGCCCACTTCTATGTCTGCGGCGATGCCGAGCGGATGGCTGGCGATGTTCACGAAGCTCTGATTCAGATCATTTCGGATCACGGTGGCCGCAATCGTGCCAGCGCCGAAGCCTACTTAGCAAAGCTCAAAAAAGACCGACGCTACCAGCGCGACGTTTACTAATCGGGAACGTCCGGCCGAATGCGCATCATCTCAGGCAGCGCCCGCGGCCAACGCCTTACGGTTCCCGAGGGGCTCAACACCCGCCCAGCCATGGACCGGACGCGCGAGGCTGTATTCTCGATGCTTGGTGACGTGGTTCGCGACGCGGTCGTGGTTGACCTGTTCGCCGGATGTGGTTCCTACGGGCTCGAGGCTTTGAGTCGTGGTGCGGCTTCGTGCCAGTTTGTCGACAACGGCATTCATCCCCAGAATGCCATCCGGGACAATGCGCGCGCGGCTCGGCTCGATGACCGCATTAAGATTTCGGGAACTGATGTCGTCAGCGCCCTGAACCGATTCGCCGAAGACCCGGCAGCACGTTTCGATCTCGCTTTCGCAGACCCTCCCTACGCCGATTCAGGGGAACTAGCCAGACTGCTCGACATCCTGCCTGTGGATCGCCTTGTTCAAGTTCTCAGACCCAACGGAATTCTCGTTCTCGAACTCCCGGCCAAGACGGAAAACCTTCTCGCGGATGGACATCGACTGGAAATCCTCACGTCCCGGTGTTACGGCAACTCGCGCATCGAAATCTACCGCGCAGAAGACAGCGAACCCAACGCCTAACTCATCGATAAACTCCGGATGGCCCGCCGCCTTTTCAGCCTGATCGTCTACAACTTGGCTCTGCCGATTGCTCTGCTGTGCCTACTGCCAAACGCGATCATCAAGCTCCGCCGACGCGGTGGCACGCCCAAAGATTTCCTACAGAAAACCGGACGCTATCCGACTCGGATTCTGCGCAAGCTCGCCCGACTCGAGCGACCGATTTGGATCCACGCGGTTTCTGTTGGTGAGACCAACATCGCGGTCAAACTGATCCGCCAACTCCGCACTGAGCGTCCCGAGAAAGCCATCGTTCTCTCGACGACGACGACCACCGCTCAAGCCGTCGCCCAACAAGCTCTCCCCGAAGCCAATGATCGGGATTCGGACATCGCTCTGATCTATAACCCCGTCGATTTTCCACCCACAGTCGAGCGCGCTCTGCACCTGATTCGGCCGTCCTTGATCATTTTGGTCGAAGCTGAAGTGTGGCCAAATCTCTGCGCTCTGGCCCGCCGCCGGCACATTCCGATCGCGTTGGTCAATGCCCGGATGTCATCGCGATCCGAAGGCCGTTTCCGACGCGCGGGAGCTCTTGTCCGCCCGATTTTTTCGATGCTTCAAAAGGTCTGCGTTCAGGAGCCTGAAGACGCCGAGCGGTTTGGTTCCGTCGGGTTTAGGCCAGAAGCCATCGTCTCGACAGGTAGTATCAAATTCGATCCGCCTCCCCCACCCGACCCCGATTCCATCGCTCCGCTTCGTGACTTGGTCAGCCCTCTATTTCCGAATACAGCGAAGTCCCCAGTCCTACTCGGAGCTAGCACATTTCCAGGCGAAGAAGCCCGAATCGCTGAGTCTTTCAAAGTTCTCCGCCACCAGTTCCCTGATCTGTTTCTGATCGTCGTTCCGCGTCACACCGAACGCGCTCACGAGGCGGTCGCCGACTTGGAAAAACTGGGGCTCAAGCCGGGCCTAAGGTCGGAGCTACCCCCACCTCACGAATTCCGCCCGGATTGCATCGTCGTCGACACCACCGGCGAACTCGCACGTTGGCAGGCGATCGCAACGATTGTCGTGATCGGAAAAAGCTTCTTGGCCAAAGGCGGGCAGAATCCAGCCGAAGCCGCCGCCTTGGGTGTTCCGACAGTCCTTGGACCTCGAATGGACAACTTCGCCGCTCTCGTCAACCACATGAAGCAAGCCGATGGCACCATCCAAATCGTGCCGCCGAAGAACGAACTGACCGCGACTCTGGCCCGACTGCTCGAATCACCCGAACGCGCTGCAGAAATCGGAGCCAACGCCAAAGCAGCGCTCGAGCCCCATCGTGGTGCAACTGCGAAAACGGCGACCGAGGTTCTGAGTCTGCTTCCTTAGGGGTCCTTAGGGGGAATGGCACCAGTTTAGGCGAGTTGATCGATGGGATGAACATCCCTGAACGACGAGCAACAACGCCCACGCCGACAACAGGTTACGCCCCAGGGTCCCCGACCTCCCACAACCGCGAAGCGGAATACAAAAACCAAACACACTTCAGTGACTGGGCGTGCTGCGGTTTTTCAACAATCCCTTAGCAGAGTTGACTAAGGCTTAGCATTTTTGTTAATGATGGATAGCCGTCAATCTTTTCGGTAAACCCTCCACATCGAACCGTTGTTTGAAAGAGATGACTAGATCCAGAATTTTCCGTCGGTACTCTCCGCCAGCAGTTGCTGCGCTGATCTTCATGATCGCTCCCGGAGACCGAGCCGAGGCCGGATTCGGCTACTTCTTCGACGGAGGCAGCTTTGTCCAAGTCGACAGCACCATCTACCAACTCGGAATGTCGACCGGGGGTGCTCCGGTTTTCAATGGTTCTACACTGGGGACTTTCGTCGACGACTCCGGCGGCTTGCTCCTTGAGGGCTTTCAGACATTCACCTTCGAGAACAATGGTGACACCGTTCACTCCGGTCGACTGCAATGGCGAATCGCTTCTCCCAGCGGTGGCACGGTCAGGAGCGGAATGATCGCAACTAACAACTTCGTTAATCTCGGAGGTGGTGACAAACTCCACGAAAACCTGTCCGCAGGGATCGACCTCACGGCGGGACTCTGGGGCAGTTCGCCTTCGCCGAAGACCTTCACTCTGGAAGTCTACACCGAGGCCGATGCCACCTACAACGGCAACGCCTTCCCCGCCGTGAACGACACGATCTGGCAGGAAGCCGGAGGCGGCACCCGTTACGATAGCTCAAACGGAACCGTCGGTGATGGATTACCTGGACCGGTTCTATTTAGCGCGAGCTTCACGATCATACCAGAGCCCAGTCGCGCCGTGCTGATCGGACTCGCTTGTCTGGTGATCGGGTTTCGGCGGCAGCGGTAATTTCCCGTAGTGTCCTGACTTGGTCGTTTGGCGAGCAAGCGGCCACAAGGAGAGTGCTCGCACGCAATCAGCACCACCTCAGAATCACTTCACCACCGTCGCATCAGGATAGAGGCGACGCAGGACATGCAGGCAGCAATCCCGAAGCACTCTTCGCGCCTCGTCATGGAGCGCCTGTTGGTTGGTCTTCGGATCTCCGCCTGATTTCCAGAGCGCTTCGACGACATCGGAGTGCTTCTTGATCGCCTCGTTGACCTCGGTCATCCAGAACTCGGGCGGATCACCCTTGATCCACTCACCGCGTCCGCGACCAAAATGTGCCACGGCCAAGTAGCCTAAAATCGAACGCCGGAGCTGTTCGGCAAAGTGGCTTTTTGACCAGCGAATCCGATTGTCAGCGCCGCTGACCAAGTTGTAACCCTTGGCCAACAAGAAGCCACCCAGGCCACCTGAAAACCCACCGGCGAGCGCTCCACCGCCCAAAGACAATCCGCCCGACAATAGATCAGCAGCCAGCCCAGTCGTCGCACCGGCAGCGATTCCTCCCAAGGCTCCCCATAGCGACTCGCTCACTTGCTCGGGCATTCCGAAGCTGTCATTTGCCAGATCTACGATCTCCTCGGCGGCTTTCCCCTCTAAGCTGTGGAGCGTCAAAAGCGTGTTGGTCGAGCTTTCGAATCGTCTTGCCAGAGCTGTCGTCATCTCATCGCGAGCCTCTTCGATTTCGCGATTGAGCTCCCGGCGATTGATCCCCATTTTCTGGAGTAAATTCGACTTGGAAATCTGCCGACCGTCCGCTGCCGACTCACAAAGCAGAATTGCCAGGCCGTCCATCGCCCGCTCAAACACGTCTTCGTTCTTGGCATTCCAAGCTTTCCCCAACCGGGAATAGGTCGCCTTTCGATCTTCGGGGACGTATTGACCGAGCAAGCCGAACAGCTCGTTCTCCTGCACCCAACACCGCGCGAAAGCATCGAGCGTTACGACTTCCTTCACGACACTGTGGCGCTCCAAATACGTCCGCCAAGCTTGCTTTTCTCGGTGCTCCTGAACGGGACTTTCTCGGCGACCGGTTTGGTTAAGCAGAACGACTACCGGCTTGTTCGTCCAACCGAGAATTTCCATCTCCATGTCGACGTAACCCGCATCGCCAGGATCCTCGGAAGCGTTGACCAGATACAAGACGATATCGGCATCCTCGCGGACGTTCTTGATCGCCTGCTGGCTGCACCACAGAGGCCGATCTGTGAAGCGATCCCAGACTTGGCCGACAAACCAACCGATTGGGCGCTCGCTACTTTTCAGGCGTTTGAGAAGCCGTGCCGTATCACCGAATCCCGGAGTATCCCAAAGCCGAAGCTCATCCCCTTCCGCGGTCGAAATCATCGGATACGCTTCGCTGATGTCCGTGACGTGGGCTTGATCTATCGCCTCGCCGACATCCCGTCGTAACAGCGTCCGAGCCAATGTCGTCTTACCGACATTGGTATGAGAAATCAGGCTGAGCGTAATTAGCCCAACGTCAGTCACCGAGCCTGCCTCGGATGCTGTTTCGCCCAAATTTTCGTCGCTGCTCATAGGGTAGGAAGGGCCGGGTTAGCGGCTTCTCGTTTTTCGAATCTAATCCCCTTTTGCCTGTAGTGGGAGAAAACCGTTTTCGCAACCGGATTGGCACCCCAGAGTTCCATTTACAATCGCTATCAACCGGGGTCTTACCCGCCACTTCAACCTTGGTGAAGTTTGCTCGGACTTAAAGTAAGTGTCCTCGATTTCAACTCGCGAGAGATTGCTGCGAGTTTCTCGGCTCTGGCCTTCTGGATGGAAAAGACCAAAAAAGCCGACCACCGCACAGCGGATGGTCGGCTTGGAAAAATCAGCTCTTTTCTTACAGACCGAAAGTTCCCTCTGGAAACCAACTGCTGATCGACTTCTGCTGACCAGCAGGCTTCATGATGCCTTCCATTAGTTTGCCAACTGCTGCTCCAAGGCCTTGTTCCTTGGTATTGAGAGCCATCACGGCCTTCATAGTGCCGTCAGAGGCTGCAACGACTTGGGTGCCAAACTCTTTACCCAGAGCCGCTTTCCGATCTGCGCTCGGAGCTGGGGCCGTGTTCACTGCGCCCATGACACCCGAGATAGTCGTGGCGTGTTTTGTAATCTCTGCCTTCTTAGCATTGAAATCGGCCATCGTCCCGAGCGAGCCAACTGTCGTGTTCAGCCCTTCCGAAGCGGCGATAAAGTTCTTAACATTGGTTTCGTAGACATCAGCTACTGGGGCCTTTTTGCAGCTAGTCAGCCCGAGAGCAGCCACTGCACTAAGCGCGAGTGTTTGGAGAAATGATCTGGTTGTGAATGGTTTCATGAGTTTATCGAACTTGGTCGGTATCACTTCATACTGCTACTACAATAGATAGGAGTGATTATACCAGGCGGCTTTGACGAACTGAAGAGGGCCACCGCGAAATGGTATTCCGAGCTTGACCTTGAAGCCCCCTCGCACAATTGTAGTCGTATGGCTAAAAATTCCAGGATTTCTCCATCTGAGTGGCGAGTGCTCGAAGTTCTTTGGGACTATCATCCGGCAACGACGAGAGAAGTCGTCGATCGATTAGGCCCTGATTCTGGCTGGCATCCCAAAACGATTCTGACATTCCTGAAGCGTCTGGTCGACAAAGGCTTTGTTCATCTGAAGAAGGACGGCCGCCTCAATCTCTATAGTCCCGCGACCAATCGAGAAGAGTGCGTCGTTGGCGAGAGCGAAAATTTCATGAAGCGAGTGATGACAAAACTCTCGGCACCAGCCCTGATCCACTTCATCGAAAACGCCGAGCTTTCTGACGACGAGATCGATCAACTCGAAGCGACCTTGCGCGAGCGCCGGAAGTCGGGCGACGCCTAAGTCGTGCCGTCGAAAGCATCCTCATCCCAAATGACCGAACAAATTCTTCATGGCTGGTTGCAGACCTCACTCGGGGTCAGCCTTCTCCTTGGGGTTTGGGTCACTCTGCGGTTCGTCTTTCCCAAACTTGTTGGAGCGAGAGCTTACCACTCGGGATTCCTTCTACTCACCGCCCTGCTTCTACTCGGCGTTATTCCGACATCTCCCTTTGGGTTAGTTCTGGATCGCCCCGCCAGCGCGATTCAGACAAATGCCGCGTTCTCCGCCGCATCCGAGCCCGTTGTTACTGAGGACTTGGCCAATGCGTCGCCACTGGAACTGATGAACCGTTTGTCGATCCCTAAGTCAACTGAGGCAACCTCTGCTTCTCCGCTAGAAAGACTGCTGGCACCGAAACTCCTGCTAGGAATCTGGCTTGCTGGCTCTCTCTTGTTCGGTGCTCAATGGTTGGTTCGAGAACTTGCGGCGCGACGCCAACGGCAAGCCTCTCTTCAACCGTGGGGCGATCGAATTTCAGCAATCCGCCACCACTGTTGTGTGATAGCTGGTGTCCGGCGGGTTCCTGCACTTCGCGTCACCGAAGAAAATGGATCGGCAGCGATCTGTGGTTGGTTCCATCCAGTGATCCTGATTCCGCCTTCGTTGCTTCGTCCTGAGAACGAAGAAACACTCCGATCGGCTCTTCTTCACGAACTCTGCCACCTCCGCCGGGGCGATCTTTGGTGGATTCGGTTGGCCACTATGGCCCGAACTCTGATGTGGTGGAATCCGGTGATTCATCTGGCAGCGGTTCAGGCCAGACGCGACATGGAGATCAATTGCGACAGTGAAGTCTGCTCTCGTATTGGCAATGATGATGGTGTTGTTGGCTATGGATTGGGACTGCTTCAAATGGTTCGCTTAGCAGCTCTTTCATCCATGCGACCGGGAGGCATGGCCGCCTTCACGCGTCAATCGACCGAAGTAAAACGCCGGATCCGAGCGATCGCTGATTGGAACCCAAATCACCGCCGCATGCGCGCTGCGATGGGCTGTGCTGTGTTCATCCTGCTCTGGGCTATGTTAGCTCCCCGGCAATCGATCGGCTCACGGCACGAAGTCGCCGATAACTCCGATTCCCCGGAATTGTTCGTTCACACCGCATATCGCATTCAGACCCGTCAAGGAGCCGAGACGGATTGCCCAGCGCCACTCATTCCTCAGCCGACCAAAGCGACCCTGTTCCGCGCCGTCGATCCTCTATCTGGGGATGAATCGCGAGCCAGAAAGAACTCTGCTCGTTTCCGCCTCATGCGCGCTCGCAACGAGGGGTGATACGCACCGCCAGCCGGTCGAAACCATTTGCTCTGGCGTAGCTTTGCTCGTCCTCGATATGGGGCTGTTCATCAATGATGGTGATCGCTTCAATTCGGTTCGAAATCACTTGAAGTAGCGTCTTGATCAGAAGCCGAGCATGAGGAGCTCCCAAACAGAAATGCGCTCCGTTGCCAAACGCCAGATGGGGATTCGGACGACGATCGAGCCGAACTGATTCTGGGTTCTTAAACACGGTTTCGTCTTGATTCGCCGAGGCCCAACAAAGGGAAATTCGACCGTCCTTGGGAACCTCAACACCGTGGACATTCGTGGCGACTGGGCATACCCGACCGATGTGGGTGAGTGGCGTCGCGACCCTGAAAAACTCTTCAGCTGCGAGGGCAATCCCAGCGGGATTAGCACGGACTTCGCCCAGCGATTTCGGGTTCCGAGCAAACTCGGCAAACACAGTTCCAATCGTCTGAATGATCGTATCGCGACCGCCGGCAAATGTCAGATTAGCGAATCCGATCATCTCGTTCCTAGTCAGTCGGCGCCCATCGATTTCGGCCCGATTGAGGGCGCTAAAGAAGTCATCCCCGTCAGGGGTTTCGGACGCGACTTGGTCGAATTTTGCTTCGATATACTGATCGAGAACCGTGCCCTTTTCCGCCACAGAATCGCCGTCGTGAAACACATGAATCCCCCACTCGATCCACTCCTCAGCGTCACTCTCTGGAACATTCAATAAGTGAGTCAAGGCGCGGGACTGAAGTGGTAGAGCCAGGTCCCGGATGACTTCGACCTCGCCCGCGTCGATAGCTTCTGCGATATGTCGCTCAACGAGATCGGCGATTCCTGCCACGACCTCTGGCAACCTCGCCCGCTTAAAGAATGGCTCGACGATTTTCCGAAACACTGTGTGCTCTGGCGGATCTAACTCAATCGGAAGCTGCCGCACCGGGCGCATCTCTTCTTCGGACGGAATCGGGACTCGAAATGGAGCGTCGGAACTAAAGGAATGCCAGTCTTTCGCCGCCGCCTTCACATCGGCGTGCCGCAGAATCATGGGCAGGTTCTCGCCCTGAAATTCGCATCGCTGAACTGCATGTTTGCGTCGTGCGACAGCAAAGGGATCAACTGGACAATTGGATTGAGAATCGTGATCAGACATCTGGTTTTTGGTAATCCTCCGCTCCGAAATCCAGTTGGCATTGATCTCGACCGAGTGAAAGACCTTGTTAACCTACGTCGAATAGAGCACATTTATCAACGTCACTCGGACTTAAACGTCAAAGCACTACTCATCATGAAAAGAGCTTTTCATTGCACCGGCGGCCACCCGGCTGCCTCCCGCCGCGATTTTCTTTATGGACTCGGAGCCTCTCTGGGATCATTGGCATTCACCGATCTTTCAGCAGCTGAAAGGACGATCAATCCACTGGCGCCTAAACCAGCAATGCGGCCGCCGAAGGCGAAAAATGTCATCATGCTTTTCATGGAAGGTGCGCCTGGGCACATGGACACCTTCGACCCGAAACCCGAACTGTCGCGGCGTCACCTCCAGGAATCGGATCTGAAATCAGGCCTCAAGGGGAACCGCTACCGCTACTTCGTCGGCAGCCCCTTTGGGTTCAAGAAATGCGGTCAAAGTGGTATCGAAATGTGTGATCGTTTCGAACATCTCTCGGCACCAGATATCGCCGACGAATTGTGTGTCTATCGCGGCTGCCAGGCGGAATCGGTGAACCATCCTGAGGCGCTGTTTCACATGAATACCGGTTCGCGTCTGGGTGGCGACCCCGCGATCGGCTCGTGGGTTAGCTATGGTCTAGGTAGCGAGAACCAGAACCTTCCAGGCTACGTCGTGATGACTGAGCTCGCCCTGCCCCAAGGTGGAGCTGGCAACTGGTCGAACGGCTTTCTTCCGGCATACCATCAGGGAACTCGACTTCGCTCAACGGGATCTCCGATCCTCGATCTCGCACCACCTGGTTTTAAGACCCGCGAACAACAGCGGAAGAGCTTGGACATGCTGGGATACCTCAATCAAAAGCACGCCGAAAAGCACCCTGAACATGCCGAGCTCGCCGCCCGAATGGAGAGCTACGAGTTGGCCTACCGGATGCAGACCGAAGTGCCTGACCTGATCGATTTGAAACAAGAGAGCGAAGCCACCCGGAACATGTACGGGCTCGACAACAAGGTCACCGAGACCTTCGGCAAGCAGTGTCTTCAAGCCCGGCGTCTAGTTGAGAAAGGAGTCCGTTTCGTCCAAATCTTCTCCAGTGGTTGGGATGCCCATGAGTTCGTTGATCGCAATCACGGTTCGCGCATTGCCAGCGTCGACAAGCCGATTGCTGCTCTGATTCGCGACCTGCGCTCTCGGGGTATGCTAGAAGACACTGTCGTCATGTGGACTGGAGAATTTGGGCGCCAACCCGACAACACGAGGCGCGGCGGCTCGATCGCACTTGGCCGAGATCACAACGCTGAAGCCATGGCAATGTGGTTTGCCGGCGGCGGCACGAAAGCCGGAACAACCGTTGGCGCGACCGACGAAATCGGGCTTAAGGCAGTCGATGTCGTCCACCCGATCCGCGATGTCCACGTCACGCTTCTGAATTTGCTCGGACTTGACGACAACAAACTCACCTACTTCCACGGCGGCCGCTACAAGCAACTCAGCCAGTTCGGTGGCGAGGTTATTAAGGAAATCATCGCTTAGGAAGGCAACGAAAACGAGGATTCAGCAAATATCTGCCAGATCCTCAACTTTTTGGGATAGAATAGCCATCCTTTCCCGGTAGTCCTCGGGGGAGACTATTTTTCCCTGATCTAATTCATGCACTGCCGCTTTCTCTTTCACCTCCTCGCTCTGGCAATTGCGCTCGGGGCTCCTGCAATCGCCAGCGCTCAGCAATTCAAGCCGTTGTTTGACGGGAAAACTCTGGATGGCTGGGACGGCGACCCACAATTTTGGCGCGTCGAGAACGGTGCAATCATCGGCGAATCGACCGATAGGAAAGTCATTCAGGAAAACACCTTCCTCATCTGGAACGAAGGGGAGCTTGACGACTTCGTCCTCGAGGTCGACTTTAAAATCTCAAGTCCTGAGGGCAACTCTGGCATCCAAACCCGCTCATTCCGAATTCCCAAAGGCACCCAAAAAGGTCAAGCCCGGCACGACTGGCGTCTGGGTGGCTACCAAGCTGACTTCGAATCTGGCGACAAATGGCCAGGTCTGATCTACGGCGAACAATATCGTGGCATCCTCGCCAAGCGCGGTGAAAAAGCGATCTTCAAAAAGGGCGCTAAAACTCCACAAGTGATCGGAAAAACCGGAGATCCCGACGAGTTGATCAAACTTGTCCGCAAAGGGCAATGGAATACCTACCGCGTCGTCGCCAAGGGCAACAAGATCCAAAATTTCATCAATGGGAAGCTGTTCTCGGAACTCACCGATGAGCACGAAGAGGCCCGCCGCACCGGGCTTCTCGGTTTCCAACTCCACAAGGGCCCACCGATGAAGGTTCACTTCAAGAACATCAAGCTGGCTCGGACGATTCTTGAAGACAAGCAGAAGATTGTCTTTCTCGCCGGCGTGCCCAGTCACGGGCTCGGATCCCACGAGCACAACGCTGGCTGCCTGCTTCTCGCCAAAGAGCTAAACGAAAACATGGGCGACAAGATCTTGGCCACTGTCTACCGCAATGGCTGGCCCGATGATCCAACAGCTCTCGATAACGCTGACGCAGCCATCATGTATCTCGACGGCGGCGGCCGCCACTTCGCCCGATTCCACCTCCGCCAACTCGATGCTCTCCACAAAGATGGTATGGGCTTAGGAGCAATCCATTACGGCGTAGAAATCCCTAAGGGCGAAGGCTTAGACGAGTTCGTGCGCTGGATGGGAGGAGGTTTCGAAACCCATTGGTCAGTAAACCCTCATTGGGACGCTGCATTCAAAGAATTCCCCAAACACCAAGTAGCCAACGGCTTGAAGCCCTTCACTATCCGCGACGAGTGGTATTTTCACATACGCTTCCGCGATCAGATGAAGAACGTCACTCCGATCCTGAGTGCTCACCCGCCGAAGGAAACCATGAACCGTCCTAACGGCGCACATTCGGGGAACGATCACGTTAGAAAAGCCGTTGCCGATGGCAAAGTACAGCATGTTTGCTGGGTCGCTGAGACCCCCAACCGAGGGCGCGGTTTTGGCTTTACAGGAGGCCACTTCCATAACAACTGGAAAAACGACAACTTCCGACGTTGTGCACTCAACGCCATCGTTTGGGTCGCAGGAACTGAAGTTCCAACAGGCGGTGTTCCCACTCCATCACTGACGGACGAGGAAATAAAAGCCAATCTCGACCCACAGCAGAACAAGAAAAAGAAGTAACACTGCGCTCACGAAAACACCCGCAATCTCCGACGAGTAAAACTTGATCAATCGGACAACCTTGCCCCAGAATTCAATCATCATGCCAAACACACCATCCCAGAACACTACTTCTAAAAAGAGCGCTACGCGCCGTGAGGTTCTCGCAGGCGGCAGCGCCGTGGCTGCAACCGCTGCCATCGCTGCCACTCTCCCTGTATCTGCTAGCGCTCAAGTCGGAGGATCCGATGAAATCAAAGTCGGCCTCATCGGTTGTGGTGGTCGTGGACGCGGAGCCGCTTCTCAGACCCTCAATGTTGGCAAAGCGCGTTTAGTCGCTATGGCAGATGCTTTCTCCGACCGCTTGGAGGACGGCTTCAAGGCGATCTGCACCGAACAGAACAAGAAGTCTGGAAACGCCAAAGGGGAGATTCCAGAAAACGTCACGGTTGAAGATAAGAACAAGTTTACCGGCTTCGAAGCCTACAATGAGGTCATCGATAAATCAGACCTCGTCATCTTGACCACCCCTCCCGGATGGCGACCCACTCATTTTGAAGCGGCAGTCAATGCCAACAAGAACGTCTTCATGGAGAAGCCAGTCGCCGCAGACGCTCCAGGCATCCGAAAGGTATTGGCCAGCGCAGAGCTCGCCGACGAGAAGGGCCTAAAGGTTGTCGTCGGGCTGCAGCGACGCTACCAGAACTCCTATCTGGAAGCCTACAAAAAAGCGATCGAAGAAGGCCTGATCGGAAAACCCATCGGAGCCCAAGTCTATTGGAATGGTGGTGGTGTTTGGACGCGTGAGCGCCAGCCGGGAATGACAGAAATGGAATACCAGATGCTCAACTGGTACTACTTCACTTGGCTTTGTGGTGACCACATCACCGAGCAGCACATCCACAATATCGATGTCGCTAACTGGTTCCTCGGTACGACTCCAGTCTCCGCACAAGGCATGGGCGGACGGGAAGTCCGTAAGAGCAATACACATGGCCACATTTTCGACCACCACTACGTTGAGTTCGCCCACCCGAATGGTGTGATGGTAAACTCCCAATGCCGCCACCAACCTGGCTGCTTCAATCAGGTTCGGGAAGAAATCCATGGAACCGCAGGCATCTGCTACCTCGGCAACAAGCCCGAAATCAAAGACTACGACGGCAAAGTCCTCTGGCGCTATCGCCCCGACAAGAGTGCGGAGCCAAACCCATATCAGGTCGAGCACGACCACCTCCACGCCTGCATCCGCAGTGGTGAGAAGGTCAACAATGCCTACTACGGTGCCACATCAACCATGAGCTCCATTCTCGGTCGCTATGCCACCTACTCCGGCAAGAAACTGACCTATGACGACGCTCTTGAGAAGGGTGCCGACTTGCTACCGAAAGATTGGAGTTGGGACTCCGATCCATCCATCATGCCCGATGCCGATGGAAATTATCCGGTCGCTGTTCCGGGCCAGTTCGATCCGTTTGCATAGAGCGAAACGTTCTCAAACAAAACCAACTCTGACATTGCCGGGGGAGCACGCTCTCCCGGCATTTTTTTGCTCTCAAGTCGGCTGAGACATGTCTCTAATCAAAGAGTTTGAAGCACATTTCTCAGAGGCTGAGCATGCTGAGTTTTTCAACAGTCCTTTAATGAAAGTCATGCGACTCCACGTCTAAATTTCGATCAAATGGCAAAGCCTCGACTCGCAGTGTGTAAACCGACATAACGCCCTCTTGATCTTGTAGGCGACCATGGATTTTTAGAAATGGCTCTTGAGTAATGATCAAGCGATAGCGTTCAAATGTCTTGGCAGGAACAAACACATTAGAGATTCCTGTTTCGTCCTCTAAGCTAATGAACATATGCCCCTTGGCAGTGCTCGGGCGCTGGCGGCAGATCACCATTCCTGCCAGGCATAAGAAGTGCCCATCTTCACCCTGTGCCAAGTCAGCGAAACGAAGAACTCCCGGCCCGAGTTGATTACGGATGTAACTCATCGGATGAGGGCCAGTGGTTAAATGAAGCGCAGCATAATCCGCTTCCAATCGCTCACCCGGAGTCATTGGAGCCAGTGGAGACGTTGACGCTCGAGAAGGCGGCACCCGAGTTTCGGTTGCCTTGTCACTTGGCCGAATTTCACCAGATGGGTTTAGGGATTCCGAATCTAAAAACTGGGTATTCAGATCCAGCTGAGGTTTTGGCTTTCGGGAATCCTTCGATCTCGGATCCTCAGACATTTGATAGTCAACTGGTCGTTCTCCAACAACCAAAGCGGTGACCAATCCAGAACTGGCATCTGGTATCTTGTCGGCCGAATCCTGCGTCCTACAACTCGCCGCCCAAGTAAACAAGTCGTCTTCATCAGGTGCCGCTTCGACTTGCCAGAGCGCGTCGCGTCGGTGCTCAGAGATCGACGCGAAAACACCAGTTCGCGCCAGAATCCGGCGCTCGGCCCTAGGAATTCGGACTCGGAGAAGTAGTTCTTCAAGCGTCGTAAAAGGACGGTTTGATCGAGCTTCTAAAAGACTGCTAATCGTCGCCTTAGAAACCCCCCGCACCAATTTCAAGCCGAGCCGGATGGTCGTGTCATCGAGCACGGTGCAGCGCTCTTCTGACCTGACAATACAAACTGGACGCACCCGAATCCCCCAGCGCCGAGCATCTTCGATCAAAGTCGCTGGAGAGTAAAAGCCCATCGGCTGATTATTGAGCAGGCCGATATAAAACTCCGGTGTCCGATGCACCTTTAACCAGGCACTTGCGTAAGCCAGTAGAGCGAAACTGATCGCGTGACTTTCAGGAAATCCGTAGAGCGCAAAAGACCGAATCGAATCGATGATCTTTTGCTGCTTCTCTTCGCTAATTCCTTTCCTCGTCATGGCCGCCCGCAACTTTTCCATGACCAGATCCATCTTCTCCTGACTGCGATTAAAACTCAGAGCGCGGCGAAGTTCCTCTGCTTCGGAACCGGTGAAATCAGCAATCACCATGGCCATGCGTAGAACCTGTTCCTGAAACAACGGAATCCCGAGAGTGCGTTTCAGCGCAGGCTCGAAACGCTCGTCAATGTAAGTAATCGGCTCCGTCCCGCGGCGGCGGTTGAGGTACGGGTGAACAAGATTCCCGACAATCGGTCCGGGACGAATTAGCGCCGTCTGAATCACGACATCATAAAACACCTTCGGCTTCATTCGCGGCAAGCAAGCCTGCTGAGCACGACTCTCCACTTGGAACAGACCAATCGTGTCTGCTCGCTGCAACATGGCATAAGTCTCCGGGTCATCTTGAGGAAGCTGAGCCAGATCAACTGGTCTCCCCCGCGCACCACAGATTTTTACGGTTTCTTCCAGCGCAGCCATCATCCCCAACCCAAGGAGGTCGACTTTAATGATCCCCAGATCTTCGCAATCGTCCTTATCCCACTGCACAATGGATCGCCCATCCATGCTGGCATTTTCAAGCGGCACGATACTATCCAAACCTCGGTCGCTGATAATCATTCCTCCGGAGTGTTGTCCCAGATGTCGAGGCAAACCGCGCACGGCTTGAAGCAGAGTAATCAATGCTGGCCCACGTGGGTGATCAGAAGGCAACCCGGCCATCCGCAACCGTTCGCGAAGCGCCTCCGACTCGCTAAATCCCTCCCGACCGAAACTATCAGAGAACCGTCCTAAGACATCAGATGGCAGGTCGAGCACTTTCCCCATCTCGCGCATGGCACTGCGGGATCGATAAGTGATCACATTCGCTGTCATCGCCGCGCCCCGGCGCCCATAGCGTCGGTAAACCTCCTGAATCACCGACTCTCGCTGATCACCGCTCGGCAAATCGATATCGATATCAGGCCAGCCTTCCCGCCCTTCACTAAGGAATCGCTCAAACAACAACTCACCACCAACCGGATCAACATTGGTAATTCCGAGCGAGTAACACACGGCGCTGTTGGCCGCAGATCCCCTCCCCTGCGCCAACATCCCTCGTTCTTTGGTAAAGCGAACGATGTCCCAAACAATGAGGAAATACCCCGAAAATCCGAGCCGTGCGATCAGGTCGAGTTCGTGTTCCAGCTGCCGACGCACCTTACTGGTCAGTCTCGATCCGTAGCGGTCACGTGCTCCGCAATAGGTCTGATTCCGAAGAATAGAATCTTCAGTCTCCCCGTCACCAGTCGGAAACTGTGGGAATTCGTAGCCCAGATCATCGAGCGTAAAATCTAGCCGGTCAGCCAGTCGCGCAGCATTCCGAATCGCCTCTGGAATATCAGCAAACAGCTCTGCCATCGCGCGCGGTGATTTCAGATGGCGTTCAGCATTCGGATCGAGCAAGCGCCCAGCATGATCGAGATTCACATGGTGCCGCAAACAAGTAAATGAATCCATCAATGGCCGATTCCCAGCCCGAGCCGCGAGCGGCGCATTCGATGCGATCACTGGCAGCCCCAAATGCGCAGCGAGATCTCGAAGACACTGGACGATCCTCCCCTCGCCTCGCACGCGATAGCGCTGCAATTCGACATGCACATGCCCCTTACCAAAGATCTCAACCAGCTTGCGGGTCGTCTTCTCCGCCGTCAGTAAATCGCCGCACTGAAGGTGTTGCTGAATCGGCCCTTCGCAGTCGCCAGTCAGGCAATGCATCCCCTCACAAAACTCCGCAAGTTCCCCCCAACCAACCTGCTCCTCGCCCTTCGCCGACCGCAGCTTCGCACGAGTCAGCAACCGACAAAGGTTCTGATAACCGACCCGCGACTCGACCAACACCGGCAATGCCGAGCCATCCTCCATCGGCAATTCAGTTCCGACAATCGCATGCAATCCAGCCTCCCGCGCCGCCGCATAAAATCTCGGAGCCCCCTGAAACCCCGATCGATCGCAGAGCGCCAGTGCCCCCATCCCCAGTTCAGCCGCCCGCTCAATCAGCGCTGCTGGGTAGTCGGTGCCGCGCAAAAAACTGAACGCGCTGCGGGCATGGAGTTCGATGAAGTCGTGAAACAAAGAAGCTGAGTTGGATTGTTCAATTGAACAGTATTTTACTAAATTGGATCGGGCAACAAAAAAAGCGAATCCTCACGACCAGCGGGCCGAAATAAGCTACAACGCTGAAAACCAATCGTAGATCTTTGAGATTCCGCCGAACGATCGTGCAGACCATGAGCAACCACACCGGAAAGAACCCTCCATCACGGCATCCCCGTCACTATCGCTCTAGCCCATCACCCGAGTGCCCCACTCAACGAAAATGACCGAGCCGCTCATCGAATACATCATCGCGCTCGGCGCCAATCTCGGCGATCCCGAGCCGCAAATCGACGAAGCGATCCAGCGGCTCGCCGAAGCCACGAACGTCTCACTGGAAAGTATCGAGCGAGCGAGCTTATTCCGTACTACTCCCGTCGACTGCCCAGCGGGAACTCCGGACTTCATCAATACGGTCATTGTTTTCGAATCGAATCTCGATCCCCATCAGATGCTCGCCTTGACCCAAGCCATTGAAGTCGAATTAGGAAGGCCTTCTGATCATGGACACAACGAGCCGAGAACGGTCGATCTCGATATCATCGCTGCGGGAGACCTCACCATCCGCAACGACAACCTCATCATCCCCCATCCCCGCGCCCGCGAACGAAATTTCGTTCTACAACCGCTCGCCGAATTAAGGCCAGAACTCGTTCTCCCCAATGAAACCGAAACGGTTCAGCAGCTAGCGAAACGGATTGTCGAGAGCAGCTCTGATCGAGAGAAATAGCCGACTTCTGGAGTGAGCGTTCACAGACACTCTTCGCCCTCACACAACACTTTAGCAGTCAACGCATCGACAAGACGAGTTGCCGCAATTCGCACTGGGTTCGAATCAAGCTCCCAACCATCAGGATAACGAAACGTTCCTCGGCCCTTGAAAAAGAAGATCGCCTTAATCCAGTCTTCATCTTCCTCACGATAAATGGCAACATCACCTTCGGCCGACTTAATCCGAATCGTCTCACCTGTCTTTGGGTTTTCGGCGACAACGTCGGCTAGATCGATGCGCATACTGTCGGTTACCTGAACGGCAGCTAACCACTCTTCCAAAGAAATCTCTGGCTCTCGCTCAATGGAAATTTCAATACCCATGAGATACGACTCTAACCACAAGGCCTCAAAACAAGAGCCCAAAGTTGTCAATCGCCACTACGCAGGTTCACTCTGGTGTGGGGTCTCGGCCTATTCCTCGCTGTTTCCGCATGCGATCATCCAAGACCAAACACAATACGAGATAGGGAAACTCTCTATTCCAAGCCACAACCACCTGCCGCGAGCACCAATCAGGCTGAGCTAGACTCATACCCTAAACTGAGAATCGGCAATGATTGGCCTCCTCCGAAAGTCCATTCAAAACCGTCGTGGTATTCGGACATCAGCGGACACCGAGAAAAATCAGAAGCAGTCATCAGCACACTGATGACTGCCACTCAACTTCGGAAGCCACTCTACGCCAATCGATTCGCTAGCTTCGGAGACGGAGGATCAATTGCTCGATACTATCAGATCAATGCCACTGAGTCTATTGTCATCGTCGTGCCATACTGGGAGAAGAACCGACTCAACGATACCCGAATCAAGATCGAGTCTGAATCCGCTCAGATCGAACAACTCGGTAGACCGGGAGCAACGATCGGCAACAACCCTCGGATGAAACAGGCACTCATCGCCTTCTTGAAGTCCACACCACGAAAGTCGGATCCCGCTAGGGAAGAGCTACGCCAAGCATTTCGCCTAGTAAAACAGTGAAGTGCTATTCCTCCTCCTCCGACTCCTCACCCTCCTTTACGATCGGCAGGATCTTGGCAACCACCGCTCGGTTCTTTTGCAGATAGGTTCTGCCAAGCTCCGAGACTTCTTCGCGAGTCGCTGCCCGATAGTCGGGGAGAATTGTACGTGCCCATTCAATCCGCTGAGGCGATTCCTGTGACGATTCGAGAACGCTGCCAAGCCAATAAGAATTATCACGACGCATCTGCTCCAAGCGAGAAATCCGAGGCGCGCGCGCACGGGCGAACTCATCATCAGTGATCGGCACTTTACCGCTCGCGAGTTCCTGTCCGAGATCGAGCACAATGTCGGCCACCTTTCCGGCTTGATCAGGCTTTAGGGTTACCATCGCAACGAGGTAGCCGTAATCTTCGTATACATCACTAGGACTGTGATAGGACACTGGACTGTAGGCGTCTCCCAACTCTTCACGAACTTTCTTACGCAGTCGATCACCGAGAACATCGCCTAACAATCCGAGGCGGCGGCTGCGGTTGATGTCCCAAATATCGTGGGTTGGCCAATAGACCACAATCCCCGCTTTAGGGATCTGCGATTCAAATTGATACTCTTTCTGCTGAGGCTTGGGGAACGCGACATTGCGACGGCCGCTGGGGATCCGTTTCTCTGAATCACGTGCAGGAATAGCACCGAAAGTCGAAGCGACAAATTCGATCGCCTTCTCCGCATCAAAGTCGCCAACGATGGTCAACTCGATATAGGAATTTGCCAGCTCGGCATCAAACCACTCACGCAATTCCTTAGTGTTCCGAGCCTCCAACTCAGACTGTTCCGGGTAGCCAAATCGACTATCACCAGAGTGAATCATACGGCTAACCTTATCCTGCATCACACCCTCCATAGTGTGAGCGAGTTGCTGATAGAGCGGCGCAATACTCCGCGCGAACTGGCGCTGGCCCTCTGGCCGATAGCCAGGGTCGGTGATTTGAGCACACATGAGTTGCAACTGAAGTTCAAGATCGTCTGGAGTTGTTGTCCCGCCCAATTCGAAAGCACTGTCACCAACACCGAATTGCACTCCGACACTTCGTCCGGCAAGAATGGCATCTAACTCATCCAAGCTGTGTTTGCCCAAACCTCCGAGAACAAACGTTCCATCCGCAAACATTGCCAACCCGGGATGGTAGGTCGGTTCGGAGAGTTGCCCATTTCCAATCCGAGCTGTGACAAGAACCGAGTTTTCAGAAAAATCGGTCGGCTTCAGATTTAAGCGCACATTGTTATCGAAGACAATCTGAGTCACTCCCAAATCTTCCTCAACTGAGTATTGGAAGATCACCCCAGGTTCTCCAAACTCGGTGTAAGCGAACTCTGCAACCTCCTCCTCGACTGGTGCTGTAACCGCAACTTTACGGCTCTCATTGAATGCTGAAGTGATCGCTTTCTGGCCACCTTTGATCTCAACGTTTCCGCCGATGAAGATCGAAATATCCTTGGTGTCCCATCCCTTCGAAAACTCTGCTAGGCACATGTTCGGAGTAATCTTTTCCAAAGCCTCACGAACACGGGGCAAATCATCGGAAGGATGAGTGAATACATCGCCACCGGCCAAACGAGAAACGATCGCCGAAGACAAATCCTTGCTCTTTCTAGTCTGAACACTTTTCGCCTGACGCTCATAAGAACTGAGAACGTTTGCCTTTGCCTCAGCCAGCTCAGATTCCGTGAAACCAAATTTCAAAGCTCGCCTCAGTTCTTGCTCCGCCAACGCTAAGGCCTTTTCCCAATTTTCAGGTTTGCAGGTAATGCGCATCTCTGAGCTATCGACATGCTTGAGAAAATCTCCGTGGTAAACTTGCACCTGAAGGATTGGGGAATCTTCTTGCTTGGCCAATTTCTGGAAGCGGCGAGACAACATCGTGTCAGCCAGCCCACCCTGCAGATCGGTGAACCGAGTCAATGAATTGTCGGCTCTCTCAGTATAGGGTCGATTCGCTTCGATCGAGATGTTCGTGTAGGGCATCTCAAGCTCCGTGTGGACTTTAGCGATGAGGCCCCGACCAACTGTCACCTTTCCAAGGTCTGGGTCTGGCGCATCTGGACGTGCTTTCATTTCACCGAAACTCTTCTTAATCAGTTTCTCGATCGGAGCGACTTCAATATCTCCGACAACAACGACATAGAGTCGGCCCGGGGTGTAGTAGTCATTGTAGAAGTCGACGAATCTCTCCCTCGGCATCGTCTTGATCGTCTTCTCTAACCCGATGGGAAGACGCTGGGTCACTTTGGATTCAGGGAGGTTAAACTTAAACCCTTCGACCATCGTACGATACCCGACCGAATCCCGACTCAGCTTCTCGCTAAGAATAATCCCGCGTTCGCGATCGATTTCTGGCTCAGCCAGCAGCATTCCGTCGGCATAGTTTCGGAGTAGAGAGATGCTAGTTTCCAACAGAGCGGTATCCGTCTTCGGCAACTCCAGCTTATATACCGTTTCGTGAAACGAAGTGTGGGCGTTGGTGTCGGCTCCGAAAGCCATCCCCAATCGCTGAAAATACTCGATCATTTCGCCAGCCGGGAAGTCACGAGTTCCGTTGAATGCCATGTGCTCCAGGAAGTGAGCCATTCCTTGTTGATCGTCATCCTCCATGAGAGAGCCCGCATTGACGAACAGACGAAGGCTCGCCCGTCCCGGAGGGTCGGCATTGGGAAGAATCGCGTAGCGAACACCGTTCTCTAGCCGTCCCCATGTCACGTTGGGGTCTGCCTTAAGGTCACTTTTCGTATGAGGCCAGAGGACTGCTCCGGCCGCCGCATCCTGAGCTTGGGAGACACCAGTCAGCAAGACGACCGCGGCGACGGCGACTTTGATGCCTAGCAAGAACTGAGATAGGCTTAGCTGAGAGGTAAGTGGGATTCTATAATCACGCATATCGGAATGGTGATTCTCACGTATGTGGCCCGCCGGCGCAAGCCTCTGATGATCGCTTCATTTCAAGCGCAAACCGAGTAGCCAGAGTTTCTCAAAACTGCAGCCAAAACATTCCCAACAAAGGATTCGCACCCGACCGCCCCACCGCTAAGATCTATAGATGCAACCGCTCTACCCTCTCAAACTCTCTATCGCGCTGGTTACTCTGAACCTATCGGTCGCCACCATGTCGAGCGCACAGTGGGATCACTTTGGGTCAAAACCTGCTGGCACTTCAGCGGGGCCAAAGGCAACCGAATCTTCGAGCTCACATTACGCAGGTGGCGTCAGCGCGGAAGCTCTTCTTCACTACCAAGCCCAAAGTTACGCTCAAGAACTTGTTCGGTTGAAAGTGGCTGAACTCGATCTGATGTCCGCGCCGACCAAAGACGACCAAGCCATCGATTTAGTACGGGCAAAAATTCTGATGGTCCGCAAAGAAATGGCCGAGCTATCTGTGGTTCTTCTCAAGAGGCAGCGGGCCGTCTTGATGCAAACTTACAAGTCATCCCACCCACAGGTTCAGGAAATCGATCAGCAGATCGCGGCCCGACTCGCACTCGCGAATGCTGCTACAGGCCTATAGACGCGCTGTCTTCTGCTTCTAGAAAACCTCAATTGTGGATTCCTCCGCCGAGGGCAACAGCGCCCTACGCCAACCGGCGCTGAAGTTCATCTTCATCACGCTGCTTCTCGACATCCTCGGGATCGGAATCATTGTCCCGATTCTGCCAGGATTGGTGAAGGAACTCCTCCAAGGTGGGGTCTCTGACGCAGCAAAAGTCTATGGGATACTCGGTGCGCTCTATGCACTGATGCAGTTCATTTTCTCACCGATGCTCGGCGCGCTGTCCGACCGGTTCGGACGACGCCCAGTCATCTTAACGGCTCTGTTCGGGTCGGGCTTAGACTACTTCCTACTCGCCTTTGCCCCTACCCTTGCCTGGTTTGTTGTTGGACGCATCATCGCCGGCATCACCGCAGCCAACTTCTCGGCAGCAACCGCCTACATCGCCGATATCAGCCCACCCGAAAAACGAGCGGCAAACTTCGGATTGGTCGGCGCCGCATTCGGACTGGGCTTTGCGATCGGGCCAGCTTTGGGGGGGCTCCTCGGCCAGACGGATCTTCGTCTTCCATTCATCGTGGCCGGTGTGCTAACACTCCTCAACTGGCTCTACGGCTACTTTGTCCTTCCTGAATCTCTACCACCGGAAAAACGTCGTTCATTCTCGATCGCCCGCTGCAACCCGATCACCGCACTAATCTCACTACGCTCGCGTTCGATCGTGATGTGGCTCGCGGTCATCTATCTGTTGTATCAAATCTCTCACCAAGTCTATCCAGCGATCTGGGCACTTTACACCGAAAACCGCTACGGGTGGACGCCTCGACAAATCGGTATGTCTCTGGCCTTCGTCGGCGTATTGGCCGCAATTGTTCAAGGCGGACTGACCCGTCGAATCATGCCATTTCTTGGAGAGCGGCGGGCCGTAATTGTTGGCCTAGTCGTTACGATGGTAGCCTATCTCGCGTATGGAATCGCACCAGAGGGATGGATGGTTTACGCGATCATCGTTGTTGGGGCCTTCGGTGGCCTCTGCCAACCGGCGATGCAGGGCATCATTTCAAAAAGTGTTGGGGACGACGAACAAGGCCAGATCCAAGGGTCACTCTCTAGCCTTTCCAGTCTCGCTAGTATCATCGGATACCTCGGGGCAACCCGTCTATTCGCCCACTTCGTCTCCGATAAAGTGCCAACGAAAATCCCAGGAGCTGGTTTCTTCGCATCGGCAATTCTCGCAGCCATCGCCATCGGCGTAGCACTGTGGCTCTTCGCTCGCATTAAAGACAGTTCGACACCTCAGCCGCCGTCCCAATCGTAACAATTTGACTTCCGGCTAGAGCTTCAGCTTCAGAACGGCGGTGGGTGATATGTAATGTAGCCAGACCTCGGCTAGTCACCAGATCACGAAGCAGATCCAGAATCTGAGTATGTGTGTCGTCATCGAGGCCACTGAGACACTCATCGAGACAGAGTAATTTTGGCCGACTGGCAATCGCCCGCCCGAGAGCAACACGTTTTGACTCCCCGCCCGACAACCCCCGAGGTTTCCGGTCGAGAAGATCTACAATCTGCAACTGTTCAGCGAGTTCGGTAACCCTATCTCGAATCGCCGTGCGCTTCCAATTCTGAAGTCGTGGCCCGAATTCCAGATGCTCCCGAACTGACATTGAACGGAACAAAGCGACATCTTGAGGCACAAACCCAATCTCTCGACGACCCGGCTCGCGATTCGTGATGTCGATGCCATCCAACAGAACACGCCCCGACTCAATCCGCCGGAGGCCGCAAATCGATTCCAGTAGCGTCGTCTTGCCCGAACCGGTCCTACCCATTATGGCAACGCATCCACTCTCGGGAATCTCGAACCCGATCGGCCCAATCCGAAACGTTCCTGCTTCGGCCACCAATCCGTCAACCTGAAGCATTAGAAAAACACCTCTGATCGACCACCTAACCAACGAACCAAAAAGATCGCAAAGAGTGCGAGAGCTACCATCAAAAGAGACACGGCGGCTGCTCCACCCAAATTGCCAATATTAATCTCAAGAAACACCGAAGATGATAACACCTCCGTAACCCCGCGCGTGGCACCAGCGAATACTAGAATCGGCCCGAATTCGCCGAACGAACGCGCCCAAGCCAGTGTGCCCGCAGCTAAAACTCCACCTCGAGCATCCCGAAGAGTTACCTTTCGAAACGCCTGGAACCGTGAACATCCCAATACACGGGCGACATCCTCAGACCGCGGATCCATCTGGTCGAAAGTCGCCTTCATACTCCGAACGGCAAAAGCACACGCAACAGTAAACTGAGCGAGAACCACAGCGAGCGGCCGGAAGGTCACTCCGACACCCAGCCGATCTCGGAGCATATCTTCAAGAGAACCTCCCGGAAACGGAACTCGGTTAAAAAGAACCAACAAACTAAGCCCGACCACCAAAGGCGGCAAAACAATCGGAATATCCAACACTCCTTCGAGGAACGCTTTCCCACGAAACTGAAATCGTGAAAACAAGTATCCGGCTGGAACCGCTACAACAATAGACAATGCTGCAGCGACGGAGCAACTGAGTAGCGTCATTCGAATCGAGCCACGAATATCCGGATCGGACAAGGTCTTCTTCAACGTCGTCAGATCACCCATGGCAAGAAATGCAATCGCCAGGATCAGCGCCAGCAGCAGCAATGCATAGAGGCCCAAAATAGAACCGAACACACCAAAAAACAGCCGATCACGACCTGACGCGTTAGACGCACGCTGTCTGCTCATTCCCCCACCCCACCGTTCGGCTGAATCCACTCAAATCCCGCCCTTTCGAAACGCGCTGGCATCATGTCTCCGTTTCGAAGAAACAAACCCAACCTGCGAGCGAGTTGAGGAAACTCGGTGTCTCGTGCGACCGCATAGCACTGGGAAGAAAACGCCATAGGGTCATTGATTTCAATGACTTCGCATCGGGTAAGAACCTCGGACGCCCCCAGAATATTGCTTCGGTAAACCAATACCGTATCGAGCTCCCCAGCTAGCATCCGGCTGACTAATTCCGGCCCCTCTGCCAGCACTTCCACGCTCTTGGTATTGAGAAGCAGCTCCCATACTCCTGCGCGACGGAGAGCGTTCGCTACGACTCCTCCCTGAGCACTCTTGTCAGGGTTTCCTAGACCGACTTTGAGGCCGTCTTTCCCGAGGTCAGCCAATGCATCAATTCTCTTTGGATTGCCCTTTGCAGCCAACAAAATGACATCAGTTTTACTGACGGTTTCACTGTCGTGAAACTGAGCACTGACCGAATCAGGGAAGCTCTTATCACAGGAAAAATAGGCGCTTGGCCTAGCCCCAGATTCGATATGGGAGACCAAGGTAGCAGGACTCTCAAAGACAGTAGCAACTCGACAACCCTCCCGCTCTTCAAACTCTCTTACTCTACTTTGAATCACTGGTCTCAACGTCGATTCACAGAAAAATGTCAATGTCGGAACACTGGCCCATCGATCAGTTGTTTGATTGCTGGGAACTGCAAACCCGCACTTTTCAAAAACCACTCTTCCTCGATTGCGCGAACTAAGGAAACGCGCGAAGTGCAACGCTTCCGCGGGTTGTGTCGACTTGGTTAGTACTCCGATCGCGGCACGTCGAGTGTTCGCCTCAAGCTCAGGAAGCGACACAAACTCCAACTCGTCAAATTGACTGCCAATAACCTCCCAAACTATTCCGGCATCCACTGCTCCCATCGCTACATCTTCAGCGACATTGTTCACGGTAGGCTTCATCACGGCCACATTGGCGCTAACCACGTCCCACAGCCCCGCTTGATTGAGCACTTGCCGAGTAAGCGCTCCAATTGCAGTAGATTCATCGCCGATACTCAAACGCAGTTCTGGTTTGGAAAGATCACTGAGAGACTGAATACTTATTTCCGAATCCACTGGTAGAACCACTCCGGGTAGTAAGTCAGATACTGGGATGGATTCAGCCACAACCCCCTGAGCTTGAGTACGTTCAATATAGCTCCAATCCGCCGGCAGATAGAGATCTCCAGGTGCCAGTTTGAGCTGAGACTCCAACGCTCCGGAGCCGGCATAGCTGACATGAACAACCCGACCAAACTCCTCATGATAGAGCGCGACAATATCTTCAACAGGAAGCCGAAGTCCAGCAGCGCAATAGAGATGCAACGACACCTCCGACCCACTATTTGATTCAAGAAGGCTACCGTCTTGACTCTCGATCAGCAATACACGGCAAGCCCAGACAACGACTGTCAGTGCGACGACACCAATAACGAGTCTCACTCCTCTCATTGACAGAAAGAACAGTTTTCAGATATCACAGAACTACTTTCCAAGTCGATCGAGAAGAAGCTCCGTCAGTTGACCAACAATTTCGGAATGCTCCTGAGCAACATTCTTTGTTTCCCCTTCCGGGGTTGTGTGGTCGTAGAGTTCGACATCACCACCATTGTGGAGAATCATTCGATGAGTGTCCGTGCGTATCGTTCGCGCCTTGCCGTGATAAGCAATTGCGGGCCGAGATGCCTGTTCCGCTTCTTTTCCAAGACTAGGCACCAGAGACCGACCGATCGCAAAATCAGGCAGCGGTAGTCCAGCCAGTTCACAGAGCGTTGGGAAGATATCAACGGTTTCAACAACCGTGTTTGTTGAAACTCCGACCGACTGATTCGGAGGCGAAACAATCAGTGGCGATCGCAGCGCTTCTTCGAACAGACAGTGTTTCCCCCAAATGGCGTGTTCACCGAGGTGCCATCCGTGGTCTCCCCACAAAACAACAATCGTGTTTTCCGCTGCGGGACTAGAATTCAGTTGTTCTAAAATGCGCCCAACCTGAGCATCTGCGTAAGTCACACAGGCGGCGTAGTGCCTGCGAACTTCGGTCGCGAATTCAGAATCAGTGTTCGGATCGCGTCCCCATCGATTGTATTTCATGAACTCCCCAGATCCATGCCATGTCGTCTTTCCATCAGGCTCGGATGGATGCGCAATCGGCGGAAGTTCCAGCTCACGATAGGGTTCCAAATACTTCGCCGGCGCACCGAATGGGAGATGGGGACGCAGAATCCCAAACGCGAGAAAGAATGGTTTCGTTTTGTCCGCACACAACTCATCAAGTTGTTCCAAGGCGACCTCAGTATTCGGTCCGTCCGGATAGATGGAATCCGTACCTTTCAGTGCCTGAAACACATCCATTCCCTTTGCATCACCGCGAATCTCGCCATTGGCTAAACCGTGCATCCACCCCCGCGGGTGTTGCCACTTCCCCGCCGGGAGAAGATGACGATCCCAAGACTCTGGCATCTCAAGCTGTTCATTGTCATCCCAATCTTTCCCGCCTCGCCCCCCAGGATGATGGGAAACCTTGCCGACCGATACCGTTGCGTAGCCATTCTCCCGAAACCATGCCGGCATAGATGGTGAAACGCCATCAGGCGACTTCTTCATTTTTTTGGCTCGGGAAAACAATGCTCCGTTACTGCTCGAACCATAGCGACCAGTGAGAAGTGTTATACGCGATGCACCACAGGTGGGAGCATTGACATAATGCCGTGTAAAGACACACCCCCGCGCAGCGAGCGCATCAATATGAGGAGACTGAATGTAATCAACTCCGAAACAAGCTAGCTCGGGACGAAGGTCATCGATGCAGATTAACAGAACATTCGGCCGTTCATCCGCGAAAACAAATCGCGACAACAAACAAATAGCGACGATAAGAAGAAGGGCATCAGGGCGGCGTTTCATGAGAAATGTTCTATGGAAAGTCTGATGTTATACAGAGTTTCGATACCACTGACTTGCATCGATCACCCTACCCCAAATCGAGCTTGAAACGCGGAGATTGGCTCATGAACCTCGCGGGGTTCTGGAAGACCACCTTATCGATGTATTCGGCACCATAGCCTCTGCGGCGCATTTCTTGGGCCGCTTTTGGCAATGCCAGCGGATCTGAAACGCCCCAATCACAAGCTGAGTTCATCCAGATATTCTCATCGGAATAAACTTCTAGCATGTCAATGGCGCGAGCAGGAGTGCACTTCGACTCTGGATAGAGAGTCATCCCCGCCCAGAAACCGGCATCAAGAACATGCTGAATCGTATGCTCCTCAACATGGTCAATAATCACACGCCCCGGATCAACTGAACTAAAATTGCGCAGTGCATCGACGATCAGCTTGGTGCCTTTGAGTTTATCTTCGAGATGCGGAGTGTGAACCAAGATTAGCTGGTCATGATCCGCAGCGACTTGAATATGTTGTTCGAGAACCGCCAACTCATTACGCGAATTCTTGTTCAAGCCAATCTCACCGATTCCCAGAACATTTTCCTTCTCTAGAAATTCCGGTATCAGATCGATGACGTCTTTGGCCAACTGGAGATCCTCGGCCTCCTTTGGATTAATGCACAACCAACAGTAGTGCTGAATACAAAACTTCGCTGCTCGGGCGGGTTCGTAAGTCGTAATCTGCCGAAAATAGTCGTAAAACCCCTCGGAAGAACTGCGGTCAAAACCCGCCCAAAACGCTGGTTCGCAGATCGCCTGACAACCGGCGAGTGCTAGTTTCTGATAGTCGTCCGTAGTCCGGCTGACCATGTGGGCGTGAGGCTCAATATAGCGCATCGTTGGTTCGAATTTTCCGTGGTTAATCTTGAGTAAAGAACGCTACGATTGGTTAGCAACCAGAGTCGGATCAACAGCCCCGGCAGCACCTTGAGTATGAGCTTCTGGAATTGGCTCTTCGGTCATATCACTGAAGTGAAGGAGCACCCGCTTCGCGCGATCTGGAGTCTCAGATTGCAAAATCGCAATCGCGTCCTTGAGCGCCTTAACCCGATAGTCAGATTCTTGATCGAAGCGCTGCACGCGATCGAGGAAGGCCGCTACGTCGAGAAGCTTCGCACGAGAATCCATGAAGCTCAGTTCGACATGATTCGCGTCAGGTAATGCTGAAGGATAGGTCATCATTCAATGTAGAATCGTCCGGTCTTCAATCAACCTTATAGAATCGGTTCCACCTTAATTTTCCTGGTCTACTCCTCCGTCCATACCGGCCACCATGCCTCGAATTCAGAGGGGCGAATACGGATCCTAGCGATGTTTCGTTCGCTAAGATCCAGTAGCAGGGTTTCTACCATTTCGACAAACTTGTCGCGATCGCTAGCAGTCACGTTTTTGTTTGCCCACTGACGGAGTTCCCCAGATGCCGAGCGCTTATCAAGACGACGCACTACGGTGTCACGCATCCGGTCTTTAATCTCGTCGCGATATCGAACCCTCAGCGGCTCAGGGTCTCCAATCTCATTGCGGATCGACGCATAGCGAGCTGCCGACCGAGCATAGGCATGGGCGAACACTTCACGTAAAAGCTCTACGCGGTTGAGTTCGTAGATGGCCAAAGTGCCATCGATGTAGTCCCGAATGGGCACATCAACGAACGACAACGGCGACATGTTTTTCTGGATCAGCGGCAAGTTCGCGCCAATTCGAGACAGTCGTTTGTTGCCATCTTCGAATGGCTGCAGATACGGCAAATGCACCATCAGAAAGAACGCCTGTTCGATCGAGTCACGAACGGCTGCCGCCTTCTCCAGAATGAGATCAAAAGCCTCCTCAACGAGTTGGGGAACACTGGTCGGATGATAGACCGTTCCACCGATCCCAACCGGGATCTGGCGCAATCGACCTTCGGCCTTGGGCGACTTCAACAGACCTTCCGTCAACAAGGCATGAAGGTTACAAAAGGTATAGTGATCAAATCCCAATTCGGAAGGGCTATCGACAAGAAATTCAATGGCACCTTTGTGATTAAGAATCATCTGAGCCTCCATCAAACGCTCATCATCGAGCTTCCCTAGAGCCAACAAATGATCAGTCTCCAGCAACGAATATGTATTCCCTTCCAGACGACTGCTGTTCCACGACAGGTCAATCAACAGTCGATCAAGCACGGTTCGTGCATAGGTTCCCGGCGGCAATTCCGCCATGTGTTGTGACTGGCCAATTCCGTGAAGATCCGCAGACAGGGATACTGGGATATAGCGAGTCTCATTTGGAACGTAAGAATCCAAAAATTCTCGACGATATCCAACCGCTTCTCGTTCCCCGACTGGAGCCCGGACTCGGTCTCTGAGCCCAAGGAGTTCTTCCCCGAGATCGAGTTCTTTAGAAGAAGACTCCACCTCGTCAATTCTTTCGGTCTCTAGGTCGTCAGCAGGATCTTCGCGAACGACCGATCGAGGAGGGGCTAGGTTCGCACGTGAATAACCTTGGTCTCCAACAAATCGATACGCGGTTCCCCTTCCCTTCCCAAGCCGTTCGATCGAGCCTTCACCGACCAGTTGCTCAAGCCTCCGCTGCAAGGTACGGCGGGTAATTGCGCCAGAAAGCTTTTCATCAAGTTGACTGACAGAGATAGATTCTGGCGCAATTTGGCGCAATTCTCTCAAAATTCTGTCTGCAGCTCCCTTCTCCATCCCTCAGTTTACCCAATCCTCCTAAACCTTCAAGTATTTTGGCGCAATTACAGCAGAAACTGGCGCGATTATGTTTTGCGCGCCAAAATCTCTACCAACTGGTCGGCGAATGGTGGAAGTGGATGCTCCGTCTTGTTTCTCAAGGTAGTTCTCGAATTTAGGATCGAAACCCCAATCAAGTGCCTGATTTCGAAGATCCTCAATGATCGCGATCAAACCACCATATGCCGCAATCACAGAGACGCTGCTTAGTAAGACGACCGCGAACTGCGGTCAATCTGCCCCCTACTCAAGCGTCTGGATATACGAGACAAGATCGACCATGATCTGTTCTGAAAAATCTCCAAATGCGGCGGGCATGAATGAGCGTCCTGTGACTGCATTCTCGGATCGGATATCACGCTTAGGGATGAAGGTTTTGGTATTGCCCATTCCCGCGATGGTCACTCCTCGCGGGGTGTCCCTGTAGAGGTAGCCCAAGATCAGAGATCCGTCTTTCTTGATGACTTGGTGAAGGTTGTATCCTCCTTCAACGGCGACGTCAGGATTCACGATCGCAGTGATGAGTGCGTGGAGTTCCCGGTTCGCGGAGCCATCGAGTGCCGGCGCAATATCGTAGCCCTGAGAGCCTACCGCGTGACACGCGATGCAACTTGAGAACATCGCCTGCCCGTTGGTTGGATTTCCCTCTAACTTACCAGCGGCCTCGACGTAGTGATCTACCTTTGCTTCGAGATCTGCGATTCTCTGTTGTTCCCTCTTGGTGGCGGATGCGAGGATTGATTGAGCCGTCTTATCCTTCTTCGAGTTTGCTCGTAGCGTCTGGGCAACCGTGAAGTCGAAATGGTCATCCGATAAGATTTTGGAACGATACAGTCTGAGAACCGTAGCGGCTCCTTTCGGAGAACGAGAAAATGTGGAGGCAATGGAGCTTAACTCCGAGTCAGACTTATCTTTGACGAACTCATCGATCACCTTCCCGGCTGCTTTTGAGTCCGCTCGATTGTATGCGTCCAAGGCGCTAAGGCGCAGGGAGAAAGACCGATCTTGGTTCTGGGCAAATCCTTTCAACAAGGCCAAATGCGGTTTCGGATTTGCCAGGAACAACGGCAAGGTCGCGCGAACAAACGATTCGTCAGAGTTGTTCTTAAACAACTTCTCAATCTCTTTGCTGATTGCGGATGACTGAACCAACTTCTCGACGTTGATGGCGAGACTTCGATCCTCTTCCGAGTCAGAAGTGATGAATCGCTTCAACGCAGGAGTTAGAGCCTTTGAGAGGTTTCCAAGGTTAACTCTGTCCTGATACTCCAGAGTAAGGTTGAGCAACCTCTCTTGGCGATCCTCGTCATTGAAGTTCGGTTGCACCTCAGCAAGAACCTTCGGGTCTTTCATGAGATCGGAAATCGAGATCAGGGTTTCTCCATCGATTTCCGCATCCCCTCGCATTTTCCAAAACTTGGGGAACATGTTCTTCGCGTCTTGTTGACTCAGTGCTTGAGACGCCCAGAGCAAATTGCCCATTGGAAACTCAGAAGCATTCGGCGACGAGAGCAATTCAGAAAGTGTTTCCTGATAGCTTTCGAGCGCCTTGCGGGCGAGGAACCGCTCAAAGCTGCGTTCGTAGGCCCCACCGAGTTCGTTTCCAGGGATGTCTGACTTACATCCTTCGATCAACAAACCGACGATAGCTGGATTGTTGATCTGCACTTCTTCAAGTGTCCGAAGAACTTGGGAACGCACCATGCAGTGCTGATCATTGAGTGGCTCTCGCAGCAGATTAACTACAGTTGAAGCATCAAGTGAGAAACTGGCCAAGGAACGAATGATCTCTCTGCGAATGTTATGATTGGGGTCTTTGAGAAGTTCAGACGTAAGGGCAGCGTCAAACTCACCAAGACTCTCATAAGACCAAATCGCGTGGACTCGTGCCCCAATCGAATTGTTCTTAGTCTGAGCAATTTTCTTGATTTCAGGCAACAGAGATTTGACCTGCCTGTCGGCGATCTGATGCCAAGCCGCCCTCTGTTCCCAGCGAGTCTTACCAAGTAGGTGCTGAGCTAAGGCTTCATCTTCTGCTTCGACAAGATTGGGCACCGAGATCGGCTTCTGGCTTTCGTGGCGGATTCTCCAAATGCGACCATGAGACTTATCGCGAGAAGGATCGGTTCGGGGAATTTCGTTATGTGAGACGACCTTGTTGTACCAGTCAGCGATATAGAGACATCCATCGGGGCCGAACTCAATATTCACTGGGCGGAACCACTCATCAGAGCATTTCAGAAGATCTTCGAGATGGGTTCCGGAAATCTTACCAGAAGCATCGCGATCGACTCGGACGGTGTTAATAGTGTTTGTGATTGGGTTGGCCAAAAACGCGACATTCTTCCACTCCTTGGGGAATGAGTTGTCATCGTCTTCGCTAAAAGCCAATCCTGAGATACCTGTGCCACCGACTCGGAACGGATGGACAACCGGAACCATCGGTTGATAGGAACGGAGCTGGTCGTTCCCAATGCCTAAAAACCCGGTCATCGGTTCCATCGGGACGACCGAATGGCTTTTATCATTAGCCTCAGTTCCATACCACTGACCATCAGCACGAAGTTGGAATCCCCAAATGTTATTCAATCCACTGCTAACGAGTTCAATGTCATTTCCGTCCAGAGAGAATCGAGCAATCTTACTGTAATTAATCTGCTCCTTGTTGCCCGAAGCAACCGCAGTGACTTCGCCCAAGTTCATCGCACCGTGGGAAAAATGAATCCAACCTCCTGGTCCGCGAACGAGTGAATGAGACATGGTGTGGGAGTCGATAAAACTAAACCCTGTCAAAACAGTGTTCGGCTTCTCAAATTTTCCATCTTTGTCGGCATCCTCGAAATACAACATCTCAGATCCGTGAGCGATATAGACACCATTCTTGTAGGGTAAAATACTCTGCGGCATCGTCAGTCCTTCGACGACCGCTGGGACAGTTCCTTCAACTGGTTTGGTAGGATCGTCGATCAGAAGCACACGATCGGTGCCTCGTGTTTTGAGGCTATAAAGAGCACTGAGTTCGAGAAATCCTGGCTGCTTCCATAGTTTGGAGTCTGGATTTCCGATCTCAGTTCGAATCGTCCGGTTCGGAGCATTTCCGAAGGGATCCATCGGGTACATTTCTGCGGTCTGCGTCCAAAGCCGACCGGCATCGTCGAATGTGAGATCGATGGGGTTGATGATGCCGTTCTCTTCTGAGGCGACCAGTTCGATAACAAATCCCTCTGGTAAAGTGAACGACTCCAGTTGCTTCTGTGGGGAATAGGGTTCCTTCCGTTCAGAATGGGTGATCTTGATAAAATCTTTGTCTCGCTCGTAGGCATTGAGGCCAGCGGAAGTGACAAACACAGCTCCAATGATGAGAGCTGAAATCGAAACCGTTTTCATGAAAAGATGCAGATAGGATACGCGGGAACGATGCGCACAGATACCGAATCTTACATTCAATGACTTATCGATTCGACAAGAATCGAACGAATCCGGAAGCTCTTACTGAAGCTAGGGAGACGGATCCACGGTTGCCTTGAGCAGCGCGATTCCTTCGGGGGTAGGAACGATGGGCAGGGCACCATCAAAGTCGATCAAACCGGTCTTCAAATCATAGGGAAGAAGACCAACAGCCTCAATCATGGCATCATCGACCCAAAAGTCCGAACCTTTCTTGGCTGACCGACTACGAATACCAACCATCACATAATTCCCCGACGGTAGGACTGAAGCAGCATCCGAAGCAGCCATCACCGCGGCATCGTCGCGAAGGCGGAATTGAGCCGGTTTTAGACCATAAGGCCGATCACGGTAAATGCCTTCTCGAACGGTTTCGACGAGGCGAGGATACGGCCTGGGCTCAAACATTCGCACCCAATGATCGGGGTCTTGGTTGGAGTCGAGCCTGCAACGGTAATAGCCGATCTCTACTGGCTCGGCGTAGAAGTAGGACGCCGCAGAAGATTTCAACGCGATGGTCTCGGGAAATTTGGCGACTGTCCAATCGAGCAGCCGATCACGCTCGGGGTCGGTTAGAGTTAGGATACCGTTGGAGTCGAGTGCAACACGATCTGTGGTAGCCGTCTTGAGCACATAGAACGCGACACAGGCGACACAGGCACCGGTTAAGGTAAATGCGACGCTCTGAGTGAACAAGTTCCATGGACTGCGTCGTTCCGCCAGACGGTAGGGTTTCCCCACCACCAGCGAGGCGGTTTTAGACTCAGCCAGCCGAGCAGGCAATTTTCCAACTAGCGAGTTTGCCAGCACTTCCAACCAGTTCAGAACCACGCGCGTCGAGGCCAGCGCCAGAAGCAATACAATCCATAGCAGAAACGGGACTGTCCGCAGATGACCGAAGTTGCCGACGAGGGCACTCATGATGATGCCCGCTCCTAGTGTCGCAACTAATAGAGCGGCCCACCGCCATCGACCGAGCCCAAAAGAGAGAATCACCACCGTTACCAATTGCCAGAGAGGAGGAAGTCGATCCAGCCCGACAAGAAGTCCCAACACTGCGGGTAACAACGCCACCCCGATCATCGACCTTCGCCGAATAGATAACCAGATGCATGCTAGCCCAGCAAAACCAGCGATGCACAATCGCAGAAGCGGATCTGGGCGCGCAAGCATGTCAACAAAGCTCAGTGAGTTTTCTCCAACAAGCGCGACATAGCCTTTCGGGTCAGCCTTAACCTCTTCGACATAACGGTGGCTGAAGAAATGGCTTCGAGCCGTGTTGTTGTCTGCGATCCCAGCATTGGCCGCTTCCAAGTATTCCTGAGATTGATTGCCCCAACGTCCACCACCTCCGGGTTCCACCGTGGCGTAGAGCAAGTCGGCACTGTTCGAAGAAATCGTCCACAAGTCATGGACTACCTTCTGCCGAATAATCCATGGGACGATCACCAGACTGACACCCAGCGTCAATATTCCAACATTTCGAAACACCATACGAGCGTGTTTGCGGTTCGATGGTAGGAGCAGCGGAGCCACCAACAAAAATGCAAACGCCGGAGCGGCAAAAATGGTCAGCGTCCGCGTCAGATTGGCCAAGCCGAAAAACAATCCCCCTATCAATATGGGCAACCAGTTTTGGTCGCGCCAACCGGCCCAAATCAGGTAGATCGATAGAACCGTAAACATCAGTCCGACACCCTCCGTTGTCAGCGGGTGAATCGACAATAGGTGCCCAGCTGAAAAGGTGGCGAAAGCCGCTGCTGCCACACCTGCCAAAGGAGAGATCGCGAGCGCCGCTAACAGATAGATCAAGGCAACGGTGATCGATCCAACCAAAACGTTTAGCCACTTGGCCGCGATCACTGTATCGCCAGCCACCGCTTTCCATCCGGCCAAAAAGATCCCGTAGAACCCGCGGTGAGAATCGAATGTGCCGGTGATCCCCCGACCATTCGCGATCCCAACTGCCATCTCATTCCAGCCGATCGAATCACTGTATGGCTTGCCTTCGACCACCAAGCCACCAGTATCGAGTTCGGTATCGACAAGCAGCACGTAACTGCGCACACCGAATGCGATGAAGAACACGAGAATGGCGACGTAGGATGGACGCAGCATGAAGCGCCGCAACCAAGTCGGCCACGGGTCAGGAAACAGGGGGGGCGCATTTTTCGAGACATCGGCTATGCGCTGCCGGAACGAAAAAGCGATCGCTAATAGCCCCAGCAACAAAGGCAAGACGAATGGTTTCGGGCGATAGGGAACACGCAGACCATATTTCCCTTCATCGAGTGGAGCATTTCCAACCGTCGAAAAGCGGACATAGCTATCCAGAATTTTATATCTCCCCTGCCCCTTTTCGCGCACTAGGGAATTATGCCTGACCCGCTTGCCAATCACTTCGCCGTCACGCGTGATCACCCCCCGCTGCTGGGTGACCGGCGTACGATATTCTGGCTCAATCTTTAGCCTGTAAGCATACCCCTGATCTTCGGTGACCTTGGGGTTGCCAGACAGGTCAAAGGTCTTCGTTAAACCGATCCCGTAATTAGCTTGCGCGATGACCCCTAGAACTCCCACGGTCAGTAACACGACGCCTGCCGTCAACAGGCGCCGCGGCCAGTGTCGGTTGGATTCAGGGGTGTTCGTTGGAGTCTCTGCGGCCATCGAAGAACAAGTCGCGGATGTTCCGCTTAAGAAGGTCTGATAGTCCCTACAGCAAGATCTATGCCGGGGACGTCGCCTTGACCGAGTCTAAACTTTTTACGAGTTCATCGACAATCGAATCGAACGCCTGCGACGCTGGATTGTCAGCATCACCCTGCGTAACCACTGGCCGACCTTCGTCCCCGCCTTCGCGCGTCGGAATATCGATCGGCACTTGACCAAGCAGCGGGACGCCCAACCGCTCAGCTTCCCGTTGGCCACCACCGCTGCCGAAAATGTCATAGCGAACACCATCGCTTGGGCACTGAAAGTAAGACATGTTCTCGACGATCCCGAGAATTGGAACATTGACCTTCCCGAACATCGAGACCGCCTTTCGAGCGTCTGTTAGAGCGACTTCCTGTGGGGTTGTCACGATCACCGCGCCACTGAGGGATACGGTTTGGACAATTGTCAGCTGAATATCACCAGTCCCGGGAGGCAGATCGAGAATCAGATAGTCCAACTCACCCCACTCGACCTGGCGAAGAAACTGTTGGGTATAACGAGTTGCTAAGGGGCCGCGAACGATCACAGGAGAAGTGTCTTCTAATAGGAAACTCATGCTCATCATCTTCAGACCGTCTTTGACAATCGGAATGATCTCGTTCTCAGCATTGGCGAGAGGGCGCTCATCGTCGCAACCAAACATCATCCCGATACTCGGTCCGTAGAGGTCGCAGTCGCAAATGCCGACCTTGGCGCCACTCTTCATCAAGGCGGCTGCCAAATTGCTAGAAACCGTCGATTTGCCAACCCCACCTTTACCACTGGCGATGGCGATGATGTTCTTCACGCCCGGGATGCTAGCGGCGACCGCAGCTCCGCCGACACCCGGTGCGCCAGCGGCTTGCGGTGGTTCTTGGATATCAAAATCGATCTGTGCACTGACCAGTCCATCAACGGACTTCAGAGCTTCAATCGACTGATCATGAATGGCCTGGGGCACCGCGGGGTCGGACGTGGCGACCTGCATCTTGACGGTCGCATCCTCACCATCGATGAGCACTTCTTTGACAATACCAAACGATACGATGTCCCGACTAAAACCGGGATACTTGACGGTAGCTAGCGCTTCTCGGATTTGGGATTCGGTAGGCATAATCTGGATGTTGACTGTTCCGCATCAGCGACTCTGCGCAACCGTTACCCCTGCTACAAACTGCGCCGCAGATGACTAGGCAGAATGTGCAGAGCGTCACGGTACTTTGCTACGGTTCGGCGGGCAATTGGGATACCGCTTTCAGCAAGTTCCTCAACGATTTTTTGATCGCTCAACGGTTTCGACGGATCCTCAGCAGCAACCATCTCGGCGATGGCATTCTTTACCCCGAGGTTGCTCATCTCAACTCCGTCGTCGGTTTGATAACCAGACGTGAAGAAGAACTTCAACTCATACAGGCCTCTGGGTGTCTGCATGTACTTGGCCGAAACTGCGCGGCTGACAGTCGTTTCGTGCACGCCGATTACCTCTGCGATTTGTGCCATATTCATCGGCCGAAGATGGTCTTCACCCTCCCGCAAAAAATCGGCCTGGCGCTTCACGATCTCAGTAGCAATCCGGAGGATCGTGTCCTGACGCTGATGAATGCTCCGAATCAGAAATTTCCCTCCGCGAATTTTCTCTCGGATGTAGTCACGGGCTTCTAAATCACCATCAGATTCTGCCAACATGTCTCGATACGTGTTACTGATCTTCAGTTGCGGAATATATTCGTTGGTCAACCGCACTGAGTATCCGGATGGTGATTCCGGGTCGGTCTCACAGATGACATCCGGTGCCACGTAAACCGTCGCCTTGGACGAAAAATTCCTAGCGGGTCGGGGCTCGAGATCAGCAATCTCTTCGGCAGCGGCAACGACTTGTTCGGGTGCGACCCCCAGACTCCGAGCGATGCCAGAAAAGCGACGTTTCGCAAGTTCGTCGAGATAGCCTTCGACGATCCGGTAAGGCAACTTCCCCAGCTTTCCCAAACGGTGCAGTTGGAGCATGAGGGACTCTCGGATATCAGCGGCACCGACTCCCGGAGGATCAAACGATTGAATCAAATTGCGGGCCGCTTCCAGATCTGGCATCGGGATCGACATCGAAAAACATAGGTCTTCTAGATCGACTTCCAGAAATCCATGATCATCAATTTCACCGATCAAGATCTCAGCAGCAGCGAAGACCTCAGGAGCCACTCCACTGAGTTTCAATTGCTCTCCGAGATCGCTTTGAAGGCTGATCGGAGCAACTAGCGAATCGAGTTGAAACTGCCGACGCTCATCTTCGTCCGCCGACGGAGCTGTCGGAGTACTCGGAGGGCTTTGCGACAGCAGCTCAAGCCACTCAGCGTCTTCATCGTCAGTATCAGGAACATCCTCTTCGAACCCGTCTTCGCCCTCACTCAGCTCTTCTAAGGAAGCCTCACTGACATCGTGCTCAAGGACTGGATTGATCGCCATTTCTTGCCGAACCAGCTGCCCCAATTCCACGGTCGCCGTCTGCAGAATCTGAAGACTCTGCTGCATCTGCGGAGCGATCGTCTGCTGAAGCCCCTGCTCTAGATGAAGACCTTGGTTGCTCACGGTGAAAGATAAGAAGTGAGCTATAGATACACCAAGGAGCCCAATGGAGCAAGTTCTGGGCCAAATAAGCGAAAAGTATTGGCCCGGCCCGTCCCTCAAATTAAATGTGTGAGTTTTTCAATGGGCGGCAATTCCTCACTAGCTCACGAAGATTACATTTTTTAGCCCCCTCTTCCTGCTGGCCATCTCAGCAAGCTCCGTTCAGGCCGCGTTTTATTACAACGACCTCTACACCGACGGTTCAGCCATGTTCCCGAATGCTAATTTGCCGTTTTTGATGCGTCGTCGGTGCCTGCTGGGATGAGTTCCTGAAAACGTCCCGCCGCGCCTCACCAGACAGAAAAATCGCTCGCCGATTTTACTCATTTGATTTTAGAAAGGTCTAAACCCGCGCCGACTTGTCTCTGATCTGAACACCGACTCCCCAGACGACAAAGGCAACTACCAACGCCGAAAACACGAGGAAGCAGATCACAGTAGGTCGAACTATTTGTTCCACTGGTTTGAGCTGACCTTCTCCGCCTTCCACAGCTGAGACCGGAACCGATATCTCGTTGGCGAACCACATCGCGTCAAACATTTCTAGTTCATCGGAGACATTGATGGTCTGCATCGCGGTCTTCGATTCCCATGGGACAAGACGAAGTTGGTAGCTCTTCCCCACTTCGATCTTCGACTCCGGACGCATGATCTTATTCTGAAATGCCCAAGCGGTAACTAAAACCGTAGAATCTTCATACTCTCCTGAGACGACATCTTCGACATCGAATAAGGAAACAAAAAGGCTGTCCGCGTACGGTGTGGCATTTGGGTCTGCGATCGATGAACGCCGAGAGAGTTTCGCTGTCAAGACGACCTCGTCTGGTGCACCCGACTTGCGGGCAGGGATTGCTTCATCTTGATCATTCCAAGTGACTGTTCGGAACGCGACGCCTGCTCGACCGGCGGGAGTCTCTGAAAGAAACAGATCGCGTTCGGCAAGCATCCAGATCACCACTTTTTTAGCGGCAACGATGTTTTTACCTCGACGGGCGAACTTCTCACGACAACCCGTAGCCCCCTGACCGTTGACCGCATAAACATCGAAAGTTGTTCCCAGTTGCCGAGAAAGTGCCGTGACGATACCAGCTCCGATCCGAGGCTCAGGCTGTGCCTCACCCTCAGTATTTTCGGATTTCCAACCGGGTTGACCAAACCCAATCTTCGGATCGTCAAAAATATTCACGAAGCTATCTCCGAGGATCACGTTAGGAGAGCTAGCATCCGCGGCTATCAGCTCCCCCGATGCCGTCCACCGCCCCGCGATCAGGTGTTCCGTTTCAGGCTGAAACTTGCCAGATTCACCGAGCTCCAATTGACGAACGAGATCGCCCAAGTTGAACCGTTGCATGAGGTCAACGGGCTCCGAGTCCAAATTTTGTGCGATATCAGGGACAGCCTTAGCAATCTCGGACGCCGCGATGTTCATCCCGAGTTGAGTCCAATGGGTGTCTTGCTTGAAGAAAACTTCGCCCTCCGATCGCCCAGCAACCAGAGCCGGCAGCACATCTACGACTGTAGCACCAGAGTCACGGAGTCGGCTAAGAACAGCTTCGCGGTCACGATGGGTGACCTGCATTTCTGCACCGAACAAGTCACCATAAACCATCGCCTTCACTGGAACGGGAACCAAAACTAACTCGATACCACGCTCCTCAAGTTGGGCGATGTATTCCTCGATCACTGGAAGCGGCGACCTCCAAATCGCCCGATCTGGATCCTTAGTTACACTGTCAGGTTCGGGTTTAATCGGACCATAACCACCTAAGGCTTCGAGTGCTGGTTGATAGAAAAGCCAGCCGTCTGGGCCGATGAAGGTCTTCGTGTTTCCTTCGCGCAGTCCATTCGTAAATACGCCTTGGAAAGTCTGCTGAATCGGAGGCTTGTAGCTGGCGTTGTCCTTGATTCCGCCCTCGAAAGATTGGAGATGATCCCGAATACTGGGAGTTTCACGATCGATCGCCGGATTACCAGCGCGCTTTTTAGCGAGAACCGCCTCGGCTTCCGGACTGGGGTGATGGAAAAATTCGACCGCAGGAAGCCACCGCTCATCGGCAGGCTTCGACCATTCGATGATATGGCGACAAAGCGGGGCGATAACAATGGCGCCGAGAAATAGGATGACCATTGCCCACGTCACCTTACGCCCACCCATCGCGAAGACCTGACCGTCGTCTCCCTCATCATAGGGATTCTTCAAACCCTCTCCTTTCGTCTGATCACGATCCTTCTTGCTCATGGCTGCCTTTAGAACTGGAAGTAGAGGAACGGATTAACGCCCTGAGTGAACATGATCATCACAGACACAATCAGCAGAGCCAATCCAGCGACGGCTTTGCCCAACGTGAGGCGATGGAGGATTGCATAGGAACGTGGCATCAGCCAAACGACCAGACAACAGACAACGAGCCAGAACAGATTGAAGGGGCGGAAGACCTGGGCATTGACCAGCACCGAAC
>Ga0114953_1000130_pt1 | contig 51179 bp, 40 predicted proteins | sample SidtaG_FD_87298 | JGI IMG/M metagenome (GOLD analysis project Ga0114953, IMG submission 87298) | Marine algal microbial communities from Sidmouth, United Kingdom - Sidmouth_Male2 metaG | ecosystem: Host-associated > Algae > Red algae > Unclassified | place: Sidmouth, United Kingdom | collected...
GACCCGCGACATTTGCCCAGCTCCGATTGCCAGAGTGCGGTCTTCACCCGTGAACAAGACGGCGTTCGATTTGACATGCTTGACCACTTTCATGCCGAACCTCATTGCGCGAAGCTCTTTCTCGCTCGGCGGACGTTTGGTGACGACTTTCTCTTCAAGCTTACCGAGCCCCTTGACCCTTGGGTCTGAGTCCATGACGAGCAGACCGCCAGGAGCGCTCCGCAAAACAGGATCATCCAGCGTTTCGGCAAAGGCCTCATGCATTTGAATCATGCGAAGGTTCTTCTTTTTCTGCAGAATCGCCCGGGCATCCGCCTCAAAGTCGGGAGCAATAATGATGTCGGTGAAGATGCCAGAAATGACTCGTGCCAGAGGAACGTCGAGTGGGCGGTTGCAAATGATGACGCCACCGAACGGAGCCTGCTTATCGGTTTCGAAAGCTTTGTCCCAGGCGTCCCTGAGACCTTCCTCAGAGCTACCGACACCGCATGGGTTGGTGTGTTTGAGAATAGCAACTGTTGGACGGGAAAATTCGGAGATGAGACCAGCTGCCGCTTCGATATCGATGACATTGGTATAGGACAGTTCCTTGCCCTGAATCTTTGTGAAATAGTCGCCGAAGTTGCCGTAAAGTGCCGCTTCTTGGTGCGGGTTTTCGCCGTAGCGCAGCTCACTGGCGAGCGGCAGTTGCAGGGAGAAAGATTTACCCGTCGCCTGCTTTCCGTTCAGGTAGGTCGAGATCGCCTGATCGTAGGCTGCCGTCCGTTGAAACGCCTTGATTGACAGTCGTTCCCTCGTGGAGCGTTGGGTTTCGGGCGACCCCTCCGCTTCGAGTTCTGTGGCGACGGCGTCATAGTCATTTGGATCGACGACTACAGTGACGGCGTCGTAGTTTTTGGCGGCAGCTCGAATCATTGTTGGGCCGCCAACGTCGATTTTTTCGATCGCGTCCGATAGTGTGACACCTTCTTGAGCGACGGTTTCTTCGAACGGGTAGAGATTGACCACCACGAGATCGATCGGCGGAACGTCATTCTTTTTCGCCGCGGCTACGTCTTCCGAGTTGCTCCGGCGATGCAAAATACCGCCGTGAATTTTTGGGTGCAATGTCTTCACCCGTCCACCGAACAACTCTGGAGAGTCGGTATATGTGGAGACGTCGGTTACCGGTAAGTCAGCTTCGCGCAATGCCTGCGCCGAGCCTCCCGTCGATAAGAGCTCGATTCCCAGTGCGTGGAGTCGCTGCGCGAATTCGACGAGACCAGTCTTGTCAGAAACGGAGAGGAGTGCCTTCTCGATACCCATAGTAGGATCGCTCGCTAAGCGCGGCACCGATCCCGTTCAAGAGAAATTGTAGTCTGAACCGTTGGCGAGCAGCGAATGGAGGCGGGGATCGCTCGCGACATCTTAAGGGCATCTGGCGTCCGAGCTTTGCGAACCCGATGAGGATCGCGAGCATGCACGCGATGGGAAAGTTGTGAAAAACGCGTGCCCAAGAAGAAATTCAATATTTTGGCTGAAGACGGGCTCGATCGTGGTTGGGTAGCCGCAATGGCGCAAAATACTCACAGGATGACCGCAGCCCGGATGCTGTTGGTCTTTGCGGTAGCGATGTTCGCTGTATCCCTGTTTGCTCTCCAAATCCGTGCGAAGCGCGAAGCGTTGGAGTGGGTAGAATACAGTACAGCTCTCGGCGATGTTGATTATTACCCGACCGAAGGTGCCGGTTTGGTAGGAGGAAACGACTTTTGGGAGCCTTCTCTGAAGTTTTCGGAGCGCCCGAACGGTCTTTACCGTCGGAATTTTCAGGGACAGAGCTACGACGATGGTAAAATGGTTTTGGTCGATCGCGAGGCCACAGGGCGTCATAATGTCTACACCCCGAGTCTCCGAGGATCGGATCGATTTGAGCCCGCCCAAATGGGGGAGAGGCGGTATTTTCTCAAGTCGGGTGAGAACCTCTATATCGAGTTTGGACCTCGAAAGTACTACCCTAAAGATTCCGCGACTGGGGCTCCCAAGAAGCCATCCGAAGAAACCCCCTAAACTGTGCGGACAAATCAGGTTGACAGACTAGCTCTGGCTCCCCATATTCCGCCCCCTCCGCAGATCCCTGTGCGAGGGATTTGTAGGAATTTTTTATTCTGATGAAGACATTCTCCGCGAAAGCACACGAGGTCGAGCGCAACTGGTGGATCATTGACGCCGAGGACAAGGTTCTCGGTCAACTTGCCGTTGAAGCCGCCAATATCCTTCGTGGCAAGAACAAGCCGATTTTCACTCCTCATGTTGATACTGGCGACTTCGTTGTCGTGATCAACGCTGACAAAGTCCGTTTCACTGGTAACAAAGAAGAGCAGAAGCTCTACACGCGTTACTCCGGTTGGGTTGGCGGCCAAAAGGTCGACAATCCACGTAGTCTCCGTGCGAAAGCTCCTGAGCGGATTATCGAGAAGGCAGTCACAGGAATGATTCCTCACAACAAACTGGGACGCGCAATCGTGAAGAAGCTCAAGGTCTACGCTGGCACTGACCATCCGCACGAAGCTCAGAACCCACAGACTTTCGAGATCGCCTAGCCCACGCTAGAAGCACTCCCTAAATTTTCTCATCATGAGCAAAGCCGCTGAAGTCTTTAACGCCACAGGTCGACGCAAGACCTCTATCGCACGCGTCACGCTGACCGCTGGTTCTGGCCAGATTCAGGTCAATGGCCGTCCCTACGACGAGTATTTTCCAACCATCGCTCTTCAGAACCAGCTTCTCGCACCTCTTGAGGTCGCCGAGTCTGTGAAGGCATATGATATCACGATCCTCGCCAACGGCGGTGGAACGAACGGTCAGATGGGTGCTGTCCGCCACGGAATTTCCCGAGCGCTTCTGAAGGTCAACGCTGACCTCCGACCAGCGCTGAAGAAGGAAGGTTTCCTCAGGCGCGATCCACGTGCCAAAGAGCGCAAGAAGCCCGGTCAGCCCGGTGCTCGTAAGCGCTTCCAGTTCTCGAAGCGTTAATCTTCGAGACAGGTTCCGGAAAACCGGAGCCTACATCATTTTTGCAGAGGGCGATTCCGTAAGGAGTCGCCCTCTTCGTGTGTTCAGCGGCGGGCTTCGCTGATCCGTTGGAACAGCGGATCTTCCATGCTATCGGCACCTCCGCGTCGCTGCAGACCCCCGATCTTTTCTCCACGCCAGTAAAAATAGAAAAACCCCTTCCGGCTTGGAGGGCCAGAAGGGGTCACAAAGGGGGATGAAGCAATTGGATGGCTTATATGTGCAAAGAGAGGTTTGTGAAGTCTCTCTACAATGTAAATACACCATTTTCGGCGAAACGTTACTAAATAATTAAGACAATTTCATTTGGTTTGGTAAACTTTCTATTTCGGAAATCTTACATTTAGCTGGATGAACCTGCCGACCCGGTCTGATCAAGTCGTCGCTCTCCAAGAACGTGGCACGACCGTCCCGGTCGTCGCTTTTCTGGGGCTATAACCGAGACGGTCATGCCACGGTTCAACGGGACGGCAGATCGCCGGACTAATCAGACACTCCCTAGTGTCCCGAATGCTTAGTCCGTTAAAAAAATGTCCCATATCTGCGTTACTCGTCGGTCACGAAGCCAGAGGCCGAAATAGTTTGGAAGACCTTGGATCGACTTGCTCTGCCGAAAATTGGGTGGAACGTGGCACCCATGGATATCGATGCCCTGAAGGCTGCCCTTGCCGCCTCTCCTGATAACGTCCCGCTCTTGGTGCTTTTGGCTAAGGCGTATGAGGATCAGTTCGAACTCGATGACGCCCGGAAGCACTACGAGGCTGCGATTGAGCATGCGTCCGAAGACGGCCCTGCGTTGGTTGGGCTCGCCCGGATTCTCGATTTCCAGGGGGAGACTTCACAGGCGATCTTGCGTTGTGAGGACATCTGTAACCGCGTTCCCGATTTCGCTCCGGCTTGGTTACTTCGGGCGACTCTTGTTCTTAAAGACAGTGAGGCTACTGAGGCTCGGAAATTTTACGATCAGGCTGTCGATCTGGATTCTTCGCTCGGGGATGACGACTTGCTGCAGCGGATCATCAAAGCTGGAGGAACCGGCAGCCCCAAGCGCACCGCGATGACTCCGGACGGTCAGTTGGTCGAGACGGATTGGGACGAAGATGAGGATGGCGAGTTTGAAGGCATGCAGGGAGCGATTGCTCACGATTTGGAACTCGAGTTTAAGTCGAAGGTAAAGATCAATTTTTCCGATGTCGGTGGGATGGAATCGGTGAAGGAGGACATTCGGATGAAGATCATTTATCCGCTGACCAAGCCCGACCTGTTTGCAGCTTACGGCAAACAAGCCGGTGGCGGCGTTCTCCTCTACGGCCCTCCGGGATGTGGCAAGACGTTGCTGTCTATGGCCACAGCGGGTGAAATCAAAACCAACTTCTTCTCTGTTGGCCTGCATCAAATTCTCGATATGTACATCGGGGAGTCTGAGCAGAAGCTGCATAAGATTTTCGAGTTGGTTCGCAGTCAGGCTCCGGCGGTTTTGTTTTTCGATGAGATCGATGCGATTGCTGCCGATCGACGTGATCTGCGCGGTTCGGCTGGACGGACGCTGATCAATCAATTCCTCGCTGAGTTGGATGGGGCTGATGCTGAGAACGAAGGTGTTTTAGTGATCGGGGCGACCAATGCTCCTTGGCAACTGGATAGCGCGTTCCTTCGTCCCGGTCGCTTTGATCGATTGGTCTTTGTGCCGCCTCCGGATGCTCCTGCCCGTGAACAGATTTCAACCATCATGGCGAAAGACCGCCCACTGATTGATTTTGATGCTGCTGCTTTGGCTAAGAAAACGGATGGTTTTTCAGGAGCTGATCTCAGTGCGGTGTTCGACCGTGCGACGGAGTCGACACTTCAGGAGGCGATGAAAAAGGGCTCGGTCATTCCGATCACCGGAAAGATGTTGGCCAAAGAGGCGAAGCAGGTGAAGCCGTCGACAAAGAAGTGGTTCGAGAGCGCCAAGAACTACGCGCTTTATGCCAACCAGAGCGGCTTCTACGACGATATTCTCGACTACATGGGCATTCGGAAGTAGCCCAACGATTCTTATTACCTGAGGCAAACGTATTGAGCTCACCTGCTGATTCACTCTCCAGAGCGCGGCTGCTCCGCGATCACAATCGTCATGACGAGGCGGTGCCGTTGCTGCTTGAAGCACTGGCTCAGAATCCCGACTTCGTTGAGGCTCATGTCGAGTTGGCGTTGACTCGCTTGGCGATTCCCGAGCAGCGCAAGCTGGCGCTGGAGAACATCAACGCTGCCGTTGCGCTACAGGCAGACGATGCCCAAATTCTCGCGATCAAGGGGTATGTGTTGAGCCGGCTCGACCGCGAGAAGCAGGCGTTAAAATTTGCTGATGACGCCATCGCTCTCGACCCATCATGCGTGATGGCTTGGACGGTCAAGGCGGGTGCGCTAGGTGGATTGAACCGTTGGGCGGAAGGCGAGATCGCAGCCCGAGAAGCGCTCAAACTCGACCCGGATGACCCGAGTGCAGCCAACCAGCTGGCCATCTTTTTGCGGATGCAGGGTCGGCTGGACGAATCCGGTTTAGAGGTCGGTGGGCTGTTGAGCCGCAATGCAGAAGACCCTGACGCTCACGCCACCAACGGCTGGGCAGCGCTTCAGCGCGGCGACCACAAAAAAGCCGAGGAACACTTGGCCGAAGCTCTCCGAATCGACCCAGAAAATCGTTACGCGAAGGAGGGCATGAAGCAGGCCTTTAAATCGCGTTCGCTGTTTTACCGACTATTTCTCAAGTGGTCTTTCCTGATGAATCGTTTCAGCGGCGGGAAGCGATTTGCGATCATGATCGGCATCTACATTCTCTACCGTGTGTTGAGTGGAATGATCGGGGCGAAGAGCTCGACGGCCGGCCTAGTGGCTGCAGGGATTTGGATTGGGTTTGTCTGCTGGGCAAGTCTGTCACCAGCGATCGGGAATTTTATTCTGCTGAAGGATCCGCTAGCCCGGCTCGCATTGGAACCCGCTGAGCGACGGAGCGGGATCTTCGTGGGATTGCCGTTTTTTATTGGTGTGGTGATGGTGATTGTCGGTGTCGTGTTGGCGCTTACCGTCTCTGGATTGATCGGGGGAGGATTCGCTTTGGGAGGTCTGGCCCTAGTCATTGCCTGTCTGCCCGCTTCGCGAGTGTTCGAGAACGCTTCGGGGGCTGGGCAGCTGATTTTCGGTCTCGCGGCGCTGCTCGGAGTTGCCGCTTCGGCTGCCTTCGTGAGCATGGGATTCTGGGAAGAGGGGCCTTCGGCATTTCTAGAATCGTTCGCCTTCTTCGGATTCATTGCAGCAGCTCTGTCAACTTGGCTGACCCTAATTCCCGGGCTGGTGAAGACACCGGATTGGGACTGAGCCAGGACGCAGGATTGCCGGAAGTTTCACGCCGAGAGTTTTCGAGATCGCACCAACCGAACTGCGACAGCTACAAGAGCAATCAGCCCACAGGCGATGGAGAAGACGTCCCCGAACTTGGCGAAAAAGGTTATCGGGGGATTCGGGTCGATCTTGATTCGCCCCTTAAGCGACCCTTCTACGTGTGCAGGGAGTTCTCTGAGGAAGGTTGCGTTTTCCTGATCGGGATGAGGACGGCTGCCTTCAGTCCGATCATAGCGACTTCCTGATGAGTCGATGATGCACGTGGTCCCGTTGTTTGTCGCACGAATCATCGGGCGCCTGAGCTCAACGCAGCGGAACAAGGCATTGACCAGATGCTGCTCGGACTGAGCTGATTGACCGAACCAACCGTCGTTTGTCAAATTCACCAACACCTGAGGCCCAGGGCGAACAAGGCGACGGGCGACTCGGGGAACGGTATCTTCGAAACAGATCAGTGGGGAAAGCTGGATACGTATGTCCGGAGAAGAGGGGTGGTCCAGGAGCAGGGGATCTGTTGATGTTCCCCGACCGAAATCATTGGGAAGTAAACCCCCGAGGATAGCTTCAACTCCAGGTATATTCCTGAGCGGTAGGAATTCTCCGAAAGGGACAAGATGGTTTTTGTGAAAAACTTGAGCCGACGAAAAATCTTCTTGTAGTAACACTGCCGAGTTGTAGACAGCTTCGATTTCATCGGGATCGGTGTGAACCTTACGAGGCTCGTAGACGTTCGCTCCTAGGAGAAGGCCATGGTTTCCAAGCTTTAGCAAAGAATTGAGATAGGGAACATGGTCTGGGTGATCGAGGTAGAAATAGAGGCAAGACTCCGGCCAAACCACTAGATCGAAAAGAGGAACACCAAAATCCTCATTGAGCCATTCCCGGCTCAGGTTGTTCAGCACCCGATAGTTTTCTGTCGCTGCGCCCTCTTCCCATTTCAGCGACTGGGGAATATTCGGCTGGATGACCAGAGTGCGCATCGCGATCGCATCCTCTCCGGGCATATCGCTGGCTCGATGAACACCGTAGAAAAAGATTAAGATGATCATGGTTACAGCAACCATGAAATCGAGATGGGGCCGGAGTCGTCGGGAGCCTGCTTCGAGGTGAATTCGCCAAGCCGTTTGCATCAGAATGCAGGTCGCAAAAATCGGCACGAATGATAGACCTGTGACACCGATGATATCGCAGATTTGGATCAGGGTAGGGGATTGGTGAAGGGCGACGCCGAGCCCATTCCAGCCGAAACCCGTCAGCATCCATCCGCGAATCCATTCCAGCCCGGCCCAAGCCGCAGCATTGAGCAAAGCGAATTTGAGTGATGCGAAGGATGTCGAGAACAGGCTCCCGAACTTCGAGGGCTGCGCATTCATCTCGGCGAGCTTCGGGCGCTCTCCTGGCATCGATGTCGCGGTGTTCGGATCGGGAGCAGGAGCCGGTGGACAGAGATCACCTTTGGTCGGTCGGCCGATGGTTGCGGCAAACGCAGCCCAAGCTGCAGGGAACAGAGCCAGATATCCAGACAGAGCAATCCAACCAGCCGCCGCTGGGAAGGCGCTTTCTACGACTGTCCGGATTTCGAAAATCCAACGGAGGCTGATCGCAAAGAATACGAACCCCGCTAGATATCCCAACACACCACCTCTCCAAGCCCGAGACCGCCGCGACCAACCGCCTAGCCAGCGACGCGTTCTCTTAAATCGCTTGGATTTCTTAGTGGTCTCATCATCCACAGGCGTGATCCGCTCAGGAAGCGACCAAAGCGCAAACAGAAGAGGGATAGCCCAGACCCAAACGCACTGGCCATGATTCGCGCTTGGAAAACACAGGGCCAGAAGCACTCCGCTCGCAATCGCTGCAATCGGGCGGAGAAAAGGAAGCTTGGGAATCACAACAACGGGAACTTGATCAAGACGGTGTCGTCGGTGAATCCGGTCGACTTCCGGTTTCATGCCCCCGCGCCTGCCGGTGGTCAAGTAGGGGTTGGTCGACGTCGGGCTAATTTGAGCCTGCCCAAGCGCACAGTTCCTATGACGATTAACCGAATATTCACCTTTGAAAAAACGAATTGAAAACGAGTCGTTAAAATGATAATATCTAGACTCAATTACGGTAATTTATTTTAAGTATCCTAACTTAATGAATATTTTCTACGCTTCTGCTGGGAATCAGGCCATAGGTCCGGTGTCTCCGAAGCTCCTTCTCCAGCTTCTTCGCAATCGACAAGTCCAGCACCATGACTTGTTCTGGTCAGAGGGCATGTCTGATTGGAAGCCGATCAGTGTTCTCTTTCCAAAGGCGGCTGCAGCCCTCGATGGTGGGACAATCCGTCCGGCTCGTCGAACTCAGCTTAGTGCTCCGCCTTCGCTTCCAATCATCATTCCGGAATCAGATAGTGAACTCGCTAGCCCGAAGCCAACGATCGATTCGGAAACTCAGGCAGCTTTGGACAAACTGATGCCACCCTCGAACGATCTTCCCTTAGAGACCGGGGAGATTGCTGCAATGTCGAACTCGTCTTCAGCTCCCGTGAACGAGGCAGAACTCGCAAATTCTTCGCCTAGCATATCGATTTCGACGTCGACTCCGGTTGTTGGAAGCGAAGCATCGTCGTCTTGGTCGGGGGGCTCTCCAACGATGATTTATCTGAATGGCGGTCATAATTCGCTTCCGTTTCGCGGAGGGGATGCGCCGGAAGCCGGTTCGGTGATACCTGAGTCGATCGAGGAGACACGCCCATATCATGGTCCGTTTAGTGATGGTTCGCGCCAGCGTTCTGTGAATCCATTCGGCAATTTGGTCGAAAATACGAGCGGAGAAAACTCTCAGCTCCAGAAAGACACGGCACGTCGAGAGCCGGTCTCCGAATCGACGAGGGTTTCTCCAATTAAGCCGGGTCTTTTCGCAGAACGAGATAAATTCGCGGGACAGATTGCGTCTTCTCCCGAGGGAAATACCCAACCGCCTGAATCCCAAGTCACCCAACTTCCCGCGGCTTCGAAAGAGCCCGTCGGTCTCACAGCGGCGACGGTGCCAGTTCAATTTGGTGCCGATCGGAGTGCGTCATCGTGTCAGCCCGAACCTATTCGCCAGGCTCCCCAGTCAGTTGTTCTTCATGAGCCAGAAGGTGTTCGGCCACTGACGACACTGGCCCCGACATCGGAGTCGGAAAACTCATCAGGTGCTGATGTTGCCCAATCGAATGGAAAGCCAAGCCTGTTTGCCGAAGGTCTAGAGGCCAGTCGTCAGGCCGCGGTTTCTGCTGAGACTCGGCGATCACGAGAACCTGCCGTTCCGGTGGTTGCTCCGACGAGAATCGATCTTCCTGCTGGTGTGTCACCGAGTGCTCCCGATCCAGCTCTAACGTTTTCACCTGCGCCTTTAGAGGCGTTCTCGCCGCCCGCCGTTCCCGCTGTCGAGCCGATGGCTCCCACTCCAGCGGTGGCTCCACCTGTGCAGTCGATGGCTCCTGCGCCGATATTGGCTCCACCCGTGCAGTCGATGGCTCCTGCGCCGACAGTATCCCCCTCAGCACAGGCGCTGAGCGAAGCCCAAACGATAAGACCTCGCGCATCAGCATCTGCAGTTGCTCCTCTTCCAGTCGCATCTGAGGCATCGCCGATTATCGCTCCAGTAGCATATAATCCAGCAAGCACTCAACATCCGGCGAAGGTGCTCAACCAAAAGAAGGCGAGAAGTTTTGAGCCGATCCCCACGACAGTAACATCGCCATCATTGGCAGCCACACCGAAGCCGACCCCATCTGTGGATCCGCTGGCTAGTTTACTTGGTTCTCCATTAACTTTTGAGAGCCCAAAATTGAGTTTGGATGAGAACCTTCCGGGTCTTGACCGTAGGTTCATAGCCCGCGGGATCGACTTGGTTTTGATGTCTCCTGTACTGTTTCTCACTGGCTTTGCAGTTCGTTCTGGGTTTGGAGCGTCACTCATTCCGACGACAGCAATTTCGGTCGTGGTATGCTTGTTGTTTTTGGCGATCTATGAAGCAGTAACGCTGGCGGGTCGCGGACGAACGTTCGGCAAGCATCTTTTGGGTTTGAGGGTGATTCGGGAGAGCGATGCTAGTCCAGTGAGTGGTTCGGGTGCCGTAGTACGAAGCCTCATGGGGCTCATTTCCAGCCTGCTTTTGGGTGTCGGTAATCTGTTTGCATTGGCTGACCAGCGGCGCAGAACGCTCCAAGACCGGATCGCTGGAACCATGGTGATTGATGCAGCAATTGCTGATTCGTCGTCAGGGCTCGTCGGGGATGGGGATTTCTCGGAACATTCGGAAGATTCAGTCACTCGTCAGCCCAATGCTGCCTATGCTGAAGCTACTGAGGGCTTGCCGACTCGACTACTCTGCGAGCACTAGCTAGTGCCTGATGAGGGTGGGAATGGTGAAGGTCTGACGCCGTGAGCGCGGCTGTGGCTTGACCTGCCCTGTAACGGGTTGCAACCTGCTGGAACCTTTCCTCGAATGCGAAGTCGCTCAGCCTGTTTTTTCTCATCAACTCTCCTGCGATCAGTCCTCGGGCTTCTTGTTGCTTCGTACGTTGTGTCATTCTTAGCTTCGTGCAGCGGATCGAAGACGCCGGCGATCAACCCAAGAAGCGTTCGGATTTCTAGTAGTTCGGCAACCCCTGCCCACAGACTTTCGAAGTATGAATACCCTTTCGATGACCGAGGGAATTACGTGAAGGAATGGGCCGCGCAGGGTGAGCGTAGAGCGGGTCGACCGGCGGTCGTTAGTTCGTCATATCACACCCATTATTCGAGCCGCAAATCTTCTTCGCGCTCGTCTTCTTCAGCCCGGCGAGTTCACACTGTCGGTCGTGGAGACACCCTCTGGGGGCTCAGTCGAAAATATGGGAAGTCGGTCTCAGCGATCAAAGCGGCGAACGGTTTAAAATCGGACACGATCAAGCTTGGGCAGAAAATTCGTATTCCGTAGTAAAAATGAGGTTTGAATCAAAGATGATCGCGGTGGCTCTGATGAGCCTGGTTCTGGTCGGTTCCGCGGTCGAAGACGCTGCTGCTCAAGGTGACCCCGAACTCTCGTTTGAGGGCGCATTGACGGCCGAACAGATTAAGGAGATCGTCGCGCAACCGCACAGCCGGAAGGATCTCGTTGAAGAACTGAATATTTTCCCCGACGTCCGAACGTGGTCAGTTCAGGTTAGCATGACCGCTGCTGATGGTGAGGTGACGCCATCAGAAGGAGCGTCAAAGTCCACGCAAAAGGTGGTAGGAGGAAAATTTGTCGTCTCCGAAATGGCCATTGATGCCGATGGTGAACCGATGGGAACCATGGCGATGGTTTCGTTTTGGGATGCCGACCTTCATTGCTATCGGAAGTTCACTTTGACCGAACTCAACGACCAAGCTGACCCGATTGTTACCGAAAGCCGGGGCCTAACAATTGGTGATTCGGGGGTGATTGCTTGGACGATAGTTAATAACGAGGCCGATGGTGGCATGACGATTCTGATTATGGAACAGCTCACAGAAAAGAGGGCGACGTTTTCTCAGGTCATTCATGACCCAATCGGACTGTTTGTCATGAAGGTCGAAGGAGTCGCTGTTCCAGTAACGGAAGAAGAGTAGGGGCAGCCTTAGTCACTTCCTCGCACCATCCCCATTTCCTTGAGCTTTCGCTGCAGGGTTCGTCGGCTCATTCCCAAGAGCTCAGCAGCCTCCGTCCGATTGTCGCGGCTGCGTTTCAGCGCCAAGCGAATCAATCGCTCTTCCATGCGTTCAATGTTGAGATCATCGGGATCGAAATCTGTCAACCCAGCTGGTTTGGGATTTGAGTCTACACCTGCCTGAATTTCGTTCGCGCCAGGCGACGTGATCATCAGCGGGCGTCCACCGTCGCGAAGATACCCAGGAAGGTGTCTGGGGGTAATTTTTTCGCCATTGCTCATCACAACGCCGTGTTCGATCACCGTCCGGAGTTCGCGGATATTGCCGGGCCAAGTGTGGTCGAAGATCAGCTGAAAGGCCTCTGGCGACAACTCCTTTACCTGCTTGTTGTTCTCTTCGGCAACGCTGGTCAAGAAGTGGGTTGCTAGTGGAACCAGATCTTCCGTGCGGTCGCGAAGGGGCGGCATGGTCAGACGCACCACATTGAGTCGAAAGTAGAGGTCATCACGGAACTCACCGCGCTCAACCATGCTTTGGAGATCGCGATTGGTCGCCGCGACGACTCTAACGTCGACCTTGATCGGCTTGTTGGCTCCGACGCGTTCGATCGTTTGTTCACCGAGCGCCCTCAGGAGTTTGACCTGAGTGCTGGCATCGATCTCGCCGATCTCATCGAGAAATAAGGTGCCGCCATTGGCTTGCTCGAATCGGCCAACACGGCGTTGGCTGGCTCCAGTGAACGCACCTTTTTCATGCCCAAACAATTCGGATTCTAGGACATTTGGTGCCAGAGCAGCACAGTGTACGACAACAAGTTTCGATTTTGGGCGACCACTGAGATTGTGAATCGCTCGGGCTGCCAGCTCTTTTCCGGTTCCCGATTCTCCGTCGATCAGAACCGTGGCGCGGCTTGGGGCAACCTGCCGGATGGTTTCTAGGATCGGATTGATCGCCTCAGACCGGCCGATGATGTTATCGATTCCAAAGGTCTGATCGACCTGCTGTCGCAGCGTTTCGTTCTCTTGTTCGACCGCCCGGCCCCGTAGGGCGCGCTTGATGAGAATCTCAAGCTCATCGATGTTGAGCGGTTTCGTGACATACTCATGAGCCCCGCGCTTCATCGCCTCGACCGCAACGGCTTCGGAGCCGTAGGCAGTCATCAGCATACAGATCGGAGGCTTGGCCATTGCCAAGGCGTCGTCGACAAGTTGTAGACCATCGTCTGCACCTAGCCGGAGGTCGGTGACCATAAGATCGACAGAGTCGCCGGACAGAATTTCCAAGGCAGCCTTTCTGTCGGCGGCGACATAGACGTCATAGTCGTCCTCCAGCGACATGCGTAAGCCGTCCCGAGTATTTTTCTCGTCGTCGACAATGAGTATGGTGTGCATGTCGGTGTTAGGAGTCTTCTGCTTCGATGGTATCGCCGCCTGCCTCTAAGAACCGAACTTTCTTTTCGAACCGGGGAAGGTGGATGGCGATCTCGGTTCCAACATTTTCTTCGGAGTCGATTTCGATTTCGCCTCCGTGTTCCCGAATGATGCGCCGGACGATGAGTAGGCCCAGGCCCGAGCCTCCCGATCCTTTCGTTGTGTGAAAAGGTTCGAAGGCCGCACCCAGATCTTCGGGCGACATGCCCGAGCCGGTGTCGGTGAATCGGACTCTGACTTCGTAGTCGTCCATATCACTTTGAATCGTCAACTGGCCCGTCTTGCCCATCGCCTGAGCGGCGTTGCGGATGATGTTGTAGAACGCCTGTTTGAGTTGGTCAGCGTCGAGCGACAGTTCGGGAAGTCCTGAATGAAGCTCTAGTGTCGTGGCGATCCCTCGATCTTTGAGTTCAGGATCGAGAAACCGAACGGCCTCCTGAATCACCTCATTGATCTGAGTATTGACGAGAGTGGGGCGAGTCGGGCGAATCGCTCCAAGGAATTGCTTGATGATGAAATCAAGCCTGCCGATCTCCCCTTCGGCTACCGAAAGCATGTCTTCGAGTTCGTCACAGGCTTCTGGGGCTATCTTTCCGAGCTTCCTTCGCAAGAGTTGAAGGTGAATATTGAGGGAGTTCAATGGATTGCCCAATTCGTGGGCGACCCCTGCTGCCAACATCGTTAGGGCTCCCAATCGTTCTGACTCCAGCTTCTCCTCTTCCTCTTGTCGAGAGTGGGTGAGGTCGCGGATCAGCATTACGAAAGCGAGCGGAGGTGCCGATTTGGCCTGTTGGTCTTCGTCTGCCGCTACTCCGTTTTCTGAGTCAGCATCTCCACTCGGCTCGGCGCCCCGAACTGGGGAGATGTAGAAGTTTAGAAACCGGTTCTCGGGATAGAAGATCTCAAGATCTCGGGAAACCACCCGTCCAGCATCGAGGGCAGCCGAAAATGTTTCCCAACGCAGACCGCGGATCGTCTTCTCCAGAGGAGCGCCCACTGCGGCTTCTGCATTCGCACCAAACATTCGGCACGAAGATCCATTGGCGTAGGTGACGTGTCCCGCGGGATCGAGGATGATTACCCCCTCTTGAAGAGCTTCGAAGACTTGCTCAAGAAAGCCTTTCTCCTGAGTAAGCTGTATCAGGTAGTTCTGAACCGCTCCGGGTTCCACGCGGTCGACGCGATCAATGAGCTTGTCCAGAAATCCGGATTTCATAGAGTTTAGCGGGTTAGCTGTGCCAATGTGTCACAATGAAGACGAATCGCAACGCAGGGAATGGCTGAAAACCCGAAAAAACGCGGCATTCTAAAAATAATTTAGTTTTTTTAAAATAAGTAGTTGCTTTATATTTAAGGTCGGTTAATAATTGACCATCGCCAAGCAACAGCTAGTCTTCCTCGGGAGAGGGAAAACAACAACAGCCATGAAAGATCAAATCCTCAAACTCGCAGCCGCCGCGGCTACCGCTCTAGGCGCGGTTTCTTGCACGACAACGACAGGCGACTACGGTTATGACAATGGCGCGGGCTACGGTCAGCCAGCTTATGGTCAACAAGGTTCATACGGCCAGCCAACTAGTGGTTATGGTCAGCAGCAATATGGCTACGGCCAGCAGCAGCAGCAGAATCCTTACTACCAAGGCCAGCCGCAGCAAGGCGGTTACCAAACGTATCCACAACAGCAGGCCGGCTACGGTCAGCAGCAGGGCTACCAAGGTTATCCCACTCAACCAGCCGCTCAAGCTCCTGCCCCGGCCCCAGCTCCCGCACCAGTGAGCGCGTCGAACCACACAGTTCAGAAAGGCGAGACTCTCTGGAGAATCAGCCAACGCTACAACACTTCCGTCTCCGCAATCCAATCCGCCAACAGTATGAGCGGTGATCAGATTTACCCAGGAGACGTCCTACAGATTCCGTAGGACTCAAACAATCATCAGCAGCATCAGGGGTGCGTGGTCGTCAATAGACGGCTGCGCACTTCTGCTTTCTGAGTTTCGGTTTTTGTGACCTTGGGACTTCGGATTCTTTCTCTGCTGGCGCAATGAGGTTCCTGATTTGCGTCAACCGCTGTCAGGATTCGAGGCTGGTTTTCACCGAGACCTTGAAGAGGGGCTTTGCCGTGCATTGTGAGTTAGAGTTCCGATCAAGAACAGATTCATGACAGATTCAGAAGTGCTATCCGTATTATTGACGGATTCCTTTTCGCAGAATATACTTTTTCTCCGGTTCCCATTGCCGAAGTGGATCATGCTGGGGCTATGACCGGGACGCCACGGTTCAGCGGCGCAAAGGTTTGGCAGCGCAGCGCAGCGCGCAGCGTTCCAATATGCGACAGAACGAATCTTTTCACCAACTGACTATGAAAGAACGAATCCTAGGCGTTTTCTTTGTTGCTCTTCAGTTTCTGTGCGCATCACAAGCCGTGGCCGAAATTGAGCGTGATTTTTCGAAGATGACCGACACTCAAAAAGGTGAGCGGGTCTTTTCGATGCATGTGAAGCGGATTCTGGCCGAGAAGTGCAACGGGTGTCATGGTGACGATGCGGAAAAGATCAAGGGTGGTCTTGATCTTCGAAATCTTGAGGGATTTTTGACTGGCGGTGAGACTTCCGATAAAGTTCTCGTTCCGGGCCATGCCGATCAAAGTCTGTTGGTGACTGCGATCCAATGGGACGACTCCGATTACGAGATGCCGCCCAAAGAGAATGACCGGCTATCTGAAGCCCAAATTGTTAAGGTCAAAAACTGGATCAACTGGGGTGCGCCATGGCCGTCTGACGAAATTCAGCGAGAGTGGCAGGCGTTCGAGCGTAGTCGTGAGCGCACGGATGAAGGCGTTCTGGTGAAGACCATTGGGGGGACTTCCGAAGGCTGGACCTATCGGCGCTATCAAGACGAAGCGATCTGGGCGTTTCAACCGGTAGGGGATCCGAAGGTGCCTGACGTTAGGGGAGATCATTCGTCCCAGAACCCTATTGATGCGTTTGTCAGAGCGAAATTGGATGCTGCAGGGCACACGCCGGCACCCGCCGCCGATCCAAGAACTCTGATTCGCAGGGTTACTTACGATTTGATCGGGTTGCCGCCAAAACCGGAAGAGATTGACCAATTTATTGCGGCTAGCGAGACAGACTCGGAGTGGGCCTACAAGGAACTCATTGATCGGTTACTCGCCAGCCCCCGCTATGGTGAGCGTTGGGCTCAACACTGGTTAGACGTAGTCCGCTGGGCTGACACTGGAGGTTTTTCAAATGACTTCGAGCGCTCAAATGCTTGGCGATATCGGGATTACGTCATCCGGTCACTGAATAATGATAAACCCTACAATCAATTCATTCGCGAGCAACTTGCTGGGGATGAGATCGATCCTTCCAATCCGGAAATGATTGTCGCCACCGGATTCCTGCGCGCGGGCCCGTACGACAACAACATGATTGATGATGATGTGGCTCGGCAAATGTGGCTCGATGATCTCGTCAATGGTGTTGGCCAAACCTTTCTCGGAACCGCAATGCGATGCTGCAAGTGCCACGATCATAAGTTTGATCCCTTGCCTACAGAGGACTACTACCGGATGTATGCGGCTTTTGCGGGGACTTATCCGGTCGAGCGGAAGGCAGAGTTTCTCGATGAAGAAAACCTGGCGGGATTCGACGAAGATCGGGCCATGATTGAGGAGTTAAAGGCCTTCGCGCAAGAACGACACGATTGGCACGAGAACAAAAAAGAAGAAGCGGCAAAGGCTTGGTACGCCGAGCGGGGAAGGGAATATGTTCCTTCGAATCATCGTGGTGGCGATGCTGGGGGAGAGAAGCCTCCTGTTACAATTGGTCTGAATCATGTCGAAGAGGGCCGCCTGAAAGTTCGCAATCAAGATGTAAAGATCTGGACGCGGCGAATGGAGCGTAATGAGCCGATGGCTCAGAGTGTGTTTAACGGCTATCTCAAAAAAGCAGCCGCGAGGAAGTTGCGAATCCCAGCGAAACAAGACCAATCATGGCGGCCGAAGAATTTCATTCTTTTGGGCGGCAATGTGAGGGCTGAGGGCGATGAAGTGAGTCCTGGTGTTTTGAGTGCGACAGGTTTGCCGTCGGTAGAGAATGTTGGGGAAGTTGAGGCAGATGGTGTTAGGTCTCGAGATGACTACGCTTTAACGGAAGATCTTCACGGACGACGCACTGAGTTCGCCAACTGGGTGGCTGATCCTCGCAATCCGTTGTCGACTCGAACGATTGTGAATCGTATTTGGGGGTATCACTTCCCTCGGGCGATCGCGGGCAATCCAAACAATATCGGTGGAAAGGGTGCTTTGCCAACCCATCCGGATTTGTTAAATTGGTTGACGGCCCGTTTTGTCGAAGACGGTTGGTCATTAAAGTCGCTGCACCGCCGAATTCTGACTTCGAAAACCTATCGATCTGCAACGTCCCATCCTGAGATGAGCCAGTTGAGACAGATCGATCCCGACAATCATTTGTTGGCCTACTTTGAGCCTCGTCGTTTAACCGCGGAAGAGGTTCGAGATTCGATGCTTCAGGTAACGGGCGAGTTGAGCTTAATGATGGGCGGGCTGCCAGCACGTCCAGAAATTAATAAAGAGGTCGCCTTCCAGCCAAGAATGATTCAGTTCTCTTTGGCTCCAGCTTGGCAGCCCTCGCGGACTCCTGAGCAGCGTAACCGGCGTTCGATATACTGTTATCGGACGCGAGGGATGCGCGATCCGTTTTTACAGATTCTCAATCAAGCCGACCCAAATGAAAGTTGTGAACTTCGCGGCGACGCAGCAGTTTCTCCGCAGGCATTCACTCTGTTGAACAGTGACGTCACGACTGATCGATCGATTGCTTTTGCGCTTCACTTGGAGGCCAAGTCGGCGGTTCTAGATGAGCGAATCGACAGGGCCTTCCGATTAGTTCTCGGCCGACCCGCAACGGCTGATGAGACTGCGAGACTGTCTGAGTTTTACGCCGTGATGGTTGATCATCACCGCGCTCATCAGCCGACCCTCGTTGAGTATCCGGAAAGCATCACTCGTTCGTTGGTTGAGGAGTATTCTGGAGAGGAGTTTAGTTATGAAGAGATTCTTCCAGTGTTCAGAAATTATGTTCCTGACAAGAAGGCAATTGATGTCTCGGTCGAGACCAGAGCCCTGGCAGATATTTGTTTGTTACTGTTTAACTCGAATGAATTTGTCTATGTATACTAGGGATTAAAAAGCGCGCCGCCGACAATGGGCGACGCGCTCTGTCTCTCTCTCTTTGGTTAATCTTCTGGGCGATCTCTTCCATCAGCCATCTTCACAATTTTCGGATCGAATCGCGCTACGCGAGAAACGAGATCCCTCTGATCGTTCATGACAGTTTCGATGTCTTTGTAGACGCCCGGAACCTCATCGATTCCAGCCGACAACAGGGTGATTCCTGCTGCATTGAGCTTCTCCTTTTCGGCCTGCCAGTTGAATTGCTTCTTGGCAGCGGTTCGGCTCATCACTCGCCCAGCGCCGTGAGCAGCTGAGTTCATTGAATCTGTCTGTCCATGGCCGCGAACGACATAGGCTGGAGTTGCCATCGAACCTGGAATAACGCCGAGAACGCCTTCACCTGCTGGAGTAGCGCCCTTTCGGTGAACGATGACGTCCTTTCCGAAGTGCCGCTCTTTCCAAGCGAAGTTATGGTGATTCTCGATATCTGCCAAGACCTCAGCGCCGAGGTTTACAGCGATATGCTTGTGAATGCATGCATGGTTTGCAGCAGCATATTCGCCCATCAGGTTCATCGCTGCCCAGTATTCCATTCCATCCTCTGAGTCAAGATCGAGCCACGCGAGGTGGATCAGCTCTCGAGGCAAGTCCGGATGGGTTGCCTGAGCGCGCTTGCTGTATTCGCCTGCGACTGCAGCTCCAGATCCACGGCTTCCGCTATGGGACAAGAGCGCCAGATAGCTTCCAGGTTCAAGACCGAGGTCGGCTTCATCGAGTGTCAGGATTCCGAACTCCACAAAGTGGTTTCCGGATCCTGAACTTCCGAGCTGAGCCCATGCGCGATCTTTTGATTCGTTGGTAACTTTCGTCACCGACCAATCAGCATCGAGCACATCGTGTTCACGACGGCGCTTAAACGAAGATCCGATTCCAAAAGCAGTCTCCCGAGCGAGAGCTGACTTCAGGCGGTTCGGGTCGTCTTCAAGCGTCGACACTGGCAAATCGAGCACGGTTAGCTTCATTCGGCACGCGATGTCGACTCCGACTGCATACGGGATCACAGCTCCTTCGGTAGCGAGAACGCCGCCGATAGGTAGACCGTATCCTCGGTGGGCGTCGGGCATCAGAGCTCCTGCAACTGATACTGGGATATCACAAGCATTGCGCATCTGTGCGAGAGCGCCTTCTTCGAGATCTGCTCCCCACTGACGCCAAGGCGCAGGTTCGGTGCGAGGCTCGTAGGTTTTCTCTGGAGTCGCAATGATTGCCAGCGCGAGCGCTCCAAATTTCTCGTCATCGACGAACTGATCAGGATTCGCGACGACAGCAGCCAGTCCTTCCTTCAAATCTTCGGGTGTTGCGCCCTCGACTTGGAAGTGGGCTTTGACGGCATCACGGGCAGTTTCCATAGCCGATCCAAATGGAATCCCGATTTCAATGAGTTCGTGTCTTTTCATCGTGTTTGTTTCCTTTCGTGAGTGTTTGGTTTGTCTATCCGACTTCGACACGGAATGCGTCGCCTTCGATCGAGGTAGTTTGGATGTCGATATCGAGGAACTGCTGGATGACCTCGACGTTGGTGGTGAAGTGTTTACTAAGTTCGATGGTGGTGAAGCTACCTTTGCCGGCGAGGGCCATTGGTAGCAGGAGTTGGTCGGCGAGGTATTCGTCGACTGGGGCTCCGGCGGAGTTGGTTAGTAGTCGCTGGATATCCCAGGCGGTTTCGCGAACCACTCGATCAGCGCTTTTTCCCCGCTCACCCAGCCCGCAGGCTAGGGTGACAAGGCCCGGAGATTGTTGATCGTTGTTTGCTTTATTGCTATTGGCGACGCGGACGATGACAGCATTTCCTTGGCAGCTCGTATCGCGAAGATTTTGCACGAACCGATCTGAATCGCTGAGGCCGAGCGTTTTCTCAAGGGCCTCGAATTCTCGTTCGATGACCGTCTTTGGCAGTCCCTTTGTTGCTCGAACTTCGGCGTGAATCTCGAGATCTTGTTTCGCTGATCGTTCATGAATGGCGATGGCGCGACGCTCCGTCCATGGCTGGATCCGAAGGGTAACGCGCCCGCCGCCAGCTGGAAAAAATCCATGGCGCTGAAGATCGATTTCGACGTCGGTGCCCATCGCCCGAAGGGCTGGGGTAAAGACCTCAATCAGATAGTCGGTGCAGGGAGCGCCCTTCACATGGGTGCCACCTTCAAGAATGATCTCCGAAGGCTGATCAGCAAACAAAGCGACGGGAAGAATCGCCTGAGCAAGCAGGCTAGTGCTCCCCGCGGTGCCGATCGCAAACGTCGTTCCAGCTTCTAGCGGAAGGATTTCGCCCGGGGTGAACTCGAGTTCGGTTGCCCCGATCTGGAGGTGGCTCGTGCGCGCTCCGCACAGGGCTGCAACTGACTCGACGCAACTGAGGTGTTGACGCATGAGTCCTGGCTTGCGGCGCCCGGCCCGAATACCTGATAGGCGAATCGGTGTTCCAGTAATCGCTGAAAGGCTCAGTGACGATCGCAGAATCTGGCCGCCTCCCTCCCCGGCAGAACCGTCGATCTGAAGGGGCTGTCGTGCTGATGTTGGGCATTTAGGCATGGTGGATCTTGTCATCATGCCATGTTCTATTGCATGGGGCGTGCCAAGACTTCTGGTAATTGATGTTAGTGGCTAATTTTGAGTGAGTTATAAATTTTTGTATATTTTCCTATGTCTAGATCGGTTGAGATTTAAGATAAAATTATATCGTCGTCGATAATTTAATATCGTAGAATAAATCGACTCATGAATTCTTCAGGCCAGTGTGGCCCTTCAAAAAAACGCGTCGTTTTAGGTTTCATCGGCTCGACCCTTGATGCGGGAAGTGGCACGCGTCGCTGGGATCGGTGGCGTCCGACGGTTTCTGCGGGTCAGTTTGAGGACTTGAGGATTGATCGGTTCGAGATTTTTACTCAGCGAAAATTTAAGGGGTTGTTCAAAACAGTTAACGAGGATCTCGCTACTGTGAGCCCGGAGTCCGAAGTCTGTGCAGTCGACTTGCCCTTGCGTGATCCGTGGAATTTCGAAGAGGTTTTTGGCAAGCTCTACGACTTCGCCAGAGGCTACCCATTCGATCCTGAGAACGAAGAATACTTGATCCATATCACGACGGGAACTCACGTTGCACAGATCTGCTTGTTCCTTCTGACGGAAAGTGGCCATTTGCCAGGACGGATTCTTCAAATCTCGCCGCCCCGTGACCGCGCCCCTGACCTGCCGAATCCGGGAACTTATTCGATCATCGATCTTGATCTCAGTGCCTATGACGCCATCGCGCAAAGGTATGAGCAGGAGTCCGAGGCTGGGGCGGATTTTCTCAAGTCGGGAATCGCGACAAAGAACGCTGACTTCAATCGAATGATTGCTCGGATTGAGCAGGTAGCGATTAGCTCCAAGGCACCGATCCTACTGTTAGGGCCAACGGGTGCTGGCAAGTCCCATCTCGCTCGGCGGATCTTCGAGCTCAAACGTGAGCGGGGGCAATTCGCGGGGGGGCGTTTTGTTGAGGTGAATTGCAGCACGTTGCGCGGCGACTCCGCGATGTCGGCAATGTTTGGGCATCGAAAAGGGGCGTTCACGGGAGCGGCTGCCGAGCGAACTGGATTGCTGCGATCAGCGAACGGGGGACTGTTGTTTCTCGATGAGGTTGGCGAGTTGGGGCTCGATGAGCAGAGCATGCTTCTCAGGGCGATTGAGGAAAAACGGTTTCTTCCGATGGGATCAGACACTGAGGTCGAGAGTGATTTTCAGCTCATCTGTGGCACCAACCGAGACCTCATTGATGCCGTCGCCGATGGTCAATTTAGGGCCGACTTGTTCGCTCGAATCAATCTTTGGTTGTTTGATCTACCGGGGCTCAGAGACCGGAGAGAAGACATCGCTCCGAACGTGACCTACGAATTGGACAAGATTGGTCGAGAGACAGGGAAGAAGATCGCCTTCAATCACGAGGGACTGACAGCTTTTCTTCGTTTTGCCGAATCGCCAGTAACCGCTTGGACGGGAAACTTCAGGGATCTCAATGCGGCTCTAACGAGGCTCGCGACTCTGTCCAGCGGGAAGCGGATCGGGCGGGAGCTTGTTGAAGAAGAGATCGAAAGATTAAAAAAGTTATGGCGTCCTGATGATGGGCCAAGAGACGCAACATCGATTCTTCATGACGTACTCGGCGAAGAGCGAGCGAGCCGCCTTGATCGGTTTGATCGGCTGCAGTTGGTCGACGTGATCGCTGTCTGTCGGTCATCACGTAGCATGGCCGAGGCTGGCCGAGCCCTTTTTTCGGAATCGAGAAAGCGGAAGGCCAAACCGAATGACGGTGATCGCCTAAGGAAGTATCTTGCCAAGTTTGACTTGGATTGGGACAGTGTTTAACTCTCAGGCGCAGCTGGTTCCCTAGAATTTAGCTTCGGCCAGGCGCTTCGCCATCCCTGGAAAGAGCACCCAGTGGAACGGCAAAACAGCGAACCAATATAGTCGTCCTAGGAGTCCTTGGGGCCGAAAGGTAGCTGTCTGAGTGAACTTGTCCTCGCCCACCTGAAACTCGAGCCACGCTTCTCCGGGAAGCTTCATTTCGGCATAGAGAATTAAACGCCCTTTCTCCCGGTCAGCGAGAACGACGCGCCAAAAATCAAGCGCGTCGCCAGCGCGCAGTTCGCTAGCGTGACGACGACCGCGGCGAATCCCAGTTCCTCCGACGAGACGATCCAAGGCACCCCGAATTTTCCAAGCCCAGTTCATTGAAGGCCACCCTTGCTTGCCGCCGATCGACCAAACCGCCTTGATGACCTTCTGTCGAGGGGCTTCCAGCGGCACCATCTGGCAGTCCGAATAGATTCCGTGCTCAGGCACCTTAATGAAATCGAGAAAGCGGGGGTCGAGGCGGCCATTGCGCAATGAATCCATCCAACTCGACGGAACTCGATTCTGGGCAATGCGGGATAGTGCTCGATCCACGGCTTTGTTATAGGAAAAAAGCTCGATCGGAAGAATCTCATGCAACCGATCCCCACGACAAACGGTCTCGTGCTTCATCGAACCCACAAGAGCTTGGGCTAACGGGAAGCTGGTGGTGGTCATGAGATAGAGCCACCAAGACGAGAGGCTCGGGCTCAGAAACGGCACTGGCACAAACCAGCGTCGCAGTCCACGCACCTCGGCATAGCCTTCTAGCAAATCGCGATAGCACAGAACTTCAGGTCCGCCGATGTCGAATGTCCGATTCGCGGTCTCAGGCTTCTCAAGAAGACCGGCTAGGTATTCAATCACGTTTCGGATGGCGATAGGCTGACAACGAGTATTGACCCAGCGAGGACAAATCATCACAGGAAGCTTCTCGGCAAGATCGCGGATGATCTCAAAAGAGGCCGATCCAGAGCCTACGATAATCGAGGCTCGCAGCACAGTTAGCGCGGCTTCGCCCCCGCTCAGTTCATCTTCCACCGCCCGGCGTGAGGCCAAATGACGAGAGAGTTTTTCATCTTCTGGAATAAGGCCACTTAAATAGATGATGCGCTGACAAGCCGTGGGCGCGAGAGCGGTCATGAAGTTTTCAGCTACTGTCTTCTCCTGCTGCACAAAGTCCCCTCCGCCGCCCATCGAATGCAGTAAATAGAAGGCGGCATCCACGTCCGTAGGAAATTCTGCCATCGCATCGGGCTTGAGAAAGTCCGCTTCAATGAGCTGAAATCGGTTCCCCTGCTTTTCAAATTCCGCACACGGAAAACGCCTTCGGTCTCTGACAATCGCCGTCACCTGATGGCCGGCATCGAGTAGGGCTGGCAGTAGTCGAAGGCCGATATATCCATTGGCTCCAGTGAGAAGAAGATGCATGAGGCACCATCGACTCAAATCGGAGTCAGACGATTAAAAAAGAAAGGAGACTGCAAGCCATGCTCGATGCCGCAGGGGCTGCGAAGCAATCGGTGCGGTGGACTCCGAATATTTACGATGATCAATCCGTTGGTCACGATCTACGCAAAGCCAAATCCAAGGCAACTTGGAACACGATTTGAGTTTGAGATCGCAGAGACAAAAATCTTTGTGCTAACAACTGAGGACACTGCGTCCGCTAGCACGTTCCGGATCTCGATTTCTCAGTAATTCGGAATACGAGACCTTAACTTCAAGAGTTTGATGAGCACTCCCATGGTGGGAGTGCTCTTTTTTTGGGCTAATCAGCTGGCTTCGTCGCGATATTCTTTCGGGCTCTGGCCAGATTGAGCGAGGAACCACCGAGAGAAATAGTTGGCATCAAGGAGTCCGACTTGTAGCGCCACTTCGTGAATCGGATCGAAGGTGTGGCTGAGGAGGTTCCGGGATCGGTTGAGGCGACAATTTGCAATCAACTTTCCGACAGGCGGACTGCCTTCAGCCCGGAGTCGTCGGTTAAGACGAGGAAGATCGGTGGAGAGTTTCTTGGCCACAGTGTTCGGTTGCCAGCGGTCTGGAGAGAGTCGGGCGAGAAGGTCGTCAATCTGTCTGGCGATAGGAAGACCTAGGCGTGAACTCCTGCCGCTCAACGCTTCAGCGAGTAATGCGTAGACGCCGAGGATCATCGCTCCAGAGGTCGCAGAATGAGCGTCATCAAGCCGGTCGAGAGCGGTGAGTTCACGTTCGAGACGATGCTGAGTGTCGTGGCTCAGTTCAAGTTTCGTGGGATTGGAAATGTGTTCTTCTTCAAAGCCGATCGATAGACAGAGGGGGCGGATCGACCGATGACGTCGAAATCCGTGCAGGGTATTTTTGGGGATTAAGACGGCGTCACCTCGCCGAACCGAAAGTTCTAGGCCAGGCAAAATTTGAGTGCCCGATCCTCGGAGATAGACGAGCCACTGATGGAACTCATGGTCATGAAGCGAGATCCGCTCAACTCGAGACATGTGGCGATTGAGGTGGAGGTGAAGCAGTTGAACGCCATCGATTCGGAGATCGAGGCCTTGGTGGAGCAGGTTCTGGAATCGCGGTTCCACGTTCAACTCTAGCACAAAGAGATTTATCTAATAATGCTATCTCTTCTGGGTTGTGGGAGCGTTGGTTATAAATGATCACTGATCCTAGTCAGCTATCGCCAGAGACTCGTTGGGACGAGACGGTGTGGTCGACGGTTTGTGAGGAAAGCATGGTTGATCACAGCCGTCAGGCTCGGCTGTGCGTGGCTACGCTCTTGCCCTTCTCTGGAGGAAAGCCTGATTGGAATGGTTTTGAGAAAAGCGTTCAGTGGATGGTCGACTGTGGTAGGCATTATGGGATCGAATTGGCTTTCGTTCTCAATGCGGACACCGGCTATATTTTCAATTTGGATTTAGAGTTGTATCGCGAAGTGCTGGAGCGTTTCCGGGATTGTTTTCCTGAACAGACAATGATTTGTGGCACCACAGCTTTGGGTGCTGACGCTGATGCCGGTTTTCGAGCTGAGCGCTATTTTCCACAGATCGATATCGCTCAATCATTCGACAATGTTGAGGTGATGCTGATGACTTCGCAGCATCTCAGTTCGCTTGATCCTGAGGCAAAACGGGACGCGTATTTTCGGCTCGCTGATCACCTGAATGTTCCCGGGATTGTTCACGCTTTGGAGCCTGCTTTCGTGCCATGGGCGCAACCCTTTAGTCCATGGCTTCTCAACGAGTTAGCTGGGCATGAGAAGTTTGTCGGTGGGAAAATTTCGACACTCGATGAGCCACACTTTCTCTACTGGGCAGCAATGAGCAGAGACTTGGGTTGGGACTTCGCGGCTCACAGTGGCGATGACTTTGGTATCGCGCAGGCGATTCGGCTTGGGGAGCCTCTATTGATTGGAGCGGGAGTTTCGGCCTGCCCTCTGATTTGTGCCGCCAAGGCGATGTGGATTGCGGATGGTGATGGTCATTTCGACACTCGGGTCTACAAGCTGTTTGAGGCTCTTCAATCGTTCGAAGACTCGGTTTTTCGGTTGGATGAGAACGGAAGTGCGGCCGCCTATAAGCACAGCACAGCGGCGGTTCTCAGGCTTTTAGGGTTCATTGATTCCGACGAGATCCATCCTGAGTGCAGCGACCGCCGAAGCGGAGATGAGGCCGAGCGAATGCGAGAAGCTCTCGTCCGGCCCCTGCGGATGGCTGAGCGATTGGGGATCCCAAATTTCAAACTAGCGAACTAAATAACGATGTCGTCTTCAGAAGCTTCACCGATCTCTGATCTTTCGCGTCTTTGTGTCCATACGATGACGACGAAACCTTGGTCGATCGAGGTCGCGATGGATCGCTACGCGGAAGCTGGGGTAGCCGGAATTACAGTCTGGCGGCAGTGGCTGGAAGGCAAAGACCCAACGAAGGTTGGTGATCAGCTTCGAAGTCGGGGGCTAGAGATTGTGTCGACTTGCCGGGGTGGCTTCTTTCCTTCTCAACGAGAGTCCGGGCGCGAGGCTGCGATCAAAGACAATCGAAGCGCGATCCGTGAAGCAGCGGAGTTAGGCGCACCGATGGTCGTTTTAGTTTGTGGTGCTGATCCAGGACAGTCCCTGACAGAATCGCGGCAGCAAATCACTGATGGGATCGCGGCGGTTCTGCCACTAGCTGAGGAGATGGGGATTAAGTTAGCGATTGAGCCTCTTCATCCGATGTATGCTGACACTCGGAGCGCGATCAACTCGATGGCTTCTGCGAACGATGTATGTGATGAACTCAATCATTCCCTGATTGGTATTGCTGCCGATGTCTACCATTTGTGGTGGGATCCCGATCTTCCGGTTCAAATTCGTCGAGCCGGAGCGAGTGATCGCCTGTTTGCATTCCACGTTTGTGATTGGCTGAGCCCAACCACAGATTTTCTGAATGACCGCGGTCTGATGGGGGAGGGATGCATCGACATTCCGGCAATTCGGGCCCAAGTCGAGGCTTCGGGTTTCAATGGTATGATTGAAGTCGAAGTGTTTTCTGATCGTTGGTGGGCGACCGATCAGAATGAATTTCTCAAGGCGATCACTCACGCTTATCTCAATCACGTTTAGCGACTCAAACGAACACTCTAAAAAGATGAAGGAACACCGCATCGGCATCATCATGAACGGCGTCACGGGGCGCATGGGAACGAACCAACACTTGGTGCGTTCGATCCTCGCGATTCGGGATCAGGGCGGCATTCAGGTTTCGCCGGATGAACGGATCACTGTTGATCCGATTCTTACAGGTCGCAACGAGAACAAGCTCCGAGCTTTGGCCGAAACTCATGGTATCGAGCGATGGACGACCGACTTGGAAGCGGCTCTCGCGAATCCAGAAGACAAACTGTTTTTCGATGCGAGCTCGACCCTCTATCGAGCGAAGTTTGTCGAAATGGCTGCTGCTGCCGGAAAGGCAATCTACTGCGAGAAGCCGACTGCGACGACGAAATCGGAAGCCATTAGGCTAGCCGAAGTCTGTGAGTCTGCGGGAGTGAAGAACGGGGTTGTTCAGGATAAACTCTGGCTCAGTGGAATTCGCAAATTGAAGGGGTTGATTAAACAGGATTTCTTTGGCCAAATTCTCAGCGTTCGCGGTGAGTTCGGCTACTGGGTGTTTACAGGTCACGATACCGATCAACCGGCCCAGCGCCCGAGTTGGAACTATCGCAAAGAAGATGGCGGCGGCATCATGATCGATATGCTTTGTCACTGGCGTTACCTAATCGACAACGTTTTTGGGCCGATCAAATCGATCTCCTGTTTGGGCGCAACCCACATTCCAGAGAGAGTGGATGAGCAGGGGCAGACTTACCGCTGCACGGCGGATGATTCCTGCTATGCGACGATGGAGTTAGAAGACGGAACCGTTTGCCATTTCAACAGTTCTTGGGATGTCCGTGTGCGCCGCGATGATTTGTTCGTGATGCAGGTCGATGGCACCAAAGGGTCTGCGGTGGTCGGTTTGCGGAAGTGTTGGATTCAACCACTCGGGGCGACTCCGAAGCCGGTGTGGAATCCTGATATCGAACAGCCCATTAACTTCTATGAAGGCTGGCAGGAGGTTCCTGAGACCACGGGATACGACAACGCCTTCAAGATCCAGTGGGAGTTATTTTTGCGTCATGTCGCCCTCGACGAACCGTTCCGATGGACGGTTCGAGATGCTGCGAAGGGCGTTGAACTCGCGGAACTTGGCCTGCAAAGCTGGGCTGAGCGAAGGTGGGTGGACGTTTCCTAAAACGTCCGCACCGATCCGAGGCCTCCGTCGGCGTGAATGACTTGTCCGGTGACGAATCGTGTCTCCGGAGACAGAAGGGTGCACGCCAATGCCGCGAGATCATTGGGATCTCCAACTTGGGAGAGTGGATGGCGACCTGCAGCGAGTTCGCGTTTCTCGGGGGAGTTGAGTAAGTTGGCCGCAAGCGGGGTGTCAGTAAGCGAAGGAGCGATCGCATTGACTCGAATTTTCGGAGCCCACTCGGCAGCAAGAGACCGGCAGAGGCCTTCGACTCCGGATTTGGCGGCAGAGATGCTGGCGTGAAATCCGAGTCCAGTACTCGCGGCGACCGTCGAGAACAGAACAACCGCTGGGTCTTGGCCGTTTTTCAATGAGGGAAGAGCAGCCCTTAAAATCCGCGCGGCCCCTAGAACGTTGATTTGGAAGTCGCGGAGAAAGTCTTCATCTGTGGTTCGATGAAACGGCTTGAGAGTGATCGATCCAGGGCAGTATAAGACTCCGTCTAACGTGTCAGGGATCGCCGATGAAAGAGCTTCATCCGTGGCCGATTCAGCGTCGAACGGAGTGACTGAAATTCCGAGTTCCGGCAGGTCGCCAGGGGTTCGAGCGAAGGCTGAAACCTGATGACCTTGGGCAAGAAGGTGACCGACGGCGGCACGCCCGATTCCGGAGTTTCCGCCGACGACAAGAATGTGGCGCTGATTTCGTGTAGAGTTGGAGTGGGTGTCTGGCATGCATTCATTTACGCCTGCCAAGCCCGTCTGGCATCAAGTGATTGTGTCATTCATCTCTTCATCACCGACTCATCGAGATTCATGATCGCCTGTATTACCACCGTCGCTGCGGCTAGTTGGTGTGGAGGAAGAGCGGCATTGGGCTTCCGCTGACCGGTGCCGAGAAATTTCGCGGTTTCTTTGGGGTGGGCGGCAAAGTGTTCGGACTGAATCTGCCAGAGCTTTGCGAGAATCTGTCTCTCCTGATCAGTCGGTGGCCTGCTAGTGAGTTTCCAGAAGGCGTTGTCGATCGCGGTTTCGATGGCGTTTTGGTCGGTTGCCAATACTCCTTCGGCGAGGGCCCGGGCTGCTTCGACAAACTGTGGGCCGTTGAGTAGCACCAGAGCTTGCAGCGGCGTTGCCGTCGGCTCACGACGCACCATACAGACATCGCGTTTGACCGCATCGAACGCCATCATCACTGGCGCTGGTGCCGTTCGTTTCCAGTAAGTGTAGAGGCTGCGCCGATAGAGCCCTTCCCCAGAATCGTGTTTCATCGGCTTGAAGGATTGGCTCAAGTCGTAGGGTTTCGCAGGTGGGCCGCCGATTCGGTTAGCGAGAAGTCCCGAGGCGGCGAGCGCTGAATCGCGGATCATTTCGCCAGTCAGACGATGACTCGGCCCGCGGGCAAGATGGGCGTTCTGCGGGTCTTCGGCCAACAGTTCGGCAGGCGCATTGCTGTCCTGACGGTAGGTTGCCGAGGTTGTGATCAGCTTGCACAGATGCTTCACATCCCACCCAGAATTGATGAAGTCTCGAGCGAGCCAGTCGAGCAACTCGGGATGAGTTGGAGCGCTGCCTTGGCTACCGAAGTCTTCCGATGTGGCGACCAATCCCGTTCCGAAAAACATCTGCCAATATCGGTTCACGGTCACGCGGGCGGTAAGTGGATGGTCTGGTGAAGTCAGCCATTTGGATAGCCCCAATCGGTCTTGAGGCAGATCATCTGCGAACGGAGGTAACACCGCCAAGCTCTGTCGCTGCACTTCCTCGAGCGGGTTTTCGTAGGATCCAGCTCCGAGAATATGGGTCGGCCGCGGTTCAGGTGTTTCGCGCATGACCATGATCTGCTTGATCGAGTCCAGCTGTTTCGAAAGGGCAGCCCGGGCTGTATTGAGGTCGGCTTGGGCGGACCGGAATTTAGGTGACTGAGCAGACAGGTAGTAGGCGAGGAGACCAGTCGCGTCATCAGGGGCGATCTGGGTGCTTGTGCCTGCGACTGCCGAGATTTCTGGAGCGCTGAGTTCGCGCATGTAGACGGCGGCGCGCCGCAGTTGTCCCTTAGGAAATCCCGTGTCTCGGCCGCGCGCACCGATGATCGATGTCTTGGGCGCTTTGTTGTAGACCAGAGATTTAGTCAGCGAATCCCTGACGACTTCGGTTTTCGCCTTCTTTCCGTCGATGTAGATCGCGAGCCCGCCAGCTTTCGACGAACCGTCGCTGGTGACGGTGACGTTCGACCATTGGTTGATCGGAATTTCGGAAGTCATTCGAATCGACGCGGCATTTCCTGGCCAAAAGTGAATCAGCGACCAGTTGATTCGCCCATCGAGAATGGTGATCTCGTAGCCGCGACTTGCCGAATCCGTCCAGAACCAGGTGCGGTGAAACAAAACCGCTCGGTCGTGGCGTTGGGTCGGTTTGATTTCTAGATGTGCCGTGAACGGTTGATGTCGATCAATTGGATCGGTGGGCAAGGCGATGGTGTCATCTCCGGTGAGCACGACGTGATCGGCGCCCTCAGGAATGGTGTTCCGAGCAAGTCCGATCGGTTTGTCGGTCAGGAGATTGATGAGCTTTCCGTCGCGGACGGTGGCCGCGGCTTTGCAATCGACGAGCTTCGAAAACTCTGGGATTTCGAGAGCACCTTTCGTGTTAGTTTTCCACTCTGAGAACGCTTCCGCTGGGTCAATCGCGTCTCGCGCGTTCAGTGCCGTTACTTCTGCCACCCGGAGGTCGGCAGTCTTTGCATCTTGTTCTGCGGAGGTCAGATCGAGGGTCGGTGTCGGCATTGATTGACGGTCTTGCACCATACCAAACGGATAGAGACCGGCTTCGTCGATCGAGTTGAAGTATGCGGTGAACTGGTAATACTCACGCTGCGAAATTGGGTCGTATTTGTGATCGTGGCAGCGGGCGCATTCGAGGGTAAGTCCGAGAAATGCCGTGCCGAATGTGTGCGTCCGATCAGCGACATATTCGATTCTGAACTCTTCTTCGACGCTGCCGCCTTCGGTCTTTTGCTGATGCAGTCGTCCAAATGTCGTGGCCAGCATTTGGTCGTGAGTAGGGTTGGGCAGAAGGTCGCCAGCAAGTTGCCAAGTCAGAAATTGGTCGTATGACAGGTTCTCGTTGAACGCTCGGATGACCCAATCACGCCACGGCCAGACAGGGCGGTCACTGTCGGTTTGAAAGCCGAAGGTATCGGCGTAACGAGCCACATCGAGCCACTCGTTGGTCATCCGCTCGCCATAGGCACTGGTTGCTAACAGTGAGTCGATCATCTCCGGGTAGGAGAGTGGAGCAGCATCCGGTTCGGTGGGGGGGAGGCCAGTCAGGTCAAAGCTTGCCCGGCGGTGAAGGCGATATGGGGCAGCTTCGGGCGTCGGTTTCAGGCCGGCGGAAATGAGCCGGGCGGCGACAAAGTGATCGATCGGATTCGCGACCCAGTCGGCAAGCTCGCCAAGGTCTGCCTTGTCCGGAACGGTGGTTTCGGCAGGGAGTGGAACGAAGGCCCAATGAAGCTCATACTCAGCTCCTTCATCAATCCAGCGCGTTAGGGTTTTCCGCTCGGCATCGGTCAGCGAAATCTTTGATTTCGTTGGCGGCATCGGGTCTTCGGAATCGTGAATCCGAGTGATCATCTCACTGGCACCACTATCGCCAGGAACGATGGCTCCGGCCTCGATGGCAGCTTCGCGAAGGTCTAGTCGGAGGTCTGCTTCTTGGGTGGCCACGTCGTTGCCATGACAGTGGAAGCACTTGTCCGACAGGATCGGCCGGACGTGTTCATTGAAGCCTAGACGCTCTGCGGCACTCGCCGAGGTCGCGGCCGCCCCCAGGGTGACGGCTGTCAGACCGGCGTAGCGCAGAGATCGGATGAATCCAGTCAACACGTATCAGATAGCAGAATTCGCTCGTTCCTTATCACAGATTCACCGCAGATGAGGGGAGATCGCGGTATTGATTAAGAATCAACCGGATATCTCCCTCTGCTGGGTTGATACGGTTATGCCTCAAGCTTCCACTCGCCGCGGTAGTCGACTTCCTTGAGCTTGGTGTCGGCAGCGGGGTCATTGGTGATCGTTTCTGTTGCCGCATCCCACTCAAGCGTTTTGCCGCCCATGTGATGTGACAACCAGCCGAGGTGACCGGGAGTGATTGAGCGATGACCAGTTTGAGCTGGGCAGATGCATTCCTTTTGTTCTTGGATGCCCTCGAGGAAATTGTTGGTGTGGGACTTCGATCGATAGGGCTTGATGTCGCCTCGGTTGAAGCTTTCGGCGAGCCACTCGGGAGTTGAGCATTCGATGGTTCCGCGAGTCACGAACAAGGTTTGGTCGTTTTCGCCGTGCCAAGTAATGCCCATCTTGTTTTTACTAGAAATGTTGATCGTTGATCCATCGGCATACTCGCTGTTGACCGTGTAGTGCACGGGCGTGTCGTAGACCTCATGCGAGCACATTTCCCAATCCGGCGTGGCTTGGACTGAGGTTGGCCCGCCCTCGTCGAGATCCATTGACCAGTGAGCGATGTCGTTGTGGTGCCCGATCCAGTCCATCAGTTGACCGCCGCCGTAGGCTGTGTGCCAACGCCATGCCCAATGATTCCTCGCGCCGTTGTAGGGCAGCATTTGGGTTGGCCCTGTCCACATTTCGTAGTCCTGAGTCTCCGGGACAGTCGTGAGATTATAGGGGCCGTCGGGGCCGCCATGGCCTCTGGGCAGTCCGACTTCAATCTTACTGATTTTTCCAAGAAGGCCGTTTTGGACGATTTCAACCGCACGGTGAAAGCGGACATCGGAGCGCTGTTGAGAGCCAGTTTGGAAGGTGATGCCTTTTGCTTCGGCTTCCTTGTAGAGCACCTGTCCTTCACGGAAAAGGTGAGTGATGGGCTTCTGGCAGTAGACGTGTTTTCCGGAGCGAATCGCTTCGAGCCCTGCCAGTGCGTGCCAGTGGTCGGGCGTAGCGATGACAACCGCGTCGATGTCATCACGAGCAACAAGTTCACGGAAATCGGTGAAATTGAGGCAGTCTTCGGTGGCGTAATGTTTGTTTACTCGGGCGGTTTGTGGATCGAGCCCTTTGTCGTTGGCGCGGTTGCTACCGGGGCGAGCGTTGTGGGAACGATCGACATCGCAAATCGCTGTGATCCTTGCTCCCTTGTTATTGAGATAGGCGCCCACATGTCCCGATCCCATGCTGCCAACCCCGATCATGCCGAGGGAGATTTTGTTGGATGGAGCGTCGGCTCCGCGAAGGAAACCACTCGGGAGAATGAGTGGGGCTGCGACTGATGCCCCAGCGGCATAGCGAAGAAAACGGCGTCGACTAGCTTCAGACTGGAGAGGTTTCATATCGTTTCAGATATGAAGGAAGTCGGATCTGACAGCAAGCCAGATCGGGGAAAACGTTTGGCGGGCTCTCGAATTTCCTCGTTTACTCGTGGTGCAGATCCGACTCGACTACTGGGTCGCGTCCTGCAGTGGTGATGCCTTCTTCGTCTAAATTTTCTCGGAAAAAGTAGCGCAATGCCTGCATCATCCCAAGGCAGCCGTCTTGGCTAGCTACGTATCCACCAGACCGACGAAGCGCCTCTTTGACCTCGGGCACAGAGTTCGATGGACAAGCACGATACAGTGCCACTTCGCGATCGAGCATCGTTAGGTCGTTGTGGTTGTCGCCCCCTGCGAAAGTCCGGGCCGAGGGAACTTCGAGCATTCGACAAAGTTCGGTCAAGGCGACCCCTTTGCTGTAGGCTGAGTGGGAAAATCGGAGGTGGCGACCATTTCGTTGGTAACCTAAGTCCGGAAGCCCGCCGTCGCGAACTTCGTGGATGCGGTCACAGACGCGATCCATATCCATTACTGATGGCGTGACCACACCCCAACCACCGCCCTCGTCCATCAGCATATCGCCGCCGGTGTTGGAGCTGACCCATTGTTGGAGGTCTTGGAGAGTTTTACGGTGAGTTCGGTGGAAGCGCTTTTGGTCGCGGAACACTTGTTTGTTCCACTTGCCAAAATTCTCCCATCGATTCATCGAGGTCGGTTTGTAGATCTCGTATTCGTTGGCGACGATGTAGTCGGGTTGATGGAAGACGCCGTTTTGAGCGAATCCTTCGAGCAAGCTGAGCAAGCCGCGCCCTGAATTGACGACCCAGACAGCACCGGCCCTTCGGAGCACCTTGAGATACTCGAGCATCCGGGGGTGAAACGCTGGATCTTGAGATGGATGGGCGAGTGTTCCATCGAAATCGAAGCAGAGCACAAACGTCGGATTCTGTTTCGTTGGGGTCTGGGGAGGCATGGTTGGTCGCGTGACTGGACAGGTCTGAGGGGACGGCTAGACTGGTGGCATGAAATCGGCCTTTGAACTCGCCATGGAGCGCCTGGATGAACAGGACCCTCAAGCCAAGCTTTCGGACGATCAGAAGCAGAGAATTGCTGAGATCGATGATAAATTCAAGGCGCGCATCGCCGAGCGCGAAGTCTTTCTTGGTGATCTGATCGCAAAGGCGCAGGCTGCAGGGAATTTCGCGGAGTTACCTGAACTCGAACAGCAGTTGGCGCGAGAGCTCAAAAAGCATCGCGACGATGGTGAAGCCGCGAAGGAAAAGGTTCGCAACGAGTAGGGGATTCTCAGGCCTTCTCTGGCTTCGGCGTTCGACCGATGGTGTCGTCGATCAGTTTTTGGTCGACGGTTTCGTGGCGCAAAAAGAACTCGGCAAGGGCATCGCGGGTGAGTTTTTCGTAGAACTCTGATCGAGAATTTTTCAGTCTGACAATGCTTCGGAGTCGCTCAATCCGTCGGCCACCAGATTGGGCGTCATAGGCATTGAACGCGATCGCATAGCGTTTGGTCGGGTGCAGGGCGCTACCATCGGCTCGACGAATTTGGGTTACCATCCAGTTTCTGAATTGATTCTTTTTGACGGTAACGTCGAATCCAACCAAGCGCCGGTTGTTGTACCAAGAGTCTGAGGCTTCCTCAAAGATCGTCACCAACTCACTGTAATTGAGATGGGCAACCACCAGCATGTTCTCGTAGGGAACGAGTTTCCACATGTCGGCCATCGTCTTGCTCCCGGCTGGGACATCCGCGTCGACGAAACTGCCATGGAGCACTCCGTCGAGTTCGATTCCGTCTTGGGCTGCGGCGTCGATCACTGCAGCGCCGACCAGATCCTGAATGTCGCTGGCTTGATCGGGATCCTCCCCATAAGTGAGCTTTGTTTCGAGTTTGCCGACCGGCTTGGCGAGATCGAGATCTGATTGTTCCAGACTGTCTTTGGCGATGTCCATCACGATCGGGTCGAACTCGAATCGGGAGTCCATCAGCACCGTCATCGCCCGGCGATCGACGAGCTTTCCTGCCTCGCGAGAGAATGTCATGTCGAGTCGGCCGCAGTAGATTCCGTGATATCCCGCCTGCGTGAATAGCGTGTCTTCGTATTCCACGTAGGGGAGGTCTTGGTGGGTATGGCCACCGATAAACACATCGATGCCCTCGACTTCTTTGAGCAATTTGCGGCAGGGGTTGGCGTAGTCGTCGCGGCTTCCCTTGTAACCGAAGTGGCCGGTGACAAGGATGGCATTTGCGCCTTGGGATTGCAGGTCGGCAACGCCGGCCTTCGCCAATTCGATCGGGTCGAGCGGGCCAATACCACCTCGGAGGGCTTCGGGAAGCCAGTAGGGCAGTCCCGGTGTGGTCAGGCCGATGACGCCGATTTTCATTCCGGCGACTTCGAACATCTTCCACGGGGTGATTCGGGAGAAGGCGTGACCTTGCTCAGAGAATTCACCGGTAGCCTTGCCCCCAAGTTCGAGGTTGGCGGATAGGACTGGCATCTTCGATTTCTCGATCGCTGAGAACAGTGGATCAGGTCCCCAGTCGAATTCGTGGTTGCCGATGACCCAGCCGTTGTAGCCCATGCGGTTAAGCAGATCGACCATGATGCTGCCCTCGCAGGCCCGGCTGACGTGGGTTCCCTGATAGAGGTCTCCAATGTCGAGCAACAGGTGGTTGGGGTTGTCTTTTTTCCATTTCCGGATCTGGGTTGCGCAGCGGGCTAGGCCGCCGACATCACCGACACCATCGTAGGTTTCTGTGGGCATGATATGACCATGAAGATCGGTGGTGTGGAGAACGGAGACGGTGATCAGATCGCTGGGTGAATTCGCCGCAGCGGTCGCCCAACTTGGTAGTGACGTGACCAATCCTGCTCCGGCACTTGCTGTCGTTTGAAGAAAGCGTCGGCGGTTCGAATCGGTAAGACCGTTATCTCCTCGAGCAGTCGTGAACTGAGATGTCATCAAGAATGAAAAGGTGAGTTTTGTGCGCTCGTCGGAGTCAGCAGAGAAAGCGCGACAAATACCATCGCATGTTTTGACTCGGAGTGCCAGAGGAGGGCAAATCTCCTTAACTATTTAGGGAGTCTAATGAAATTAGCGAACTTCGTCCTTGGGTAGTTTGCAATCACCACCTTAAATCAACAACTCTTGCCACGAGGCTGGAGGGCTAAGACTGAGGTGTTTTGTGTATCCATTTTGGTACTTCCTTGGTCTCTTCCAATCAGACAGTATCCCATCTTCAGAAAACGCCATGTACGCTATCGGAATCGATTACGGAACCAATTCTTGTCGTTCACTCATCGTCGACTTGCGCGACGGAACAGAACTCGGTTCGGTTGTATTTCCCTATCCTTCGGGAGAATTGGGTATTCTGACTGATCCTAAAGATCCGAATGTGGCGCGTCAGAACCCTCAGGATTATCTCGATGGGTTGGAGACTACCATTGCCGGAGCATTGGAACAGGCGAAGGCAGCCTTCCCTGACTTTGATCCGAATCAGGTCTTAGGAATCGGTGTCGATACTACGGGTTCAACACCAATCCCGGTTGATGCTGACGGAACACCTTTGGCGTTAAAGCCAGAGTTTAAGGACAACCTCGCCGCCTACGTTTGGTTGTGGAAAGATCACACGGGGCACGCAGAAGCTGCGGAGATCACAGAAAAGGCCGCGGCATCGCGTCCCGAATATCTTGCCAAATGCGGCGGGACATATTCGTCTGAGTGGTGGTGGTCGAAACTGCTGAGGTGCAAGCGCTCGGCTCCTGAGGTGTTCAATGCTGCCCATAGTTGGGTTGAGCACTGTGATTACATCCCCGCCGTGCTAGCTGGGAACACAGACCCGGCCGCACTGACCCGCGGTGTTTGTGCCGCTGGGCATAAGGCGATGTATTGTGATGCTTGGGGCGGACTTCCTGATAAGGAGTTTTTGGCCTCACTCGATCCCGATTTGGCGGAACTTCGAGACCGTCTTTTTGAAACGGCGCACACGGCTGATACCCAAGCGGGAACGCTGTGCGCAGAATGGGCCGAGAAGCTCGGGTTGCTCGAAGGGATTAGCATCGGCACAGGCGCCTTCGATGCTCATACCGGAGCGGTCGGCGCGGGAGTGAAGGAGGGCACGCTGGTCAAAATCCTCGGCACATCGACCTGTGACTTGATGGTTTCTGCGCCCGGTCAAGACGTCTCGGACATCCCAGGAGTTTGCGGAATCGTTGACGGGTCTGTCTTGCCCGGCTGCTATGGAATCGAAGCTGGCCAGTCCGCGGTCGGTGACATCTTCCTGTGGTTCGTGAACAACCTCGTGCCCGATTCCTATGGAGCCTCGATGGACGAAAAATTCATCAACATGGAGAAGGCGCTCGACGGACAGAAACCCGGCGCGACCGGGCTGATGGCGCTGGACTGGAACAACGGTAACCGGACGATCCTCACCGACGTTCGGTTGAGCGGAATGTTGCTCGGTCAGACGCTTCACACGAAGGCTCACGAAATCTATCGCGCCTACATCGAGGCGACCGCGTTCGGCGCTCTGACGATCGTTCAGCGGATCGAGGAATATGGTGTGCCGGTCAAAGAAGTCGTCAATACGGGTGGTCTGGCTGCGAAGAATGCCATGCTCATGCAGATCTACGCGGATGTTCTCAATCGGCCGATGAAGGTCGCCTTGTCCGACCAAACCTGCGCCCTCGGAGCGGCGCTCTTGGCTGCCGCGAGTTCAGGCAAGGCTGAGCTTTCCGAGATTCAAGCAAACACCACGAAGTTCCGAGAGGTGATCTATGAACCGATTCCCGAAAACGTTGCCGCGTATCAAAAGCTCTATGCGCTCTATCGGACGTTGCACGACGCATTTGGAACGGCCGAATGGTCTGGATCGTTGGCACATGTGATGAAGGAACTCATCGCGATTCGGGAGCAGCAAAGATAGTCAGTTTCTTTGCTGACCGCTGTAGCGGATGTCGCTCGACAGGCCGGGACGTACTGACCCCACTTTTTGCCGAGCCCCCAGTGGAAATCGCTGCTAGTTGCGATGTCTCCGCCATAGGGCAGTTGCGTTCTGCCCGCGAGCTTGCGATAACTACCGCATATGAATTTCCCGCTCAATTTTCGCTTTAAGATCGTCGCTATTTCTTCACGCCTTATCGTCGAGGATGCTGACGGTGCGACCGTCGCTTTCGTGAAGCAGAAGAAGTTTAAGTTTAAGGAACATGTCGAGGTCTTCACTGACGACACGCGGAGTCAGAAAACTGCCGACATCAAGGCCAACAAGGTTCTGGATTGGTCGGCTCGATACAGTTTCACCAACGAAGGTGGAAGCGAATTCGGGTCGATCGGGCGTCAGGGAATGCGTTCGCTTTTTAAGGCCAGCTACACGGTTTTCGATCAGGCAGGCAATGAAGTCTTCACCATTCAAGAAGAGAACCCGATGGCGAAAATCGTCGATGGGATTGTCGGGGAGATTCCGATTATCGGCTTTCTTACCGGTTACATTCTCAACCCAAAATACATTGCCCGCCGAGGTGACCAAGACGTGATGCGTCTGACAAAACGACCCGCCTTCTGGGAAGGGAAATTCAGCTTAGACCTTCTCGATCCATCGCTCTCACAGGACGAGCAACTCCTTGTCACATTCGGTTTCATGATGCTCACCCTGTTAGAGCGCGCCCGAGGGTAATCCTATTCGTAGCGACCGATCGTGCGAGAGGTAAAGTAGGCTAGAGGGATGATCAGCACGCGAATGTAGGAGCCGTGCTTGCACGCGATGGGAAGTTGTCCTGTATAGCAGGGTGTTGAAAACCTCGGCAACCTGTCGTTTTGAAGGAATTGTTGAATAGAAAAGCGGCTTCGCCGAATCGAAGGCTGCGCAAACCCTTCGGGCGTAACCTCATGAGAACGAGGTCGTTGTTGCCCGTCACGCATGGATGTTCATCCACTTGATCCTCGCGCCTAACCCTCGATCACATGAGGCTCCGCGACGAGTCACCGCCTTTTTCAACACCCTGATAGACACGATGACCGAAGGTTGAAGAAATTCACGAGATTCGAAACGAAGTGGAGAAAGCCGGAGGCAAATTTTTTCTCAGATCAAGGCACGAGGAGAATGGAGTGGAGCGACATAGTCTGCCAAGGGCAGCTCAAAGAGACGAGCGGGGGCGAGAGCAAAGCGAAGCAGGCTTCGTGACCGACGAGTAACGCAGGTATGGGAAACCGCTCCGTATTGGCTCGGAGATCTCGTATCCGGGCGAAGGTAAATTAAGCATCGTGGGGTTCTTGACGGAGTCTTTTCTGGCGGTTGACCATCATCATCACGAAGCCGATGACGGTCAGAAGTGCGCCCAGTGGCAGGGTTCCGAACAGGATGACCAATCCATCGAACATCGAACCTTGGGGATCGTTCGACTTCTCATTCCCAGTGATCAGATCGATGAGTTGGTGACCGAACGGTGCGAACAGTGCGAGTGCACTGTAGGCGAGCAGCGCGAGGCCTGCCCAGAGGATGCATTTTCTCAATAGCATGGAGCTTCAGTCCTGCTCAAACATCGCTTTCAGAATACTTCCGATCTGGAGGCCTGGCAGCGAGTAATGACCTTCCTCATCGAACCAATCGATCGACGCTGTAGGAATCTTCTCCGCGAGAGCTTCGGCAAAGCGGGGGGTGATGTTCTTGTCCAACCGGCCATGCCAAAAGCGGACAGGAACGTCGATCTCACTGGGGTCGAAATCCCATGGTGTTAGATAGAGTCCGCCGTCGGCGACGACACCGCGTGCGGGGCCGCTCATTGATTCGGAAAAACTGGCTGCGACTGCATGCATCATTTCAGGGCTGCAGAGAGCCTCGCGATCGCGTTTGGGAAGGTTGGCCACGGTATGCGCAAGCCGACTGTTCGAGCCGACTCCCGGCAGGCGCATCGCGAGTTCGCTGACTTTGAGCATTGCACCCAGTGACCATGGTGCGCGGCGGTGAAGCCCACCGAGAACGCGATAGGGGAGGACAACGTCTTCGATCGACTCGGCCATTTCGCCGGCTCCGCAGACGACGCCTATATGCTGAAACCGGCTTCCCAATCCGTGAGCTAGCGCCAGTGCATATGGGCCACCACCGGACATGCCCAAGGTCGAAACTTCGCGATCTCCGACACCGACACCTTCGAAAAACTCACTCACCAATTCCGGCCAATCCGAAAATCCTCGGTTGCCGGAATGCGGTCTCGAGCCACCAATCCCTGGACGGTTGGGAGCCAGAATCCGAATCCCCAATTCGCGCCCAGCAACATTGAGCAGTCCGCCTTGAGAACCCGCTGATGGCCAGCCGTGATTGAACAAAAGAAGTCGATCCCCATCGCGATCCCCAAACTCGTGATACGCGAGTCCGGAGCGGTCGTCGAAATGTGGGGCCTGTGGAATGGTTAGCGGCACAGACAAACCATGCATCAGATTGCGCCATTTGACCACGGAAGACGCGACTGCCAGCTGCGTACTTTAAAAACGAACTAGTAGAGCGGCGCGCCCAAGATGATAGAATAATATAATTTTCATATTTGTACTCTGGCTAGAAGTGGCTTCTTTGAGTGATGCCCAGAATAAAGTATCACTTCAAGTTGGATGTCGAGGAACGCGAGAGCCTTTGCAAGATCACCGGAAGCCCGAAGCCAGCAGCCTTCAAAGTCCAGAGGGCCAAGGCGTTGCTCGAACTGAACACTCTGTCAGTGGAGAAACTAGGACGCCACTGTGTCTCGAGGTATTTCTCTAATTCAGTCGAAGGGAAAAATAGTCTTCCTGGTTCGAACCATGATCGGCAGCTATGTGCACTATGTCCTGCCCAATTCAGTTTCAGAAGGCTCGAATCCTCTCCTCGCAGTGGTGACCTCGGCACTTTCTATCGAATAGGATCAGCCTCGCGAATTTCGACTGCCTTCTTTTGGTTGGGCAGTTCGGGGATGAGAGGCGCTACGCCTGCTTCGGTTGGGAGTACATTCTCCCCAGTTGGGAGCAGATCGGCGGCGCTTTCGACGGGAGCCACATTTGGCGTATCAGTCTTTGTCAGATCATTGATCGACACAGGCTTTGCCGGATCAGTTGGGGATTCTGATGCAGGCTGCCCAATCTCTTTTTCCGCTGGTGGTTCCAGGCCCTTTTTGCGGTATTCGATGAGGGTCGCTACGCGGTCGAGACGTTTTGCTTCTTGTCCAAACCAGCGGTCGACCGATCCTTGGAGTGGGAATGTCGTGCTCCACTTTTTATCATCGATCTTCTGAAAGTAGGCGTCTCGCACTTCGGGGATCGAGCGGAAGACGAAGGCGAAGATGTCTAACTGAGCGGTGCCGTTGAACTCTTGGGTCTCCATGGTCGCCTTAGCATCGAGGTGGCCAATAGACCCGATTTTCGCTTTCAGAGAGACTTCAGGCAGGGAACCGCGGTAGGATTTAAAAGCTAAGGTGCCACCATCAATCGGAAGTTTTCCAAGATTGCGATTGAGTGAAATTGCACCCAGTCGTTCGAAAAACGGGAGTCCTTGGCAATAGCCTTGTTTGATGGCCAGTTCGCCTTCTGTCGTAACCTCAGAGCCAGGTTCGACAGATCCTGAGTAGGAGACTCGCCCTGAACATGTGCCGCTAAAATACAGGCGATAGAAACTGTCGATGAGGTCACGAACGGCCACGTCAGACAGATCAATCGTCCCCGTTGGCTTCATCCCTTGTGGCTGGAAGGCGATATCGAGATGTCCAGTCCCTGAAGTCGGGAAATTGATGTCACCAGTCGACTTGAGGGTCGAGCCATCCCAAACCGATTTGATGGAAGTGATCTGAGAGTTCTTGATCCAGTTCTGCTTGAAGCTGCCGCCGGTAAGTTCAATTTCCCAGCCGTTTTCTCTCGGCACCATTCTCGCCCGAGAGCTCTGAATATGGCCAAGGTTGTAGGGAGTATCTCCCCAGATTGCCTCAAGTTGACTGACCTGAACGTAATGGATCGCGGTCTCGGGTAAGTTGGGATTGATTCCAAACCCACCTCGGAGGGTGGCTGGGTCAGCAACCTCTGCGTCGATGCTGGGTGCTCCCCGTAGCCGAATCGATAGATCACCGATACTGACCCGGTCGATCTCCCAGTTTTTGCTGAAGCGGCTGCGCCAAGGGAGGCTTAGGCGAATACTCGATGCAGTTGCTTCTTCTAAGATGCTATCTGGCTTTCCGGTAATCGTGACTTTGCTAATCGCTCCTCCGGTATTCGACCAAGCGATTCTCTCAACTTCCACCGATTCTGCTCCCAAGTGGTCACGGATTGCGGTTTCGATGCCCTTCTTCATTTCAGGGCTAGTCATCTGCGAATTGACCAAATACAGGGCAATGAAAAGCGGGAGGCCGATGAATAAAAGCAGGCGCCAGAAAAACCCGATGAGCCGGTTGCTCATTTTTTGGTCTGGGTCGGGAAGAAAAATACGGCTGATCAGAGAGCGCTTCTTGCGTCCTCCCCACTGGTTCATTTGCTGGTTCCAGGTCTGTGCCATCTGATTCTGAGTAAAATTTTTGATCGGGGGGTCGGCCGACAAGCTTAGGAAAAGTTAAATGATAAGCGGGTAAACGCAAGGGATGACGATTTGCAAGCGATCTCACGATCTGCGAAATTTTAGGTGGCGGCAGTTTTCGGACCGGAGTTTGCTCGCGGTCTTGGAACAGGATTACAAAGTCCGGCTCGATATTTTCGAAGGCCCTCTCGATTTGCTTCTCTATCTGATTAAGAAAGAGGAGGTCGATATCTATGAGATTTCGATCGAGAAGATCACAAAGGAATATCTGAAGTTCATCGACGCCTTCAAACTACTGAACATCGAGTTGGCTAGCGAGTTCATCGTGATGGCCGCGAATTTGATGTATATCAAAAGTCGGATGCTCTTGCCAAAGAGCCACCAGCCACCTGAGGAAGACGTCGAGGAAGAAGATCCGCGTTGGGAGCTGATTCGGCAGTTGGTCGAGTATAAGAAGTTCAAGGACGCCGCTGGATTCCTTCAACTGCGCGAACTCGAACAGGAGAGCGTTTTCGTTTCCAAGCCTGACACGTCAGACCTTGGCCCGCCGGATGATGCACCCGAGCCACTTCCTGATGTTGGGATCTTTGATCTGATCCGTGCCTTCCAGAAAGTCATCGATCGATTCGAGGAGGACAATTCGATCTACGAGATCGCTGACGAGAACTTTACGATCGGGGACAAGATCGACTTTCTTTTAGCCGAAATCCCTCGTGGGCAACGCGTTCCGTTCTTCGGTCTGTTTGAGGCGGCGTCGTCTCGGACTGAGGTGATTGTAACGTTCTTGGCCCTCTTAGAGTTGATAAAGCTGAATCATTTCAGCGTCCACCAGGAGGACTTGCTCGGCGAGATTTTCCTTCACCGAAACGAGAACGCCTAACGGGCTTGAAATTGTTGGCCCGAGCGGCATCTTGACGACCCTTTTCCGCGGACGATGGAACTCAATTCGATCATAGAGGCACTCCTCTTTTCAGCTAATGGCGCACTATCGTGCAACGCCATCGCTGATGCGATTCGGAACACCGTAAAAGATTCCGAAGACGAATCGCTCCAAGAATTCGCCAAGGTGAAGGCCAAAGAGGTGGAGGTCGGGATTAAGGAATTGATCATCCTCTACCAGGATCAAGGCCGAGCCTTCACGCTGACCGAACGCCCATCGGGTTGGCGGATCTGCGCCCACCCAGAATTTGCGATCTGGTCGCGGGCACTGTTCCCGGCGCAGAAACCGGCGCGGCTGAGTCCTCCCGCCCTCGAGACTTTGGCGATTGTTGCTTATCGGCAGCCGATCACCAAAAGCCATATGGAGGCCGTTCGCGGCGTTGCGGTCGATGGTGTGCTCCAAAAGCTGATGGACAAGAACCTGATTCGGATCGCTGGCCGCGCCGATCTTCCAGGACGTCCGCTACTCTACGAAACTACCGATCTTTTCCTGGAGCACTTCGGGATCCGTTCGATCGACGACTTGCCAAATTCTTCTGAACTTCGACAAGTGCCGCTCCCTGATCCTGAAGCTCAGACCGAAGATGGTCAGCCGGTCGAGCAGCAATTGGCAATGTCTGCAATCTCCGTCGCCGATCCGAGCATGGCCGCGCCTCGAAACAAGGCCGACCTTGGCGATTCTCATCTCTCTGAGGACGAAAGTGGAGAGGCTACAACTGCAGCCGATTCTTCAGACGACCCGCCCGCCGAGAACCCGCAGTCGGAACAAGCCGAAGAACAGGCTGATGTATCTGTCGACGAACAAACTGAGGTGCCTACCGAAGAACAAGGCGACGCCACTGAGGAACCGGTAGGGGATTCGGTTGAAGGCCAAGTCGACGATGGGCCTAATATTGCCGAAGGCACGGCGAGCCCGGAGGAACCTGTGGAAACCGTTTCAGCGGTCGAAGAATGGCCAAGCGAGCAACCGCGGGTCGAATCAGAGGCCGGTGCTTCCTCCGAACCGGATCAGTCTCAGGCTGACGACAGCGATTTTAGTGGGGAGGAAGAAGAGTAGTTATGAGTCTCGATGACGTCCGGAAGAGGATTGACGCCCTCGATGATCAACTGCTTAAGCTCCTCAACGAGCGCGCCGATTTAGTGCATGAGGTCGGAGTGATCAAGAAGGCCGACGGGCTTCAGATTTATGCTCCTGAGCGGGAGGAGTCTGTTCTTCAAGCGCTTGTTGCCAAGAGCGAGGGCCGCCTTCCAGAGAAATCGATTCGTGGGATCTACCGCGAGATCATGTCGGCGGCGTTGGCTTTAGAGGACGACTTGTCGATTGCCTATCTCGGGCCAGCGGGAACGTGGACGCATCAAGCCGCGATCAGGAAGTTCGGAGCCAGCGTAGCCTACCATCCACAGCCGAATTTTGCTGAAGTCTTCGATCAAGTAGCGCGTCGAAAAGCGAGCTACGGGGTTGTTCCGATTGAGAATTCGACAGAGGGCGCCGTCAGCCACGCGCTCGACCTGTTCATCGATTCCCCGTTGGTAATCTGTGCCCAGATTCTCGTTCGCATCGAGAATTGTCTGATGGCATCGATTCCGATTGAGGAGATTGAGCGGATTTACTCTCACCCGCAGGTTTTCGGACAGTGCCGAAATTACCTAAACGTCAATTTTCCGAAGGTCGAACAGATCCCAGTTTCTTCGACTGCCAAGGCTGCCGAAATGGCGAAAAACGAACCCGGCGCAGCCGCTATGGGGGGGACTTTGTCTGGGAAGATCCACGGATTAACGATCCTCGATGAAGCTGTTCAAGACAGCGCTACCAACACCACACGGTTTCTGGTAATCGGCGAAAAGACGTGCCCTTGCACTGGCGATGATCGCACCTCGCTGATGTTCTCGGTTCGCGACCGACCTGGTTCGCTTTACGATGCTCTGACGCCGTTTTACGAAATGGGTATTAACATGGCGAAGATCGAGTCCCGGCCGTCCAAGCGGAAAGACTGGGAGTATTTCTTTTTCGTCGATCTCCTCGGCCACTGTGAAGATGAGAAGATCGTGCAAGCGCTCGAACGTCTGGGTGAACACTGCAGTATGCTCAAGGTATTGGGCAGCTACCCAAACTCGACGACTGAGCCCTAAGCTGCTTAGAATCGACCCGTCAGCAGGTCGATGTAGCGTTTGCCACTGTCACTCAGACCGGCCCGCGAGCCTGATCCGGTCAGCCGCCCCCTGGTGTGGTAGGAATGCAGAGTCTTCGACGGGAGCACCCAGGTTATCGTCGGTCCTGACACCACACGATCAGATGCGGCGACTGCCAGTGGGACTCCTGAACGGCTGAGCGTCAGCTCCCACGATGATCCGCCTCGGGTTGATTTGCCAGCGGTCAGCCATGGATAGTTGGTGATCAAGTCGACGTCGGTTCCGGCTTTTGGGACGGTGACTTTGAAGTAAGGAATCATCCGCCCAACGAATTGAGGCAGAGTCAGGGATGGGTCGTTTCGGGTCGCATTGAGCAAGCCAGCGACGTCCAGACCGATCAGATTCAATCCGTTGTAAATGCCGTGATGGTTCGGACTGCGGTAGGAAGCGTCGTGCCATGTTTTGAACCGGTCGTGGGCCATCAGATTGAGTTCCAAGTGAACGTGCGAGCGGGCGATGTCGCGATTCCCGGCCCAGCCCGTGCAACCCATTTGCCCGAGATTTGTTCCTGGAGAAACGCGCTGTCCGACCTTGACCACGATCGTCTGGAGGTGCCCGTAAAGACTGAAAAACGCTCCGTCTCCCCAGTCGTGGCGCACGACTACGTAGCGGCCGTAGGAACTGCGCGAACTGTCGTTGCTAACATGAACAATCTTGCCTGCACCGATTGACCGAACCTCATCAAGCGCGCGCCCCGAACTGTCTCTGCGAACGGGCCGGATATCAACTCCCTCGTGGAATCGAGTAAAAACGATGCCACTGCTGGTTCGCTTCTGATTGCGTGTATAGCCATACTTGCCGCCCGTCCAAGGCTTGGATCTTACACCTTCGAATTCCCGATCGGTATACATGTAAAACCCCGATTGATTTCCAGTAAACAGAGCGGTGTTGTCGGTCGGCAGACGGAGCTCAGGTGGGCCTGCGAAACCAGCTGTTAGGCCGCTAGCCAGAGTGATGAAGATCCAAAGGAGAATCTTTGGAATTGGCGAAGCGTGGTTGGTCATATGGACAAAAATTGGATACGCGAACGACTGCAGAACTCGGCTAGCGCAGCATCGGGTCGAACAATGCGTCCTGGCCTTCCCGTTCGGACGGTGCAAATGGCGGATCATCGAGTTCAGTCCACTCCTCACGCATGAACTCGAGTTGTTCCTCGGTCACGCCCTGCCCAATTTTGATGATGCCATCACGGATTGGGCCGTCGATTTTGAGGTAATCGCAAGTTCGGCCATCGAGTTTGACCAGCATGATCTTCCCTTGGTTGATGCTGGTGGCGCTAAAAAGGCGTCTTTGTCCAGTGCCGCTGAGAACCACAAGTAGCCCGTGTGTCTTTCCATCCCCAGATTCAAACGGGTAAAACGATTCGATCTGGAGGTGAGAAAATTCTGGGGTGATCTGGAAGTGGTGAATCTTTGGTGGGTAGCCTACATGCTCCGGAAACACCATGGTTTGGCCATCGATCGGGTTGCCTTCCATGTGAAACGTGACCAGAAAATCGGGTTCCTTATTCAAGTTGGCGCACGATGAAAGCGAGATGGCAGTGAGCAGTGCGAAAGCGATCCGGATCAACATCGCTCAACGAAGCGCGTTTGCGTGATGGATGCAAGCCGAGTGCCGCTTTGGTTGATGGCATATCGGGAACCCTGCTAGTTTAGATACTTCTCCGTCACGGGTCTTGCCAGAAGGCCGAGGTGCGTGGTAACTTAAGGTTGGGCGGGATCTCGCCATTCTGCGCTTGATTCCTTTCGCCCTAATCTTTTTCCTTCAACTATGAGCAACACCATGGATTCAGCGGTCGTTAAAGAGGGAGACCTCCCTACCAATGTAAAGAATCTCTGGCTCAAGGCACTGAGTGCTTTCGAGCTTCGTAATTTCGAGTATGCGATCAGTCTGCTTCAGTCAGTCATCGAGCAAGAACCAGGCTTCCTAGACGGCCGGAAGGCCCTGCGAAAGGCCTGCATTCAGAAGTCGAAGGGCAAGAAAGGCATGTTCGGCGGCAAGATTTCTGGTGGCGGTTTTGGTGGCATGAAGATCCAGAGCATCATTAAAAAAGATCCCGTTTTGGCGATGGTCGAATGCGAGAAAGCGCTGGAAAAAGAGCCGTTTAACATCAGTGCCAATCAGGGGCTGTATGATGCGGCGATGGCAGCTGGGATGCCAGAGGTCGGCACCTTCGCTCTGGAGACCATTCGCGAAGGAAGTCCGGACAATACACAGAATCTTCACCAATTGGCTGAGCATTTGATGAAGATGGACGACCCCGAAGAGGCCGGAAAGGTCTACGATGAGATTGTCCGTCGTGATCCTGCCGATATGGATGCGGTGAAGGGTGGTAAAGACGCCAGCGCTCGCGCTTCGATGGCCAAGCAGAAGTACGGCGACGGAGATAGTTTCCGGGACAATCTAAAAGAGGGTGAAGACGGAGGAGAGCAGCGTAACAAGGCGTCCATGACCAATGAGCAGTTGGAGGCTCTGCTCACAGACCTCAGCGGTCAATATGAAGAACGCTCTGGTGAACTAGGCTACGCTCGCGAAATGGGAGAAATCTGCGAACGATTGAATAAGCTGGATGATGCGATTCAGTGGTACAGCTATGCATCGGACTTAAGCAGCGGCGACCCTGTGCTGGCGCGTAAAGTTGAAGTGCTAATTGAACGCAAAGACGATCTGTATGTAAAAGGACTGGAGGATAATCTGGCGGCAGCTACTGACCCTGGTGAGCGCAAAGAACTTGAGGAAAAGCTGATCGGAATTAAGGCGGAGCGCAGCGTCCAGCTGGTCGATGATGCTCGTCGCCGGGTCGAGAAAAACCCAACTGACAAGGCGCTTCGGTTTGAGCTTGGCCAACACCTATTTAATAGCGCTCAGTACACAGAAGCGATTCCCGAACTTCAGCAAGCCCGGACGAATCCACATATTCGAACCAAGGCGATGCTCATGCTCGGTCAGTGTTTTGATCGGAAAAGCATGCATGATATGGCAGCGAACGCCCTGTCAGAAGCTGTTTCTGAACTGACTCAGATGGATGACACGAAGAAGGAACTGCTTTACCAACTCGGCCTCGTTTACGAAAAGATGGATCGGAAGGACGAATCACTGAACTGCTTCAAGGACATCTACAATTCCGATTACGGATACAAGGACGTCGCCAAGCGGGTCGAAGAATCCTACGGCGACGGCGAGAATTCGTAGAGATTTGAGACTACTTGCTGATGGCTACGCCCGTCGTCAGCGTAATTCTACCGTTTCGAAACGCGGCTCCTACGATCGGAGCTGCGCTTGAGAGCCTGCTCGGGCAGACGCTTCGGAATCTCGAGATCTGGGCCGTCGATGATTGTTCTAACGACGGTGGCAGGGAGATTGCTGCAGCTCTTGCTGAATCTGATCCTCGGCTCCGGGTTATCTCATCTAAATCGCCTCACGGTATCGTGGCTGCCGTCAATTCGGCTTGGCCGGTGTGTCGTTCGGACTTGATCGCGCGCATGGATGCCGATGATCTCAGCTTGCCCATTCGGCTTGAAAAGCAGGCCGCATGCCTGCAGTCGCAGTCCGACTTGGCCGCCGTGAGCTCTTTGGTAGAAGTGCCAAGTGCTGCAGGTGGCTTTCAGCGATACATTGATTGGTCGAATGAGCTCACTCTCCCTGAACAAATCCACCGAGAGCGCTTCGTTGAGTGCCCGGTGGTGAACCCGACGATGCTCGCCCGGCGATCGGCGATTGAGGCGGTGGGAGGCCATATCGACACCGTCGGCCCCGAAGACTACGACCTGTGGCTTCGGTTCCTGGATGCGGGGCATCGCATCGCCAAAGTCCCCGAAGTTCTCTATCAGTGGAGCGATCTCCCCAGCCGTGTGACCCGAACCGAAGATCGTTACTCGGAAGCCAATTTCCTGAGAACCAAGATTCCGTATCTGGCCAAGCTACCTACAGTTCGGTCTCGGGGAGTTCTGATTTGTGGCGCCGGGCCAATCGGGAAGACTGTCTGCCAGCTTCTCCAATCCGAAGGAGTTGATGTTCACGGGTTCCTCGAAGTCAGTCCGCGACGCATTGGCCAGCGGATCCATGGCGTGAAGGTTTTACCTGGGCGAACTCCCCAAGAACTGCCCATCCCCAGCCCAACGGCACCAGTCTTGCTAGCTTGCGTCGGTTCAACCGGAGGTCGGAACCGAGTCCGGGCTCTGCTGACAGAGGCGGGTTTCGAAGAGGGTGAGACCGGATTCGTGTGTTGCGCCTAGACGAGCGTGTAGCTATTTCTTCCGCTCATCTTAGAGCCCGATCGTTCGCATCTCAGCA
>Ga0114953_1000136_pt1 | contig 49790 bp, 48 predicted proteins | sample SidtaG_FD_87298 | JGI IMG/M metagenome (GOLD analysis project Ga0114953, IMG submission 87298) | Marine algal microbial communities from Sidmouth, United Kingdom - Sidmouth_Male2 metaG | ecosystem: Host-associated > Algae > Red algae > Unclassified | place: Sidmouth, United Kingdom | collected...
ATGGCATGCTCCACCACTTTGAAACCGTCTCGATGTTTCATGGCGCTGGCATTCGCAACATAATCTGTACTCCAACCGTAGGATGCAATCTTGCCCAGTTGGCGAGCCTTCTGAATTTCATCAAAAATCAAATTGGCCTGATCAAGTGTGACCGTATTGGGATGTAGTAGCACGACATCAATCAACTCACGATCCAGTCGCTTCAAACAACGATCAATGGCCGGTATGACTGATTCGGGTTCCAGTTGCTCACCCGTTAAAGTCCGTGTTGCTTCGTCAATACCGATGCCTATCTTGGTGACGATGACGGCATCAGGCTGATTCTTCAAGGCTGTTGCTAATAATCGCTCCGAGTGTCCAGCGCCATAGGCCGCGGCCGTATCGAACAGCTTGATACCGTTGGACAACGCCGCCTGTATGGCTCTGATGGCGTCGCTGTCATTCGAGTTTATGTACCCCAATGAGGTACCGTCAGCACCATACATTTTTCCACCTATTGGCCAGCAGCCCAATCCAAGGGGTGAAACTGTTTTATCAAGAAATTTCAAGTCAATCGCTCCTCTGTTGTAAAGCGCTATTCCATCATCAGATCATTGCTCCATAAACAACTTTGAATGTAATATTCATTTCATGGTTGAAACGAACTTTGATTGGGATGATCTGCGCCTGTTCCTCGCTGTGGCTCATCATGGTGGGCTGGCAGCAGCATCGGATGCCTCTGGCAAAAGTGCGCCGACACTAGGGCGAAGAATGCTGGCGCTGGAACGTCGATTAGGCCTGGAGCTGTTCGAGCGTTTACCTCGAGGTTACAAACTCACAGTAGACGGCAGGGCGCTTTTGAATCGCGTTCTGGATATCCAGAAAACTGTTGATCCATTGCTGGTCGCGGTGCAAGATACCGCTGTGCGGAGAGTCAAGATATCCGCAGGAACCTGGACAACTTTTTGGTTGTGTCAGCACGCAACTGCACTCATTGCCAGCGATCCTGTGCTCCTGCAGTTCATTGCTGCAGACCATGTTCTGGATATTCCTCACAGGGAGGCCGTTATCGGCATTCGCAATCAGCGCCCTGAACACGTTAGTCTGGCCGGGCAACGTATCGGTAAAATAAGTTTCGCCGTTTACGCTAAAAACAAAGGCATTGATACATGGGCGCATGTGTTGGGTTCGACGCCGTCATCGCAGTGGATGAGCGAGAATCGCGGACATGACGATTGCATTGAAGTTTCTCATCCCCGCAATGCGTTGGACTTGGTTCAGACAGGTGCCGCCAGATCCGTGCTACCCACATTCATTGGTAATGCCACTCAGGGTTTGATACGCGTATCAGAGGAGATAAAGGATCTGGAGCACACACAGTGGTTGGTAACTCACCATGATGATCGTCACCTACCGGAAGTGCGCAGGGTGATAGATCGCCTCTATGCTGTGCTGTGTTCGTGAGATCTATCAAGTCGTTTAGCGTTTTAAACGATGTGGCTCCGGATCAGAAAATTCAGCGGCCGCAATAGCAGTGTCGAGTCTCTTGATCGCATTTCCTTTTCCTAACCCAGTTCCCGACCCACTCAATGCGGACATGCCCTGGTTCCAGGCATGCACCATCTGCTTGGCTACGGCACGCCATTGAAGATCGTTTTTCGCCGCTTCGATGACCTCCTTCCCCACTTCAGTCGTTGATTCACATAGCCGTTCTACCATTTCAGCGTACTGCCAGGGTGCGATACCCAATCGCGCATTGAAGAAGCGCTGCAGAGCTTTGCCTGGTGTCCAGGTTTGTCTGCCTTCAATAGATAATCCTGGCGGGCTAGTTGCGAAGCGCGGATAAGCTTGCGTGGTCACGATGTCATAGACAGGTGTGAAGCAAACATCAGCTTGGTTCGAATAGTACAAGGATATATTCTTGGCATGACAATCAGCGTTGCGAATCACATAGTTCAACAACAGATGCCAGCCTAGATGCTCCAGCTGTGTGCGGATTTGCGTGTGTGGAAGATAGGCGCTTGTTGCGTTTAACACTCTCTCGGTGGTCGTAGCGTACTTCTCGTGAGGAGGCAAGCCCAGCAGGCTGCACGCATCTTCAAGGCCATGCGTTGAAATACCACTCTCATTCACGTCGAAGCGTTCGACGACCAACACTCTTCCATCATTGGACATGCGTGTCTTGGCAACTGGCACCACATTCAATCGCTCCAATACACGCATGCTATAGAACTCATTGAATCCCAGGTAGGGAGTGTTGTTGTCCGAGCCCTTAACAATCTGATGGTTTGTCCGTAATGTTGGCTTACCCAAACGCTCAGCCTTAGGATCAGACAAAGATTTTGGTGCAATGAACTTGGGTACAACTCCTGAAATCGAGGACCTTGCATAGCTGCGCACCAGAGATTCGAAATGGTCGATCGTGTTCTCTGCAGAAAGCAGGGTTTCGATCTCGAGAGGTTCCATCTGCTCAGGAAGCTTGCCACCCTCTGGCGTAATCGAAACACGACCAATGCCAGCGCCGCCCACTACAGCAAGTAGAGATAAGTCCGTGCCATCCAGCAGCGGACCGAACATCTCGCGAATGATCCCCAACAGGTAACCCTTTGGCAGGTTCTGACGAAAGAAAGGATGCAGATCTCTTGGCCAGCGCCAGGCATCATTTCGCACCGGCATGGACAAGCTGACGAAATCTTTGAGGTCAGTGCCAGGCAGATACTTCAATACGTATTCGTCGCCTTCACGATAAAGCTGAGCTACCGTTTTCCGACTAACTTGAACGTCAAGTTTCATCCGGCATCAAGTCGCCGCTGCTCAGCCAAAATATCGTCAAGTGTACGAACATGACCAATCTTAACCAGCTTTAAATCGTAGCCTGCCGCTTCCAACAAGCGCACCAGCGCTGATACACTCATGTCTCCCTTGGACAGGTTCTCCATTCGGGCTACGGTAGTGCGTGACACCCGCGCCCGATCAGCCAATTGCTGCTGGCTTAGCTGAGCATCTCCGCGTGCCTCCTTCAGCATTTCTGCAATGTCTGCGAGTGTTGTAATTGTAGCCCCAGAGCGTCAAAAAACAGAATGTTAGCCAAAATTGTAGCTCCTGGGATACATATTTGCAAGCCCACAGGTAACTTGGCTCTACCCATCGGCTAAGACACGCGGGAACGTTATTGGTGGGGTTGCCGCAGTCTGCGGTTCGCGAAAGCAAGGATCGCGTTCGTGCAGCCATCGAGAACACTGGCTTCAAGTGGCCTCAGCAACGGCTTATCATCAATCTTGCTCCAGCCGATCGGCCCAAGGACGGCGGCAGATTTGATCTGCCGATTGCATTGGGCGTGCTGATGGCAACCAGGTAGTTGCCAGACGATTGTGTTGTTTCACTGGTGGTACTCGGAGAGCTGGGGCTCAATGGTGAGCTTCGACTGGTCAGTGGCATTCTGCCCACTTCCCATGCGTATTCAAAATCGCGCCTGGCTTTGTATGTGCCGGCTCACAATGCAGCCGAGGCGCTTCGCAGTACGTGTACACAAATGCACGCATCAGCGCATTTGAAGCAAGTTTGAGAGCAGTTAGTGCAGCGATCATGCGAGCCGTTGAAAGTAGTTACCGTGAAAGACATTGAGCGTGCGTTCGGCAGTTGTCCTGATTCGGCGTTGCTGGCCAGTCGTGATGACATGCAGGATGTGTTCGGTCAGCACAAGGCCCGGCGTGCATTGGAAATAGCTGCTGCAGGTTCTCACAACATGCTGATGATAGGACCGCCGGGAACGGGTAAGTCCATGCTGGTCAGTCGATTGCCTGGCATACAGCCAGCAATGAGCGAATCGGAGAGTGTGGAGTCGGCATCCATTGCCTCCATCAGCTATACAGGCTTTGATGCAGCGAGCTGGGGAGTAAGGCCGTTCAGAGCGCCTCACCATACGGCATCTGGCATTTCACTGGTGAGCGGTGGGGCCAATCCAAGGCCCGGTGAAAATTCGCTGGCACATAATGGTGTCTTGTTTCTCGACGAGCTGCCAGAGTTTTCAAGAGCGGTTCTGGATGTGCTTAAAGAGCCAATGGAAACCGGTGAAATCACGCTTTCAAGAGCGGCCCGTCAAGCGACATTTCCTTCGCGCTTTCAACTGGTGGCAGCGATGAATCCATGCCCTTGCGGCTACCACGATGACCCGACCATGACTTGCCGTTGTGCCGCCGAACAGATTGTCCGCTATCAGTCACGATTATCCGGCCCTTTTCTGGATCGCGTTGATCTGCATTTGCAATTGCAACGCGAAACGCATGTTGATGGTGGATTGCAAAGTACGGCCGGCAACGAGTCCAGTGCCACCATTCGTGAGCGAGTAAGACAGGCACGCAAGCGACAGATGCATCGGCAGGGAGTGAGCAATGCACACCTTGATGCACAGGCACTAAGGGAGCATGTGCAGCTGCATGCCGATGCACGCAATCTGTTTGCCCGGGCCAGTAATGCCATGACACTGTCCCTGCGGGTTCAGCATAGATTGTTGCGTGTGGCGCGCACTATCGCTGACTTGCAAGACGCTGATGGTGTGTCCAGAGAGCATCTGGCGGAATGTCTTTGTTATCGGCGTGCGCCGGTGCTGGACAGTGCGTAAGTTGATTCAAAGCCTAGAGATTGTGCAGAATTAGCGCTTACGGCGTGGAGCCAGCATGTCGGATCGACCAATAGATACACGATCTTTTTCAGGTGTCTGCCTTCAATAGATAATCCTGGCGGGCTAGTTGCTGGGTGCAGTTCGAGCGCTGGATGATTGCAGCTCGCTGAATCTATCTGGCTGCCAGCCGTTGACCATGTTTCGAATCCACCAGATGTCCAGACCATTTCTAATGGCGGCTCGCTCCTAATCGCATTCGGTGGAATCGGAGCAATACTTGAGAATATCACCCGGTTGACACTCATATACCTCGCAAATTCTTTCGAGCGTAGAAAACCGAACGCCTTTGACCTTGGCTGTACGCAGCAGTGAAAGATTCTGTTCAGAAATGCCGACTTCGGTTGCCAGCCACTTGCCCTTCATTTTTTTTGGGCAAGAAGAACATCCAGATTGACTTCGATTGGCATGACGTATACCTAAACGAACTGCCGGTTTTCGGTTTGCAGTTTGCTGCCCTCCACCAGCAAGTTTCTCATTACCCACATTACGAGCTCAAAGGTGAGCGTATCAGTGAAAGTAATCCCTTCTCATGCAGTAGTGTTTGCCTATCTGGTGCATCCATCAATACATGCATGGCTTGCTCCACCACTTTGAAACCGTCTAGATGTTTGCTTGTCAACTTTCGAAATCACGTTCACACTAACCGCATCTTCATAGCCATATTTAGTGGATATCCACGTGTGAGCATTCCAGGCGCTGCAGCAACCCCGCAACCCAGACTACAATCTCGACTGCACGGTGTGTTTATACTGCAGCTTACATTGATAAGTGTGCTCACTGTAGCGGGTGTATTAGCTGCCAGTGTTATTGCAGAACGCGTGTTGGTAAAGACAGCTCTTTCAGGTGAGGCGACCTATTTCTGGAACAAGCGAGCCAACGCCGAAAACTTTGCCCTGCCGGATACCTTGAATCTGCAGTCGTATATATCCTCAGACTTAACAACAGAATTACCCCCGGAATTCGAGGATCTTCCGCCGGGACAGCATAAGGTGCGTATAGACGGTGATCAGCGTATTGTCTATGTCAGTACGCGTGACGACGAGACGTTGTATTTGTTGTTTCAGAGTGACACTGTCTCCAACCTGGCCTTCTACTTTGGCATTCTTCCTCTGGCTTTGGTGTTGCTCCTGATGTACAGCTTGGCCTATCTCACCTATGTGTTGTCAAAACGTGCCATCTCACCTCTCACAAGACTTGCGAGTAGTATAGAGAATTACGATTTTACTGCGCGTGAGTTATCCGAGCTTCCATTGGTGGATCTTGCCGAAAAACAAGATACCGAAACACTGATTCTTGCCGATGCGCTGAACCAGTTTGTCGAGCGTAGCAAAATGTTCGTAGAGCGTGAACGCGACTTTACTCGTTACGCATCACATGAGCTGAGAACGCCTTTGGCTGTTATCCAGGGCTCTGTGTCCACACTGGAACTACAACCGCTGAGCGGTGCGCCAGAGCGTGCGGTGGCGCGCATCAAACGCAACGCAATACACATGTCGGCATTGTTGGAAACTCTTCTGTTACTGGCCAGAGACGGAAGCCCAGACACGCAGGTGAGCGAGCACTGTAATGTGAACAAGCTGCTGGACGGACTGACCGCACAGCTGCCCGAACTGGAGAGTGGAAAGCCAATAACTATAGAGCTCGATTCTGCCTACCAGCTCTATGTTAATGCACCAGAAGCAGCTCTTGTTATCGTATTGGGTAACCTGTTACGCAATGCCTGGCATTACACGGATGCCGGTGAAATACGGGTGTTGATTGATGAGGGTTCAGTATCGATCAGTGACACCGGACCCGGTCTGAACCTGGAACAGCAGCAGCACATTTTCGATCCGTTTTACCGAATCGAGTCACAGGGGCAGTCCCATGTAGGGATGGGTTTAGGGTTGGCTATTGTCCGTCAGACTTGTGAGAGCCGTAATTGGGATATCACCCTGGTCAGCCAATCGGGGCAAGGCTCAACATTTAAGATACAGTTTGGAGAATCAGTCGTCAAGAATTAGACACCACGAAAAAGTTTACGCTGCCGAGCATCTTACTACTCGCCTAGCTTGTAGCCAGCTCCCTGCACTGTGCTTATCAAGCTGTGGTCGAATGGTTTGTCGACAATCTTTCGAAGCTTGTAAATCAGGCTTCTAAGGCTGTCACTGGCTGGTGGACTATCATTCCAAAGCTCAAATTCCAGTGTTTCTCTGGAAACGACGTTTGGCGAGTTTTGCAACAGAATACTTAAAATTTTAAAGCTTGTTGGTGACAACGACAATTCCTTACCAGCTCGTCGGACTTGCCGGCTGCCGGTATCCAGTACCAGATCAGCTACTTGCAAAGTCTCTGGCATAAGGCGTCGCTGACATCGCCTGACCACAGAATCTACCCGAGCTACAAGCTCAGGTAAGTCGAAGGGTTTTACCAGGTAGTCGTCAGCGCCGTTCTCAAAGCCTGCTAGTTTGTCAGACAATTCGTCACGTGCTGTCATCATGATTATTGGTGTGGAGGAGCGGTGTTGCTCGCGCAGCTCCCGGCATAATGTGAGGCCGTCCATACCGGGCAACGTAACATCCAGCACGATGGCGTCAAAGCTTTGGGTCCTGGAGAGGTGAAGCCCTGTCATACCATCAGCCGCGTAATCTACCTCCCACCCCATGCTAGTGAGAAAATCCAGGACTGTTTCGGCTAGATCAGCGTGATCTTCGACGAGCAAGATACGGTATTTAGCAAATGGAGGCATTGAGACTGGAATTTAGGCCGCTATAGAAGTCGATATACAATCATATACGTCGATTTTGCTTATCGTGGTTTTCGGTGTTATCAATTGCTTTAAACACTTCGCCGGTCAGACCAAAGGACTGACCGGCGAGGAGGCTGTACTAAAAACCGCTGCAACTTATAAAGTCGGTGGGATCAGTACCGCATCTATGACGTGAATGACACCGTTTACGGCTTGTACATCAGTCGTTACGATGAGTGAGTCGTTGATGAAGAGTCCACTATCTCGCTGACTCAATCGCACGATGTCAGAGTTTCCTGCCTGTATATCAATACCTACCAGTCCGGTAGCCTGTTCGCCAGAAATTACCACACCGGGCAGAACGTGGTAGAGGAGAATGTCCTTCAAGGTCTCTGGATCTGCCAGCAACGCATCTATCGTATCTTGTCCCAGTGCGGCAAAAGCTGCATCCGTGGGTGCAAATACAGTGTAGGTATCATCAGGATGGCCTAACGCGGTGTCCAGACCCGTGGCCTCGACTGCAGCCACCAAAGTGTTGAAGCCAGCCTCCCGTGCTACGTCCAGGATAGTTGCAGTCGGATTCTCACCGGCAGGACTAGGCACAGGCTCAGCAATAGGCGTTGCGTCAGTGGGTGGTATCAAGACAGTGTCAATCACGTGGATAATACCGTTTGAGGCTTGTACGTCAGTGATAATGACTTTCGAGTCGTTGATGAACAGCTCACCTTCGCGCAGTTCCACTTCCACATCGGCACCATTAGCCGTTGTCACACTGGTACCTGCGAGGCCGATGGCAGTTTCAGCGTTCACTGCTGCACCAGAGACTACGTGATACAAAAGTATCTGACGCAGTGTATCCGGGTCGTCCAGCAATGCGTCAAGCGTGCCAGCTGGCAGCGCGGCAAATGCATCGTCAGTGGGCGCGAATACAGTGAATGTGCTGCTCGGATCTGCCAGTACAGCATCCAGTCCAGTGGCCTGGGCAGCAGCGATGAGTGTGTTGAACGAACCATTAGCGATGGCTACATCCACAATCGTGCCCGGCTGTGCGGCGTCGTCTACAGGCGCTTCATCTTGAACTGGCGGAGGAGTCAAAACGGTGTCAATAACGTGAATAATGCCATTGGATGCAGCGATATCCGTTGCAGTCACTCTCGACATGTTGACAAATAGCTCTCCATCGTCAAGCGAAAGCCGCGCATCCTGAGTGTTTGCCGTGGTGACCGATGAACCGGCGAGGCTGATAGCAGTTGTGGAATCGACACTTGCGTCGGCTATGACATGGTAGAGAAGAATATTGCTGAGCGTGTCGAGATCACCCAGAAGGTTTGCGATGGCCTGGTCACCAAGCTTATTGAAGGCCGCATCGTCAGGTGCAAACACAGTAAACTCACGAGATTCATCGGCCAATACTGAGTCAAGTCCGGTAGCCTGAAGAGCTGCAGCAAGAATTGTGAATTGCCCGGCACCGACGGCAGTGTCAACAATATTAACGAGTCCGGCACCATCTTCGACCACACCTGTGATCTCATTACTATCGTCGCCATCACGACTTCCCGACGCCAGGTTGTCAGTATCCAACAGGTTGTTATCGGAACAGGCACTTAACAAACCGACGGCTATTACGCCAGTTACCAATCGAAATTTTCGTGTAAACATTTTTTAGACTCCATGTAGTAAGAAAGGATGAGGTGTGTGCCTGAAATATCCGTGGTGTACAAACTGAACAAAGCACCGCCTCTGCTACGTGACTTTATACTAAATGCTGCATGGTGATGCATATGTGAACACTAACAACAGGCCCAGTCACACGATGTTCACGCGATTGTCAGTGTATTGTGACCCAGTGTGCAATTACCGAAGCCTACGGCGAACATTGGCGTTGACCTGGCGGTCACATCACCGAAAAATGACTGGATTGTCGATGAGTAGGCAATAAGGTTTGGCGTGGGGCTTGGTGCAAGTACCCATGGCAACCCATGCTCTTCCTTGTAAAAAGCTATAGGCATTCACTGTCTTTCAGGATACTTATGTATGCAGCACCTTATGAAATAGCATGAATGGTATCCAGCTCTTCACACATGATTGCATTTCACTTCTCAATTCCTCTTCGCCAATTTCTACCCCACACGTGGCAAGTCGTCTCTGAGATTCAAGAAACCACTCATGTTCGTCATTGGATTTACAAAATACATCTACCAATTGGGCTATGGTCGAAGGGATCCGAATACCGCCTCTTGTCGCTCTGGACGGGAAGCAAGAAAAATCCGCTAACAATTCGGCATCATCAATGAGGGTTCTGGAAAATGCTGACGAGTACTCCATATTCATTTTTATATTAACATCAGCATGTATATTCTCTACGTCAGCAACTTCGGCGTCGACTCTAATTATCATTCCTCTGGAAATCTCATTCCTTATTTTGGCGATTACCGCTGCAGGCTCATCGGTACTATATATTCTCAGGAGTTCAGACACACTTTTGGGGCCTTCCAGGCATTGATACATAATGCCCGTAGTATCCTTTGTTTGATTCGCGAACACCTGGACAGGAACGAGGCCTGTTGGTTGTGAACAAGCGAAATACTCGGCTCCCATGCCGGTCAATTTTTCCAACTGCCGGCCCCGCACAAACGTGTCATTACGATGTGGCACACACATGGCCAACTCCGTAATCAGCTCTTCTAATCCTGAATGTGTAACGTCAAATTTTATGTCTGGATTATTCAGCCGCCAACGCTCGAAAAGTGAGTAACCGCCAAACTCAAATCCATATTGTGATAGAGCACCGGAAATTTTGTTAAAGTTAGATAAATGCCATGAGCCATTAAAATATTCATGAACCAGATAGCGGAAGTCACTTTTCTTCCAGCCATTGACCCGGTGCCGGCCAACAGGATTCTTTTCGAACCACGGAACCTCCATTGACTCAATCATTTCAATCATACTAAATGCACTGGACCAGGCCTCTTTCTGATCACGATCATCCGTTTTAACGATCTCATGCAGAATGGAACGTAGCGGTATAAGTTGCGCGCATCCGGCTTCTGTATTCCAGGAAATCTGGAGTGCAGCGTTCGGTGAAGCAAGTCGATCGATACACTCAAGTACCTCCTGACGGACAAGCTCTGAAACCCATGAATAAATTCCTTGACATATTACTAAATCGAACGTGCCGTATTTTTTACTGAGAGTGGTTGAAAACGCTTCCTGTCTAAACTCAATGTTTTTCAGGTTACTTTTTCGTGCAAATCTGTTTGCCCAATTAATATGCTCAGGGTTGATGTCAATGCCAAGAAACTCTGAGTTTGGCATTGACTCGGCCAGCAACAACAGCATTGCCCCTGTCCCACACCCAAGATCAACTACACGAATATCCTGTTCACCCAACCTGGACTCCATGCCATGAAATTTCAGGTTTAAATCTATTTCGTATGGCTTACATGCAGAGGTCCACTTGTGTATATAGGGAATACTGTCAACGTAATCTGTATTATTAGTCAAAATTTTTAGTCTATTTAATTATTGTTGTATAGAGTGGCGTATAACGATTTACGTCTACCGGCATCTGAGAAACTATTGGAACTGAACTTATACAGATAGCGACATAATTTTTCAATACACCTATATTCAAATCTCGCGTAGTCAGTCAGTTTAAACGGGCTTTGATGGTTTTTGGTCGATCGTCACAAGCTGCTGCTCATGATCATACTCAATCGTTTCGCACTATCCATGACACTCTTCAGATCTTCCACCGAGTTCATAGTGTCACGTGCATGGTTTAAGTATTGGTTATCCTGAGTCAGGGATTTTCATGTATCGATTGCCAAAGCAGCTATTCCTGGATTGTCAGCTGACTACCCCTGCCATTGACCAATCAAAATCGGAGAGTGCCAATGATGAGACGTACCGCCACCACCATTACTTCTGTAGTGTGTTTTGCGCCGTGCGCGTCTGCGAGCTTTGCTCAAGATATGCCAGGTAAGGGCGTTACAGTTGATCCGATTAAGGGATACCCAGCAAACGCCTGGTTTCAGCATATGGTCGTGCAACTCGACCTCGAGGCGCTCGGGTACCGGTTCAGGCAAGTCGACGCTTGTTCGGCATATAAATCGGTTAATCGAGCCCAGCTCTGGTGACATTATAGTCGCCGGTCAGCGGGTTAATGAGCTGGCGGAACCTGCTCTTCGAAAACTGCGAGCCGAAACCATCGGCATGGTCTTTCAGCACATGGCACTATGGCCTCATCGAACGCTAGCCGAGAATGTAGGATTCGGACTAGAGGTGCGCAACGTACCGCCTGCTCAACGTCGCGAAGCTGCCGAGCGTGCATTGAGTTCGATGAACCTTGACGGTTGGGCAGACCACTACCCGGATCAACTGTCGGGAGGGTTGCAACAACGCGCTGGGCTTGCTCGCGCACTGGCTTCTGATCCCGATATTCTGTTGATGGATGAGCCATTCTCTGCACTCGATCCACTGATCCGTCGACAACTGCAAGACCAGTTTTTCGAGCTTAGTCAGACGTTAAATAAAACCACGGTTTTCATTACCCATGATCTGGATGAGGCAATCCGGCTGGGTGATCATATCGCTATCATGAACGATGGTGCGATTGTACAAATTGGTACACCGGAGGAGATTGTCACTAACCCTGTCGATGCTTACGTCACAGAATTTGTCCAAGGTATCAATAGAGTGAACCTGGTCCGGGCCGAGACGATCATGTCACCACTAGACGGAAGTGCCTCGACAAGGAAAACGATTAATTCAGATTGCGAGCTTGGCGACATAGTCGATCAATTCATGATTAATCTGGATGCCGTCACCGTTGTTGATGGGGCGGGCAACGCCATCGGCATGATAACTGTCACTGAAGCACTCGGTGCGCTGCGAGGTTAACAAGAGCCGATGGATTTCTGGAACATATTTGATACAAAATGGGTGCCCGTTGGTGACTGGGTTGAAGCAGCATTGCAATGGGTTGTTACGCATTTCCGGTTTATTTTTCAAGCCATAAAAGTTCCATTTGATATCGTTCTGAGTGGGCTTGAAGACACACTGACCGGCGCGCCAGATTTGCTCATCCTGGCCATCATTGCCATTATTGCCTGGCAGACTGGGGGGCGTCGGCTTGCAGGAATATGCGCCGCATCACTTCTGTGTATTGGATTAATGGGTGCATGTGACGAGAGTATGGTTACGCTGTCAATTGTGCTTACCTGCGTTACTTTCTGTTCTGCTATTGGTATACCGCTGGGTATCATGGCAGCTCGTAGCGATAGGTTCTGGACTGTGCTACGCCCACTACTCGATCTCATGCAAACGATTCCTTCTTTCGTCTTTTTGGTTCCCATTGTTATGCTGTTTTCCATTGGTAATGTCTCCGGTGTCATTGTGACCTTTATCTATGCGCCGCCCCCGTTGTTCGATTGACTAATCTCGGTATCCGGCAAGTACGAGCCGATATGGTGGAAGCCGCGCGGGCATTTGGTGCTAGCCAAAGACAAATACTATATAAAATCGAACTGCCTCTAGCCATGCAAACGATTATGGCTGGTGTGAATCAAACCACTATGATGGCGCTGTCAATGGTCGTTGTTGCATCAATGATTTCAGTTACTGGGCTTGGGCAGATGGTGTTGCGTGGCATCGGTAGGCTCGACAGAGGGCTGGCAACAGTGGGTGGGCTGGGCATTGTATTTCTTGCCATTGTTATTGATCGTATAAGCCAGAGCCTCGGTACATCCGCCAGGGATCGGAATCACAAGAAGTGGTTTGAAAAAGAGCCGCTTGGTTACATCCGTTCCATCCTGAAAGGCTAGTCAATGAATACCACATCCGCCCCAAACATCGTGTTCATACAAGTAGATCAGCTGAACGCAGGCTCATTGCAAGCCTATGGGGACAGTGTGTGTCACGCCCCAAATCTCGACAAGCTAGCAATCACGGGCACTGTTTTCAACACCGCGTATTGCAACTTCCCTTTGTGTGCCCCGTCGAGATTTTCCATGGCTGCAGGCAAGCTTTGTTCGACGATTGGTGCTTACGACAATGCCGCTGAGATGCCAGCTTCAATTCCTACCTATGCTGACTACTTGCGTGCCGTTGGCTATAAAACTGCGCTCATTGGGATTTGTACAATGGTGTCGACATACCGATGCCGGAAGTGTCTGCGCTAAAAGCGAACGAACATGACCCGCATTCGAGGCGTTTATTGAAAGACTTCGGTATGCACGACGTTCAATTTGAAAAAGAGGCGGTGTTGCGAGCTCGCCGTGCCTATTATGGTTCGATCAGTTATATCGACCAGATGGTCGGGCGCATTATTGAGACACTCTCGGCTACCGGTATGGCAGACAATACTGCCATCGTATTTACTTCAGATCATGGAGAGATGCCCGGGGAGCGAGGTATGTGGTTCAAGAAACATTTTTTCGAACCAGCACTGCAAATTCCGCTCAACATCAAGCTGCCCGGAGCCAATTCAGGACGTGTAGAGACGACTGCCTCCCTTGTTGATCTTCTGCCGACCTTCATGGGAATTGCTACTGACGCAGATTGGTCAAGCGATATGGATGACCTGGACGGTTGCGACCTTGTGCCGATGATCACTGGCGCAAAAAGCTTTGATACTGAACGACCCATCTACGCTGAATACTTGGCGGAATCGACAACAGCACCTATTTTCATGATTAGGCGTGGCCGTTATAAGTACATAAGTTATGTAGCTGACCCTGAGCTACTATTTGATGTTGAATCAGACCCTGACGAATTGTTTAATCTGGCGATCAGACCAGAGCATGCTGATCTTGTTACGCAATTTCAATCAGAAGTAGACGAGAAGTGGGATAGCGATGAGCTGACGAAGCTTATTAGGTTGAGTCAACGTCGGAGACGCCTTGTTATGAGCGGGTATGAGCACGGTGAAAAGCCGCGCTGGAATCATGACGAAAATCCGAGCGATGAGGTCATTTGGTACCGAGGAGACAAAGGCTACAACGATTGGGCGTTTGACTACCTTCCCGTTTTAGACGAGTGAACGTGTCTACGCGAGTGTCGGAACTCACTTAGGGCCCGTCCCACAATAACTTGAGCATCTCAGGCGCCCATGCATCTCGCCCCGCTGCGTTGTTCGGCGGTTGAATAGCCAGCGCTCCTAATACCTTGCTGGACAGGCTCAGGTATACCAGAGATACATAGTTTATTATTTCACCAACCCTTGGAAGACTATCCAATTAGTGCATCAAAATTTTGTAGTCGACAAGAACCCCAGTGGCAGTATAGCCTTGTGGACAGCTTGCTAGACAAGGTCGGTAATCGTCTTTTAACGGCTTGCCGGGAAATCGGGTGATACAGCCTTGATATACTACCGTTGTCTCGATTGAGTACTTAGCGCTTATTGGTGTTGTGACTGGAGTTGTTGTACCACTGGTTACCGTTATTGATAGTAGGTGGGTCTGTGAGGGTTGGCTTATTGAAGCGTATCTGCATTCACAGGCCGCATCAATAACCAGTGTTGCTAACAACACCGGTGCGCATTTTTTTTTTGAAAACTGAGATAGTCGCTGAGTGTCGTACGCCAATTCAATAGTTACACTCAGGAAGATGATGAACTTCTTGTCAGATATGTAGTCATTGTGTAAATGGCTCTGAAAGCGTTTAGACATTGCTTACTGCGGGTGTCTAACTACTACAGACAAGCAACACGACTTCATCTGAAGCGCGTTAACTTTTGTTTAAAAGAAAACGAGGATAAAAATGTTGACCCTGAATAAGACTACATGGAGCGTAATAGCGCTTACTGCTGCTTTAACAGCCTGCAGTTCTGATGATGATGCTAATTCAGACACTGATGTAAGCAATGGCGATGCGCCAGCTGGGGTTGTTAATATCGCCAGCGTGCGTAGCGTGCCCGAGGCTATCGGCGCTTTGCAGACTGCCTTTGACGACAATGATGCTATAACGGCATTGGCCACAGTGGACCACCAGGCAAACGCGCAAAGTGTGGATCTGTCACTGCGGCCTACGTCGGTCATCCTGTTTGGCAATCCGGCTCTGGGTACAGCGTTGATGCAGTCCAATCAACAGGCCGGACTCGACCTTCCTCTGAAAATGCTTGCCACTGAAGGCGAAGATGGCGCAACAGAGATCTCTTATAACGCACCCGGCTATTTGCAACAAAGACATAGCCTGACTGGCGTCGACGAGCAGTTGGCGACCATGACTACAGCGCTTGGCAATTTCGCTGCTGTTGCCAGTGGAAACACTGATGAGGACATGCCTGCTGCACCAACATCCGTTGGTGAGGTTTCCGCCAACCAAGGCGTCATCGTGGTACCTAGTGAGCAGGATATGATGGCGACCTACAGCACCTTGCGAGGTGCTATTGACGCTGCAGAACCGTTGCGTTTGGTGGCGGAGCTGGACCATGCAGATAATGCAGAATCGATTGGTCAGGAACTGTTACCAACGCGTTTGATTGTTTTTGGTAATCCGAATCTTGGCACGCCATTGATGCAAGGCGATCAATCAGTAGCCATCGATTTGCCGCAGAAAATGCTAGTGTTCGAAAATGCAGCTGGAGAGGTGTCTCTTGCATACAACGATCCGGCCTATCTAGCTGCACGTCACGGTATTTTGGGTCAGGAAGAACTTATAGGGAATATTTCGACCGCACTGAGCAACCTGGCAACCCAGGCAGCAACTGCGCCTTGAGCCGTTTTGGCAAGTAGATGTTTGTCGAGGAATAGATTGTTGTCGTAACTGATCACAAAATGCCGATAGTCTTGAGGGTCGAAACTGCTCGGTCCTCATCTCATTGAACGGATTATTCTGTCGAGTGCTTCAATTTCTTCCTTGATGTTGTATAAAATTTTGAGCTCTTGAAGCAGCGAGGGGGTTCTTTCCGGGAGGGCATTTTATGGCAGAACAGCATCCTCAAATCGGCTGATGAATTTGTGCGCGTTTACCTGTAGCTCTGCGAAATAGTTGATGATATAACTATAAAGTCAAAGATATTTGTGTTTTTGACAAACGATTGCAGTTGTATCTTGCACAGGCATTTGTAACCACCATTGATGATCAGCGGTGTTTAAGTCAGCTTAAGACGTCGGTCTTTCAGTCAAAAAGCTGGAAGGTGTTGCGTCATGATTACTAACAATGTGTATTTCCGACTGAGCTTGGCAGTCTTCGGTGTACATGATAATCCGGGATAAATATCTCAGTGATATAGCGAAAATGAACATCGCAGTACGACCTATAGTCTGCGGAAAATTAATATACTGGCGAGTTATCAACGCATTCGGTGACACGCATTGCACCCACCGACCAGCTGCCCCACCTTAAAATATCGAGGCGGATTTGCTTCTGCGCGAAAACGTGCTTGCGCTATTTCACTGATAAAGTCATCCATGTGTTGATCAATCAATAGATGATTAGTCACAGGTACATCCCTCTCGGTATCGGTTGGAGCATTGGAGCGAGGAGCAATACTTGTGGCAATAATTTCCAGGCGTTGCAGCTCATTGATGATATCGTTTTGGTTAGGTGTCTGACCGATATTGTCTAAAGCCTGGTTCTCGGATTCCAGCAAAGAATCAAGTCGCTGCATGCTCTGATACATGGAATGCATCGTGCCTTTGACATCCTGGGGATCCAGCCAGATAAAATTATTCGGGTAAGTAAGCAGTCTGATGTTCGCACAGCTGCCCAATAGCATGGAAACTGTCAGAGTGATGGTGATTGGCCAATACGCGATGCCATAAGACAGAAATGCTCGTGATGATTTCATCGCTTTGATTGGGTTTTGGCTGGATATAGATGCAGGCTACAGGACTCCGAATCAATTAATTTGATCTCAATCATCATCACGTTTTTGGTACGATGCCAAATTATCTGATACGCCTGAAATTGTCACGGAAATCTTTCCTTCAGCTCAACCTGACGCGGATGATGTCACTGCCACAGCACACCAGCGGATGATGGATGCACTGAACTCAATATTGCGTGTGTTGTCAACCGCAGTCGTTGGTTTAGGTGCTATACGCTCTTTGTTGGCGAAATTGGTATTCTGTCTATCAAGACCATTGCAGTAGGGGCACGCACTAACGATATAGGATTGCTATTGGCTTTGGGTGCATCAAAACTTTAGATCCCGAGTTTGTCCCAGTGTGAAGCCGCTATTCTGGTTGTAATGATTGCAATAAAGTAGGCTGCCGGCTGGGAGTATATAAAGCGGCAGTATTCTCTCAACGTATAATTGATGTAAGTCAAATTTTAGAATATATACATCTAGTAGTCTGTCAGCACACTGACATTTTGATCTGAGGTATTGCTGATGAGTTTTCGTTCAATAGTTCTGCATCTGCATGAACTCGAATCCGTTGAACCCGTGGTAAATGCGGCTATGGTGGTGGGAGAGGCCAGGCGAACGCATTTAATTGGTCTGCACAGTTTGCCAATGTCATTGCAGGCATCTACAATTTCCTATCACCTACCGCCCGATATCCTCGACAGTATCGAAAAGAGCAATAAAGAACGAGCTCGCGGTATTCATGACCGGTTTGAGAAACTTAGTAAGTCTATTGATTTTCCAACTGAATGGCATTTGCATAATGGCTTGGCAGGAAGCGGAACACGTGACCTTCTCGATCATGCGCTTAGTTCTGATCTTGTAATAGTTAGTCAAGCAAGCCATGATAGTAGGCCATGGTTACGGCGAGATTTGTTGCAGAAAAGTACCACACCCATGATAGTGGCCCCAGTAGAACTTACAGATAGGTTTTCCCTGGGTCAAATAACTATCGCCTGGAACGGTAGCATTCAGACGGCACGTGCTGTTCGCGATGCCATGTCTATGCTGGAGAAAGCTGATTCGGTTCGAATAGTATGCACTGGAAGCGAGTCAAAGTTACGGGAAGGGCAGATAGCAGGATCTGATGTTGCCACCTGGCTAAGCCATCACGAGGTCAACGTGACACTCGATGAACATCTGGAAAGGCAGTTAAAAACGGGCGTCGATGTTATCAACTGTGCGCAGGACGCGGGTGCAGATTTGCTAATAATGGGAGGATATGGTCACTCACCGCTGTATGACGCTGTTATCGGCGGCATGACTGATGACGTCCTGACAAACGCCAATATACCTGTATTCCTCTCGCACTGACTGTCTCAGTTATTATATCGTTTGAACAATTGTCTGAATGTTTCAAGGGCGGAGAGCATAGATTTCGCTGATCCCCACATGTAAAAGGCGAGCGTTAGAAAGTAATGGTGTGTGTCAGTGTCGTCTATGGTTGATGTCAATGTGGCAGTAACAGTGCCGTATTCAATAGATGATTTTCACGTTTGTGAACTTTGGTATCATGACAACCACCATAAAGGTTTTCGTATAATGTCCGGCCTGGAGTAATAATTACAACGCTTGATGTGTAGCCTGAAAGCATCACCAGAGCAAGCTGGTTAAATGTGTGTAAAGGAACAGATAAAAAAATTATAGATTATAAATTGTGCAGTTATTGATCAGTATATTATTTACGTTCGATCAAGTACAGTCATGGTGTCCAATCATCAGAGCACTCAACAACGCGAATTGATGTCGGTATTGTCATTCGCAAATTCTCATCTGATTTGATTTACGTCAAAACGTGTACATGTTCTTATAAATAGTGTAGTCAGCTAATTCGAATTAAGTTGCGCGCAGTAGTTATTTTTTGCAGGAATTCAGGAAAAACACATGGATCGCTTTTGGTTTACGACTGTCATTTTTTTACTATCAATGCTTCAAGTAGCATGTAATACAAACCTGATGCTGGGTTCTGCATCACACTTGACCTGGCTGGAAGAAGAGGAATCGGAGACCCAGTCGATTATGCATACCCTGGCCATTAGTATTAGTCGTATGGAGGATGCAACAGTTCGTGAGCTTACACCCGATGAGCGACGACTTGCGGTGGATGCTCAGCTTGAAATCATTGAAGAGCTCTCAGAGTTGCTTGCTGAACAATCTGTCGAAGACCTGACAGGTGCAGAAACTGGTAATAGTCACATAGTTATCAATGAAAATATCGGCGCGTTTCTTACCCACATACGACAAGCGCGCAACCAAGTGCAAAAAGACCCAGCAAACTATTTTATCGCTGGCAAGGTGGCTGGGTACTGCCAGATCTGTCATGAGCACCGGGAATGAAGGAATCCACTCAGAGCATCTAATTGTTGATGCCGTAAGTGCACTGGTCGTGGCGCACGTCTAATAACAAAAAAGCGGTGTAAGTTTGCACTCATGGAATAAGCTCAATTATTTCGTAATTGCTTTTGCAAGTCATCCTTGAGGTGCACCCGCTTCATCTTAAGAGTGTCTAGTTCAAGATCACTTAAATGATCAACACCTTGCTCAACTCGTACAATTCTCTTGTCTAATTCTTCGTATTCGCTTAAGAGCCTCGAAAAATGTTTGTTGTTCATTTTCATTTCATGTATCGCCTCACGATATTCAGGTAAGTCCTCTGCAAGCGGGTGATTATCCACATAGTTTGACATAAATTATCCTTTCGGCTAAATGGAAGAAAGACAAGCACACTTGGCAAGATGATTTACCTTTAATGAAGTGCTTCCCTGAACCACAGATTTCACGCCGCCCAAGCCGCGTCGCCCTGTAACGATTAGATCTGCCTCGCAATTTTCTGCGCAGGCAATAATCTGCTCCGCTGGATCGCCTTGTTCAGTATGCGATTTTTTTATTTTTACGTCATATTGCCTTGCAATGGATACAGCAGAATTTAAGACATTTTCACATGACTTTTCTATTTCTGCGGAACTGGGCATATTTATAACTGTGTTATAACTCGCCACAGCGCCCATAGCGAATGCAACAGTCTTGGGTTGTGGTGTATGTACAAGATGCAGTTCGGAATTGAACTTCTGAGAAATTTTACAAGCAATACGGAGTGCGCGCTCAGATGCCTCAGAACCATCAAAACCAATAACAATTCGTTTAAACATGTTGAGTTCCAGCCTCTTTCATAAAACTGAAATCCTACTGCCTGTGTCTGAGAAATTATTGTTCCAGATCAATTTGTATGTATTGAAAAGAGGGAAATAAGGATTTGCTTTTGCTCTCAAGTTATGCGACATGCATGGAATATTGAATCTGTCTCTAATGGTGATTTCTATCTTCACGTTGCTTCATCACTACCTGTCTCCTCATTTTCCGACATGGCATGGGTACATTTTGAAGACAGCTCTTGAAGAGTAGGTGCAACAAATTGTGTAGTGCAGGTTGGACAAAACGCTGTGTGGCGCAATCACGGCGCAATCACGGCGCATTCACGGCGCATGATCAACGTATGCCATAAGTGTGTTATACAGGCGTTCATGGTTTCTGTAGCAATTCTGATTGACAGACATCAATGATCAATTCCTGGTGAAACCTCAGCATTGTGCTGGGAATAATATTTTGTTCCTGTCATATAGCATTCACTTTGAGGATTTTGATCCATGAAACCGATTCGTACGATAGAAACACAATGTACACATGCACAGTTTATGGCCGCATTGCCATCAGCATGCGGCGGGTTGCCCTACGAGATAATCGATAATCAGGTTATCGTGCATGATAATGATAAACAAATAAGGATTACGATCAATGATCAGCCAATCCGTCATTTAGGTTCGTTAAATCTGCCTATGGAGAAGGTGGAGTTCGTGTTTGATCGATATTCTGAACAGCAGGCAGATGACTTCATGAGCTACTATCGTCAACACACGTTCCGGGCGGGTGGTGGATGATAGCGGGCGCAAATGCGCAGGACGCCTACGGTATTGCAGGACAAAGGCTATGGAGCGCTGAATCCGAACACATACGGTAGACACATCACTAGTATACTATTAGTCAGGGTTGGTTAGCGCACATAAGTAACCAGGGCTTTTATCCATGAATGAAGATGAGTACCAAAGGTTCGAATACGATGGATCAGCCGATGGCCACATTCTTGATCAGGTTGGTGTGGCCGTCATCACCATTGACAGTGATGGTCATATTCTGGATACCAACTGTTCTGCGGCTATCATGTTTGGGTATTCCGAATTGGCAATGCAGGGTGAAAACGTGTCGGTGCTCATGCCTGCACACCATGCAGAAAAACACGATAGCTATTTGGAACATCATTTAACTACTGGTGAAAAACGCATTATAGGTAAAGGTCGCTTCGTGGAAGGGAGAAGAGCCGATGGAACCATTTTTCCTATGCATTTGGCTGTGGGCCGTTTTGAGATAGAGGGCAAGATTTTTTTTAAGGGCATTATTCATGATATTAGTGTGCAGAATCATCTGGAGAACCAGGCGACGCGTCTGGGGCACATTGTCGAGGAGTCCGTTAATGAAATATTTGTTTTTCAGGCAGATACTTTAAGAATTACACTGGCTAATCGCGGTGCAATCAACAATTTGGGGTACTCTCTAAATGAATTTATGCAGATGAGCCCCGTGGACATAAAACCACAGTTCGATGAGACAGCGTTTCGGGAATTAGTTGCGCCTCTTATAAGTGGAGAGTTAGAGCGTTTGACGTTTCAAACCCTTCATCAACGTAAGGATGGTAGTCAGTATGATGCGGAAATTGCGTTGCATTTGTCTCATGCAGTTTCGCCACCAGAGTTTGTTGCAATCGTGCAGGATTGCACTGAAAAAAATCAGATGTTCAAGGCGATCTCGCAAGCGCAGAAGATGGAGTCAATTGGTCAGTTGACGGGTGGTATAGCACATGACTTTAACAATCTTCTGACGGTCATCGCAGGTAACCTGGAGTTGCTGGATATGACATTGACAGATCAGGAACACCTGGACTTGGTATCAGAGGCACTAACTGCATCTGCAAAAGGCGCTGATCTGACTCGTCGTTTGTTGTCGTTTGCCAGGCGCAGCAGTCTACTGCCGCAGAAACTTAATTTTAACGAGATAGTGTTGGATCTAAGGGATTTACTGAAACGCAGTTTGACCGATGGCGTTTCTTTGGAGTTACGTTTGGCCAATCATCTCTGGGATGTGAAAGCAGATCGCTCCCAGTTAGACAGTGCATTGATAAATCTTGCAATCAATGCTCGTGATGCAATGTCGGGGACAGGTACATTCTCAGTTACTACTGAGAATCAGTCACTTTCTGCAACGGATGCGGAATCGATGAATCTATTAGCGGGAAATTATGCTTTGCTATCTGTTACAGATACAGGTACTGGAATAGCGCCTGATCAGTTACTGCGTGTCTTTGAGCCTTTTTTTACCACTAAATCCAAAAGTCGTGGTCACGGGCTGGGTCTGAGCATGGTGTACGGTTTTGCACATCAGTCAGGTGGATCTGTTTGTGTGCAAAGTGTCGAGGGAGAAGGCGCGTGTTTTCGGTTGTACCTGCCGCGTGACTGGTCAACGGAAAGCGAGCGGGATGAAAACACGCTGTCAAAAACTGACAGACCATACCGTCACGGCACAATTCTCCTGGTTGAGGATGATGACACTGTACGGCGCTTGACTGCCCGTCGGTTGAAACATTTGGGGCATACGGTTATGCAGGCGTGTGACACGAGTGAAGCGCTTAGCATAGTACAAGGCGGTGCGGCTTTTGATTTGCTCATTACAGATGTCGTTATGCCCGGTGAGTTCGACGGCTTGAGCCTGGCAAGACAGGTACGCGCAGATACACCAGGCGTGCCTGTTATTCTATCGTCGGGTTTCTCAAGCAAGCTAGTCGCGTTGGGTGATCTTGAACGTAAGGAATTTTTTGTTCTGCACAAACCGTACTCCATAAGCACACTTGAAGCGATAGTGTTGGCGGCTCTTGAGAGAAGTGTACCGCAAGCCAGCAGCACGGTTTTATAAAGATTAGCCCGGTTTACTGCGAACGATCTCTACCTTGACAGTAAATTGATAACCGATTCCGCGAACCGTTTTGATGGCGCGATCCACACCGAGCGCGCCAAGTTTTTTTCGCAGTCTGGCAATCTTATTGTCGATTGTTCTGTCGTTTGGATTCCAGCCATTGCCTTTTATTTGATCCATAATCTGATCCCTTGATAGCGCCTGATGCGAGTGCCTCACTAATACCTCTAGCAAATCGAATTCTGCGGTGGTCAATTCGCACACTTTGCCCCAAGGATCTGTCAGATCACGTGTCTGTAAATTGAGTGTACATTCGGCAAAGCGGTATTGGTCACACGCGCAGCCATTCAGTGTTCCCCTGGTCTTATGGTCTGATTGTTCATTAATTTTATCACGTCGCAATACTGATTTTACGCGAGCGAGTACTTCACGAATTTGGAAGGGTTTGGAAATATAGTCATCCGCACCCATTTCCAGACCTACGATCGTGTCGACCAACTCACCTTTGCCGGTAACCATGATGATTGGTACAGTAGCAATAGCCCTGATTTCCCGGGCTATCACAAGACCGTCTTCGCCATCCAGATTGATATCCAATGTGACCAGATCAATGTCATGATTGCGGATGGTATCAATGGTCTGTTGCTGGTTTTCTGACTCCAATACCCGATAGGATTCCATCTCGAAACTACGGCGCAAGAGATTTCGAACTGAAGGCTCGTCATCCACGATAAGAATAGTCTGTTTTGTATTACTCATTCAGGGCATCGAGCGTCAATAAAATTCAGGACGATAAACTCGCTATCGTTATATATTAACAGTTGTTGATGCATATCAAGCAATAGAACCCATGATGTTGTTCGTGATCGAACATATGTGTAAAAACATCTGTAAAATCAGTGATTTGTTCGTATTACAATCAGGTTGGCAAGGAGTGTTAGGTAAAAAGCGGTGTTCGGTGTTATCTTATATACACGTGAACCACTTGCTCAGAATATGGACCTGTTAATTGCTCAGTAATGCTATGCCCTGTCTACAAAAATCGATTGATGTATTCAGTCGGTTGGTTTACTTGACAGCAAAGTCCGCAATGAGCTTACCTTATGTGATTTCGATCAGTAGATAGTTGAACAGGATGGCGTAGGCTGGTGCAAACATGCTGCTGGAGACTAACTGATGACTTACCAGACTGTGCTGGTCAATCTGTCCAATGAGGAGACGGCTGCTACGGTAATGAACGTTGCAGACCATCTGGCCGAACGGCACACGGCTCATTTGCTAGGTATGCATGTCAAGCCATCAATGGCCATGCCTGTGTCTGCCGAAATTCCGGTATCGCTGGAATTAGCGCGGCAATTTATGGATCAGCAACGGCGTGTGGAGAATCAAGTAAAAGCTGTTTTCGAACAGATTGTCGGTAAATCAAATTACGTATCTGAATGGCGTAGTGTTGATGCCGGTATGCAGACTGTTGCTGACAAACTAGTGGAACTAGGCAATACGGCAGACCTTATAGTTTTGGGGCAGATTGGGTCTAAAGCTGCAATTGGTCAATTTCGACACTTTGCCGAGCATGTGTTGCTGGCCTGCGGTAGACCGGTACTTGTTGTTCCCTGGCAATATGAATCAAATAACTATGCAGAGCGGATCTTGTTGGCCTGGGACGGTCTGCGTGAATCAACGCGCGCGGTATTCGCGGCTTTGCCCATGCTCAGGAACGCATCGGAGGTGAGATTGCACCGAATCAATCTGCCCCATCAGGATAGGCATCATATCGTTGGTGTTACTGAAGAGCTTGCCAACACTCTGTCACGGCATGGAGTTGGATTGGAGGTGCATCATTCGGATGCGAGAAGTGGCGAAATTGCTGAAGAGCTGCTTGGTTTTGCCCGTGATATGGATGCAGACACCATGGTCATGGGATGCTATGGGCATAGTCGTATAAGAGAACTATTACTTGGTGGAACAACACGTCAGGTTTTCGAAAATGCCACTATTCCAATTCTGATGGCTAATTGATTCACGTTCTTGCATCGGAAAATAAGTCGTTTTGTCAGTGGGCTTGATCAGGATTCCAATAGAGCAAACTAAATCAGTATGAGAGCGCAGATGTGTCATGCGAGAATAGCAACCAGCCGATACAAATGATTACAAACGAACCAGATCGGAGATAATCCAGCCAAACTGTTGTGACATTCATCTGTTTATATGAGACTCAAGCGCTGGATGGGCCAGCCAAACCAGAGGTCTCGGAAAATCATGCAACATGTCTCCCAATCGCCTATCAGTTCTGTCTCTTCGGTTTCTCCATGGCTTAATAGCGATGCGCGAAATCCAATAAGACTAGGTAATAGCATCAGTTGCAGTATCGATCGGAAAATCCCGATTAACGCGCACCTGTATCTGGAAGGAGAGCTACAATCCCACATTTTTCTTGTGACCTCCGGGATTATCGGGACGTATAAGCTGCTAGCAGATGGTAGGCGGCAAATATGCAGGTTTGCCTACCCGGGCGATATACTTGGTGTAGATTGTGCGAAGCGACATTTAAACAATGCTGAGGCACTTTCTGATTCTGTCGTCAGAAGTATCCCGGTTAGTGCGATTGACAAATTGATAGATAGTGAACCTGGTTTTGGCCAGACTCTTTTACATATCACAGCGATGGAGCTGGCAGGCACACGAGAACAGTTGTTGTCGCTAGGTCGAAAATCCGCATCAGAGAAATTGGCCACTTTTCTGCTGAGTATTGCGCGGCGCAGTGCATTACCTGGCAATTCAGAGGTGCTGTTTGATTTGCCAATGAAACGATGTGATATCGCAGACTATCTGGGATTGACCGTAGAAACGGTCAGTCGAAATTTCACACGACTCAAAGTTGCTGGTGTTATTGAGCTGCTGTCCAGTCACCAGATTAAAATCGGTGATATTGAATTGCTTAAAGCGTTAGCAGATGGAGACGACTTTTTACGACTGCACTGAAACATTACTGAGAATTTACCAGGAAATCGACCAATGTTATGATTGCGTTTGAATCGGGCTGTACTTCGTAATAAATGATGGGCTGCTGATGAATATTAGAAAATGGAATTTGTAGACTACTATCATGTAATGGGTGTTTCAGCATCGGCAAGCGCAGATGAAATTAAACGTGCTTATCGAAAACTGGCGAGAAAATATCATCCCGATGTCAGTCAAGAGGCAGACAGTGAGGCTCGTTTTAAAGAGGTAAACGAAGCATATCAAGTGCTAAAGGATGCGGATCGGCGAGCCGAATATGATCAGCTAATGCGGCATGGATATTCAAGCGAGCAGGATTTTCAACCACCGCCAGGCTGGCAATCTAAAGCAGGGTTCAGCGCTGAAGAGCAGAATTTTACCAATCAACAGGAATTTAGTGATTTCTTCGAACATATTTTCGGTCATCGAGCCCAGCAACAATCCGCCCATTTCTCTGAAAGACCTTTCGATGCCAGAGGTCAGGATTTGCACAGTGATTTGTCACTGTCGCTGAAAGATGCGTTTGAAGGCGCAACGGTTACTCTTGGTATTCCAAAACCAGTTATTCAGGCTGACGGTAGTATTCGTAAAGTACAGAAGACGCTCCAGGTTAAAATTCCGACCGGTGTTCTAAATAATCAGAAAATTCGGTTGCGTGGGCAAGGGGGAGCTGCCCAAGGTGCTGGCGATGCGGGGGATTTGTACATTCACGTGCATATCCAGGACGATGATTATTTTCATCTCGATGGCAGGGATGTCAGTGTAAACCTGCCTGTTACTCCGTGGGAGGCTGCGTTGGGTGCCACAATAGAGGTACGAACGCTGAATGGTCCAGTAAGTCTGACGATTCCTGAAAATGCGCGAGCAGGGCAGAGGCTAAGATTGAAAGGTCGAGGTATGCCGGGGGTACCGCCCGGTGATCAATATGTGGTGTTGACTATAGTTGTGCCCGAAGCGATCACCGAAGAACAGAAAGCGCATTATCGCAGTATGAGTTCATTATGGTCATTTAATCCGCGTAAGGTTTCCGGAGACATGTTGTGAGCAACATAGACAAAAATGGTGACACCGTATTGCCAGTTGAATTACTGGATCTGGAGAGAGAATATTCGCTTCATCAGCTCTGTGAGATTTGCCATATCACAGAGACCGAAGTATTTCGATTTATGGAATACAACGTTATCGAGCTCGATAACAGTAATGAGATGATGTTTCGCCAGATTCATCTTGATAAATTACTTACGGGTATTCGATTGCAACGGGATCTGGAGCTCAATCACGCAGGAATTGCACTTGCATTGGATTTGCTGGATACGATCGATCAGCTAAAACGTGAAATAGCGCTGCTACGGATCCCGAACGCTGATATTCAGTAGCGGACAGCGAGGTAATCACACAGAGTGCAGGTAGCTCATGTGTTGAACATCGGGCGCATCGGCAAGGGATAGACAATACGTATTTCCCTCGTGTATTGTGCATAACGAATACCTGCAATGGAGACGTAGTATGTACAGAACCATGATGGTGCTTATCGCTAGCATCCTGATGATCGGCTGCAGCAGTAGCGACAGTGACAACGAGACGCCCCTGAACGACCCCGAAACACTCGATGTTTCGCGATTACTTAACGGTGACTCTGAAATCACGGCAACCTCGTTCTGGCAGTGCCTTTCCCGATCTGACCTTGACGAACAAAGCTATGTATTCTCAGCCTACACCGACAGAACCGGTATGGCTTCCAGCGCCGGGCCGTTTACCTGGGTGCCCACTGAGGAGACAGTAGAAGTCACAGCGTCGAGTGGTCAGTTTATCGTCATTGCAGATATTGTTTTTTCTGATGATTCATCCGAGGTGAGCTATACGGAAATCTACAGTCCTGTGGAGAGTGCGCAGACTGAATGTGTACGTCAGACTTTATAAATTAAGCAAGGCCTGGGCTACAAACAGGCCTCCAGCACTTCAACGGGATGCATGACTCGCCGATGAGTGTTGCCGACAATTTGTTCATGGCAACTAAATCCGTTCGCGATAATAACAGTCTGTGACCCAGCTCTGTCAATTGCAGGCCCTAGCGCTCGATCAAACAGTCTCTGCCCAATCCAGCGAGTCTGTTCACGTATACCGTAGGTGCCAGCCATACCGCAGCAGCCGCTTTCAATCTCACTCAGGTTGTCGAAGCAGGCGTTCATGTAATGTCTGTCAGACTGCGCTATGCCAAGCGCTTTATCGTGGCAATGCAAATGCAGAATGCCAGTTTTAAGCCTTCTTTTAATCGGTATTTGATTTTGTTGCAGGAGTCCGCTTACACTCTTGCAACTAGCGGCCAGGGATTGTGCACGAACATCGTTTGGGAATAATCGCAGTAGCTCATCTTTGAACACGGATAAACACGACGGCTCGAGCACGATAACCGGAGCCGAGGCAGGCAGATGTTGCTGGAATCCGTCGAGGATGTTCTGCAGTGTTGATCTGGCATGATCGAGTAAGCCATATTCGTACAGCGGCCTGCCGCAACAGAAATGTTCGCGGGCCACGCCCACGCGGTAACCGGCGTTCACGAGAACACCTACAGCGCTACTTGCAACTGCCGGGCGGTAATGATTGTTTATCGAGTCGCTCCACAGAACAAGCTCAGGACTCTCCTTATTACCGAACCAGTGAAAGTGCTCATCATGCTCACTTGCGTGGGTTTTGACCCATTGCGAAAATGTCTGCCTGGCTAAGGTTGGGAGTTTTTTCTCGGCACTGATACCCAGAATACGTTTGGCAAAACCACCAGGCTGACTATCCTGCAAAAGATTAATTACTCGCGATGCTCTGGATAACTGCGGTAACCACCGACCCAATTGCCCAAACACATGATGCGACAGCGGTCGACGCTTGTTCTCGAAATGTTTGTGCATGAACTCTGCTTTGTAGGCTGCAATGTCAACCTGGGTAGGGCATTCGCTTTTACAAGCCTTGCACGACAGACAATGTTCCATGGAATCAGCAACCGCCTCATCCTGCCAACCTTGTCTCAGTACATGCCCACGCGCCAGCTCATGTAGCAGATGCGCCCGTCCTCGGGTTGAATAGCGCTCTTCACGCGTTGCCTGATAGCTTGGGCACATGGCTCCCTTATGCGCACGGCATTTGCCCATACCGATGCATCTCTCAGTCGATCGGCCAAATCCTTGAGGGTCTTCTGTGAAATGCAATTGAGTGGCTACGACAGGTGTTGTGTACTCTGGTCCAAAACGTAAATTTTCATCCATGCGATAGGCATCAATCAACTTGCCAGGATTCATTCTGGCATCCGGATCCCAGATACGCTTGAATTGGCGAAATGCCTCCATGAGCTCATCCCCGTACATAATGGGCAGGAACTCCGCCTTGGCTTGACCATCGCCGTGTTCACCGGATAGCGAGCCGCCAAACCTCACGACAAGTTGAGCAATCTCTTCGCTAAACTGTCGCCACTTGGTAACACCTGCTTCTGTGCGAGTGTCGAAGGTGATGCGTGCGTGAATACAACCGTCGCCAAAATGTCCATACAGGCTTGTGGTGTAGTCATAGCGATCAATCAATGCCTGAAATTCTCGTAAGTAATCGCCTAGCTGCAGAGGATCAACTGCGGTATCTTCCCATCCAACAACAGGGTCTGGATCGTCAGGATTCAAACTCATGGAGGTCGCCGATGCGCCTTGCTCGCGAATACTCCACACCGCTAACTCTTCAGCAGGATCAATCGGCTTGGCAGAGACAATGCGCTTGATTGAGCGCATTTTAGTAACAAATTGCGCAACGAGCTTGTCTGTACTCTCAAGTGAACGGGCGCTGAGTTCTACCAGAATCCAAGCACGCCCATCGGGCAGTAAAGCAACTTCTGCCTGTCTGAGATTGCGATCATTCAAGCCGCCAACAATGCCCCAGTCCAGCCCCTCCATGGCGATGGGTGCGAAGGGCATGATATCGCCCACGGAGTCGCCGGCTGCGAAGATATCGTTGAAGCCAAGAACCACCAGACGGGTATGAACCGGTTTTTCTATCAGTCGAACACGCGCTTGCAGGATCGATACGCAAGTGCCTTCCGAACCGACTAAAGCGCGCGCAACATTAAAGTCATTTTCAGGTAACAGCTGATCCAGATTGTATCCAGAGACCCGACGCTTGATGTTGGGGTAACGCTTGCGAATCTCAGCGGCATAGCCATCACGCAGCGTAACCAGATCAGTATAGATCTCAGCACGACGATCACCACCTTGGGTAATTTCAGCCAACTCTGCGTTGGAGGTAGGCCCCACCCAGAACCGCGCGCCATCGCTGGTCAGTATTTCCAGTTCCAGCACATTCTCAACCGTCTTGCCTGCCAGCATGGAACGCGGCCCACACGAATTGTTGCCAATCATGCCGCCAAGGGTGCATCGACTGTGTGTGGCGGGGTCAGGTCCGAAGGTCAGTTGGTGAACTTCCGCCGCCGCCTTCAGGCTGTCGCACACCACACCCGGTTGTATGAGTGCCGTACGTTTTTCTGTATCAATGCTGACGACTTGATCCAGATAGCGCGAACAATCAAGCACTATCGCCTCGTTAACGCACTGACCATTCTGCGACGTTCCACCTCCGCGCATCAGCAAAGGTAGATTGCGTGCGCGACACAGATCAGCAGTCAGTACGATGTCGTCCAGGGTTTTCGGGTACACCACCCCCAGTGGGATTTGTCGGTAATTGGACGCATCGCTGGTGTAGAGCGCAATTGCAGCATCACTGAAGTCGCAGTGTCCCGCCAGTTTTCTAGCTAAAAGTTGTTCAAGCAATATCGGTGGACGGGATCCTTGTTATGCAATTTCGCTCGACGTTATCTATGTCAATTGCCCGTTTTACCCTAGAGTTTAAATATGAACGGACGCTGTTCACTGCAGGCTAGCCTTTGCCTTTCCAGGGCACCAGTAGTTTTTCCGCCCAGCGCATCAGGATGTCTATACCAAATCCGATAATACCGATCAGGATAATACCCATGATAACGATATCGGTATTCTGGAACTTGGAGGCTGTCATGATCATCATGCCTGCGCCCTGTTCAGCCGCGACGAGTTCTGCGGCAACAACGGTTCCCCAGCAAACACCCATCGCAACCCGAGCACCGGTAAATATCTCGGGCAAGGAATTGGGAACGATGACGTAGCGCATGATCTGTTTAGGTCCGGCACCAAGCGAATAGGCCGCATGCACCTTGGCAATATTCACACCCGACACACCGGCACGGGCGGCGATAGCCATGATCCACAGCGCTGCCAGAAACAGCAGTATGATTTTTCCTGTCTCACCGATACCCGCCCAGATAATAACCAGCGGTATCAAGGCAAGCGGTGGTACCGGACGCATGAACTCGACGATGGGATCGAACCAGCCCCGAAACCAGTTGCTCAAGCCCATGGCATAACCCAGTGGAATCCCTACCAGCGCCCCCAGTAAAAAACCGACAATGACACGAAACAACGAGTAGCCAAGATGCTCTGCCAATGTGAAATTGCGATAACCCTCATCAAAGATTTTCAGGGTACGGGTCCAGACAACCTCCGGCGCAGGCAAATACAGCGATTCCATTTGCCAGCCACGTGCAGGCTCCAGATTTGGCGTGCCCTTATCTGATAGCGTCACTTTTCCCCCGTCAATCCTGACGCTGCCACCTGGCTGAATACTCTCACCGTTAATGGCTATGATTTGCGGTTTTTCACCGTCAGCCGTTTCATCATTTTTTACAACATTGACAAGTTTGGTTCGCCATTGCGCAACACTTGTGACATCGTTTTTGGCAAAGCCATCGCCCGGTTCAACAACAGGCATTTCGGGTTTGGCATTGCGCTTATGAACCACAGCGGTAACAGTGCCATCATCCGTTGCCTCTGTACTGTCCTGGGCGGTGTAGGAAAACGACAGTGTTCCTTCAAAAGGCCCGGGTAAATGCAAAAATCCTGGTAACAGTTTTGAACCGGTAAACATGCCCCACAACAACAGAATGGTGGCAATAGACACCACACTTGCAATACGGTTGGGGCTAACAGCGCTTTCATCACCGAACGTGACTGTCTTTCGTGAAGAGAAGCCACGCTCTCCAGCAGCCTTGATGATCCTGGTGACGATGGTATACGACACCGCAAAAACCACTACGTAAATGATTAGCGGGATCATGCTGAATCCTCCGATGCGCCCATGATCTCTTCTTCCATATCCCAGATCATATTCAATATTTCTTCTCGCTTGATTGCAAACTCCGGATGTTTTTTGACTTCGCGCAAGTCCTCTGTTACGCCTGACTCTGCAAAGGGCAGCCGGTATTCTTTATGAATACGCCCCGGACGTGGAGCCATGACAATCAGACGCTCACCCAGTAGCAGTGCCTCTTCAACTGAGTGAGTAATAAGGATGATGGTCTTGCCAGTCTCCTTCCAGAGCTTGAGCACCAGGCTTTGCATTTTCTCTCGCGTCAGAGCGTCCAATGCGCCAAGTGGCTCATCCATCAGGATGACGTCTGGATCATTAGCCAGGCAGCGGGCCAGGGCCACACGCTGTTGCATACCGCCTGATAATTCATAGACCGCCTTCTCTTTGAAATCACGTAACCCGACAACATCAAGCAGATGGTTTACGACCTTGTTTTTCTCAGCTTCCGGCGTTCGTTTCATCAGAAGACCGAATCCTACATTTTCGCGCACGGACATCCACTCAAACAAGGCGCCTTGCTGAAACACCATGCCCCGTTCGGCATCGGGCCCGATAATGTTGTGGTCGTTGAGTACGAGTTGTCCGTCAGTGGGTGCGAGGAACCCGGCGACAATGTTCAGTAGTGTGGTTTTGCCGCAACCGGAGGGTCCGAGTACGCTAAGCAATTCACCCGCTTCCAGCGTTAGCGAAATTTTTTCCAGGGCTTGTACTGCTTCCCCGTTTGGGAGATCGAAGCGCATTGACAGATCTTTAAGCGACAGCGTACCCACAATGTTCTCCTGTAATTGCCTTGGCTGATAGGATCAGTTACAAGTATCAATCAAAAAAAAGGCCGGCACTGCAAAGCAGGACCGGCCATCATACCTGAAGTGTACAACAATATTACTTCGCGGCTGCCTGCAGCGGGCCAATATTTACAGCATCGCTATAGTCGTCAAGTGCTGAATCGATAGATCCGGCTTCAACGAATACATCGGCAACGCCTTTCATGAATGTTGCAGCGTTTCCACCCAACCATGTTTCTGACAGTTGTTCTTCAACTGAAGGGAATTTCATGGTAGCGATAGCAGAACGAGCGGCTTCCAGATCCATGCCTGACTGTTCGGCAATAACTGCCAGCATTTCATCGCTGCCGTTAGTCTTCCACTCCTCGTTCGCTGCAGCAGTAGTAGCCACAAACTTGGATACGATATTGCCGTTTTCGGCGATGAAAGCTGCAGGTGCAGATGTAACGTCAAATACCAGGATACCCAGCGCTTCTTTGTCTTCTCCAGAGAGCATCACGTTGCCATATTCTTTCATACTGGTCAGACCACCACCGTAACCACAGGCAAAATCGACAGCGCCCTGTCCCAGTGCTGCCGCACCTTCAGGCGGAGCCATGTCAACAACTTGCAGTCCAGCTACGTCTATGCCGAAATGGTCCATCTGACGAAGGAAACCATAGTGTGCTGCTGTGCCTAAGGGTACAGCGACTTTTTTGCCTGCGAGTTCGCCAGCACTGTCCTTGTCGATCTCCAGGCCAGATGCAACAACACAGTTATCGTTTTCTGAGTAACTGACGGCAACGTCAACTACCTGAATGTCTTGACCACCGGATGCGGCGACTACGAAAGGGGGGACACCCTGAGAAACTGAAATATGGACATCGCCTGATGCCATTGCAGCACTCATGGCTGTACCGGTTTCAAAAGAAACCCAGTTAACTTTCATTCCCAGTGCTTCGTCGAAGGCACCATTTGCTTTGGCGGCCAAAAAAGGCATGGGCCATTCGAGAAAGTAACCAGCGGTAATTTCTTCCAGGTCCTGAGCAACGACAGGTTGCACAGTGAATATAGCTAGTGCGCTGGCAATGAGCGCGTTAGTAGGGCGGAATTTCAAAGTAATCTCCTTAAAGATGGTAGTTAGGTACACATGGTGGGTAGGTACACAGCGGGGTACTTGAAAAGTGGCCACTGTTATGAGGCCTTGTCTTGTAAAAGTGCTTCACGTCAACATAACGTGCTTGCCGTATACCGACTGATCGAACAATAACCTTTTTTTCTTTCCAATTCCAGCAGGATGACATTATCTTTCATTTGTTCGAATCAGTCGTAAGTATTGCGACCATGCGTAATAAATCATGTTGTGACTTGTTGACCAGTTTCGGCTCATATGGGCACTGGTCTGGCCCGTCTCCCCGGCGTATGCTCAAGCCTTGACGGGCAAACAAATGGGTGAGTGGATATGGCGGGTGGCTGGTCGAAGGATGGTGCAGTGCAAGATCAAATCGATGCCAGCGTGGATGATGCGGTGCGTCAGGCCAGAGAGCGATTGCCCAGGGGCACAAGTGCAAGCCATTGTGATGAATGCGAAAAGCAGATTCCTGAGCGACGTCGTATGGCGGTGTCCGGTGTACGCCTGTGTCTGGCCTGTCAGGAGGAGGCTGATGAGCACAATGCAGCCGCCGCAGGATTCAATCGCCGTGGCAGTAAGGATAGTCAATTGCGCTAGTGGCAGCCTTGAGTCAGACAATACAGAAAAAAACCTTTGACGTGTCGAGTACACGGTGTTAATAATTGTTCGTGTACTAACGGGTTTATGAGTGGACGTGGCATACGTACAAGCAAAGAATCTTCACGAGGCTCTCAGGCTCCTGGCAGCCGAACGCTGGACTATTCTGTCCGGCGGTACTGATGTCTATCCCGGCTCGCTGGAAAGACCCATGGCCAGTCGTGTTATGGATATTCATGCGCTGGACGAACTTAAAACGATTACGCATGATGCCTCGCATGTGCGCATCGGTGCAGGCGTTACCTGGAGTGATGTCATTGCGGCCGAGTTACCGGCAGCATTCGATGCCTTAAAGCTGGCGGCGCATGAAATTGGTTCGGTTCAGATACAAAACAGGGCAACGATTGTGGGAAACCTGTGCAACGCCTCGCCAGCGGCAGATGGTGTGCCACCGTTACTGGTTCTGGATGCGCAAATAGAACTATCGTCTCTTGGCAGTATTCGGCAAATACCTTTGCAGGAATTCATTCTCGGTAATCGGCTTGTAGCGTTGCAGCCTGATGAGATGGTTACCGCAATTGTCATCCCTTTAGCATCGTGCAAGGGACTCTCAACGTTTATAAAACTCGGTGCCCGCAAGTACCTCATCATCTCCATTTCCATGGTTGCCGCAAAACTGCGTGTAGATGAAAATGGTCTGATAGCTGAAGCAGCCGTTAGCGTGGGTTCGTGTTCACTCGTCGCGCAACGACTGACATCGCTGGAGGCTGCGTTGTACAAACAATCGATAACAGACGATCTGGCGAAAATTGTTAGTGTCGATCACTTGCTTGCTCTATCACCCATTGATGATGTCCGGAGCTCTGCTGAGTATCGAATGCAGGCATCACTAGAGCTGGTGAAGCGCTCGTTGAGTGCTATAGGGAATACATTCGCATGACAAAGTTAAGGGTTAACGGCGCAACCGTTGAGCTGGAGGCGCATCCGATGACGCGCTTGTCGGATGTCTTGCGCGGGCCCCTCGGTTTGACGGGCACGAAGGTGGGCTGCAACACTGGCGATTGTGGAGCATGTACCGTACTGCTAGACGGGAAACCTGTTTGTAGCTGTATTACAGCATTAGGGCAGGCTGGCGGGTGCACCGTGGATACTGTAGAAGGTCTTGATACTGATGGAATACTATCCCGCTTGCAACAGAGTTTTCTTTACTATGGCGCAGCACAGTGTGGAATCTGTACGCCGGGTATGTTGATGTCAGCCAAGTCGTTGCTAGCCGACACACCTGAGCCTGCCAGGCAGCAGGTAGAGCATGCTTTGGGCGGCGTACTTTGCCGTTGTACCGGTTACCGCAAAATAGTGGAGGCGGTTATGCATGCCTCGCAATTCGACAGTCATGCTGACGTACCGCATTCCGGTCGTAATGTAGGTGCGGCAATACGCCATCTTGATGGCGAGCCCAAAGTAACTGGCTCGCTACGCTTTGGTGCGGATAAGGTACTAGATGATGCACTCGCGGTACGCGTTGTTCGTAGTGATTATCATGCAGCCAGTTTTATTATTGGTGATACTCAAGCGTTTGTTGATGCACACGAAGGTGTCGAGTGCGTACTAACAGCTGCAGATGTCAAAGGCCGTAACTGCTTTGGCGTCATTCCACCATTTGCTGATCAACCGGTGTTTGCTGAATCGTGTACTCTGTTTCGAGGCGAGGCGGTTGCAGCTATTGCAGGCCAACCCGATACCATAGCCGCACTGGATCTGGGTCAATTCCCGATTACCTGGCAAGAACAGGATGCCGTCCTGACGCCGAATGATGCCTTGAAAGCTGCATCGCCAAGACTTCATGAGCAACGCGAACAGAACATTCTGGTGCGTGGTCTGGTGGAACGTGGTGATACAAGGCAGGCACTTGATCAATGTGCATATACAACCACTATTAACTCATCCACACCCTTCATAGAGCATGGCTATATAGAACCCGAAGCCGGCTATGCAAAGCGTAATGGAGATCGTCTGGAGATATTCGGCTGTACCCAGGCCGCCCACATGGATCGTCAAGCCGTCGCTGAAATCATGGGGCTTGAGCCTTCTGATATACGTGTCATGCCATCGGCCTGCGGTGGGGGTTTTGGGTCAAAGCTTGATGTGTCGTTTCAACCTTATGTTGCGCTGGCGGCATGGGTTACGCACAAACCGGTCTGGCTTTTTTATACCCGACCGGAGTCTATGCGATCAACGACTAAACGCCATCCTTCATTGATCAGCCTAAGCGTAGGTTGCGATGCGAACGGCAAAATCATGGCCTTTGACTTTGAAGGTACCTTCAATACTGGCGCCTACGCGAGCTGGGGGCCAACTGTTGCCAACCGGGTGCCTGTGCATGCCTCAGGTCCGTATTTTACGCCAAACTATTGCGCTCGTAGTCTGGCAGTACATACCAATACGCCACCCGCGGGTGCGTTTCGCGGGTTTGGCGTGCCGCAAGCAGCCGTTGCGCAGGAGCGGGCATTCGATGAGCTGGCAGGCCAACTGGGTATGGACAGGCTTGAGTTCCGCCTGCTCAATGCACTGCGCAATGGCGAGCCGACGGTAACCGGGCAGGTTTTTGCAACGGGTGTCGGCATCGTTGAGTGTCTTGAATCTGTAAAGCCTGCCTGGCAAGCAGCGTTAAAACATGCTGAGCGATTCAATAATAACGCTAATGGTTCAGCACTGCGCAAAGGTGTTGGGCTGGCAACATGCTGGTATGGATGCGGTAATACCGCTTTGCCTAATCCATCAACCGTGCGTATGGGTATCAAGCCCAGTGGCGAGATTGTCTTGCACCAGGGCGCTATGGATATCGGGCAAGGCTCTAATACAGTGATAAGCCAAATTGCTGCTGATGCCCTGGGTGTTCGCGTACATGAACTATCGATGGTGGATGGCGATACCGACATCACCCCTGACTGCGGTAAAACCTCAGCCTCCCGACAAACATTCGTTACAGGTAGTGCTGCAAAACTTGCGGGTGAAGCATTGCGTTTACAGTTGCTCAGATACGCAAATACAGGACCTGATGCCCAGATAAGACTCAGTGACGGCAGTATTGTCTTGCAAGGTGAGACGGCGCAGGTGTCGCTGGATCTATCACCCATGAAGACCAACGACTACGGGTATGTTTTCATGGCAGAGGAAACCTACGATCCTGTGACCAGTACACTGGATGAGAAAGGTCAGGGTATGCCGTATGCGCTCTACGGCTATGGTGCGCAGCTTATCGAGCTTACCGTCGATACCAAATTAGGCACCCTGAAACTTGATCATATAACAACTGCCCATGATGTCGGTCGTGCGATTAATCCCATGCTGGTGGAAGCTCAGATCGAGGGTGGCGTAGCACAAGGTATTGGCCTTGCCATGATGGAAGACTATAAGCCTGGGCGGACTGAAAATCTGCATGACTATCTAATGCCGACCATTGGCGACATGCCCGACTTTACGCATATAAGCGTGGAAGTAGAGGATCCCATTGGTCCGTATGGCGCTAAAGGTTTAGGTGAGCATGTTTTGATACCCACAGCGCCTGCCATTATCAACGCGATACGACATGCCACAGGTGCGATTGTATGTGATCTGCCGGCCACCCCGGACAAAGTGCTGGCAGCTATTAATGCAGTGCAGGAGGCGGTATGAGCGAATCAGCCAGGACACGAATTCAGCGCGAAAAAATTCGCTGCGATGCCTGTCCTGTCATGTGCTACATCGCGGATGGACGCTCTGGTGCCTGTGATCGTTACGCCAACCACGGTGGCCAGCTGGTGCGTCTGGATCCATTAACCATCTTGCAAAAACGCAATGAAGAGGGTGGTGAGCTCGTGCGTTTTCTTGATAGCGACGCTGAAACGTCAGAGCCCTGGGATGGCAGCATCGTTCAGCCAGAACATTCCTTTGTGACAGCTATTGGTGCTGGCACTACTTATCCAGATTACAAGCCTGCACCCTTTATTGTCGGTAGCGTGGTGGATGGTGTTGATATGGTCACAGTGGTCACTGAAGGCATCTTCAGTTACTGCGGCGCCAAGTTGAAAATAGATACCGATAGACATCTGGGTGAGGAATGCAGCACTGTTCGCGCAGCAGGTGAGGCGGTAGGGCATGTCACCACTGGCGAGTATGGATCGCAGATGTTGTCACTCGGTGGTGTGCATCATCTCACTGGCGGCAGCAAGAAGGAGGGGCGCATAAGCTGCGAGACGCTATTGAATTTATGTAATGGCGAAGCGGTAGAGCTCTCTATCGATGGTGGCTCGACTATTGTTGTACAGGCAGGCGCTGCGCCGATAATAGACGGTGTAACTGAGGAACGCATGCGGGTGGGCTGTGGTTCTGCAACCGTCGGCATGTTTGCATCGCAGTGGCAGGGTCTGGTTGATGAAGTGGTCGTTGTCGATGATCACATCACCGGCGTCGTCTCCGAACATCAGGCGGGCAAGGTTCTGGACTGGCTGCCCAGCGGTATTAAAATTAACGGGCGCAAGTCTACACCGGGCCGCTATTTTCAGGTGGCAGAACCCGGTACAGGCTGGGGCGGTACCAACTTGACTGATCCTTTAACCATAGTGGGTGATTTCAAGCCGGATATTGCCAGACCCGGCATGTCTTTGCTCATGGTATCTACAACTGGTGAGCAATTCGCGTATTACGAGCTAGACCAGCAATTACAACCTACACCCTTGCCGATACCTGATCGACTTCTACCCAGTATCGAACGCATCGAACAGAACTGCGAGCCCGCACTGTGCAGCGTCGTGTTCATGGGTGGGGCAGGTGGCTCTTTACGTGCCGGTGTCACCACCAACCCGGTGCAGTTAACGCGCTCGGTCAAACAGGCACTCACACACGTCACCTGTGGTGGAGCGCCAACCTACGTCTGGCCCGGCGGTGGTATTACAGTGATGAGTGATGTGTCAGTCATGCCTTCCAACGCGTTTGGTTCAGTACCAACACCTGCATTGGTTGCACCCATAGAATTTACTGTAAGAGGCGATGATTACGAATCCATGGGGGGGCACGTGGGGCACATCATTCCACTGGATGATGTCGTGAGCGGTTCCACAGGTGCGCAGAATGATCACAAGATGACTGGTCAGCGGACGGTTGAACCCCATCCTGATATCCGCTGGCCCATGGACGAAAAGTCGAATCGATAACGGCGCACACTATCAATGGCTTGACGGTGGGAAGCGCTTGCACCTGCAACACGGCCCGATTGATCTTATCGTTGTGGCAGAGGGTGATAGTAAGGCTGTGTCCCTGGCTTATGAACAAGCACATGACACCTTCGAGCCGGTACTTACACATCTGGTAGAAGAGCTCGATGAACTGAGAAAACCGTTAAGCGCGAATTCAGCCAAGCCTTCAGGCCCGGTTGCCAGACGCATGCACCACGCAGCAAAGTCCTGCATGCAGCTTGAATCCTTGTCACCCATGATTGCTGTTGCAGGGTCCGTTGCTGATCACATACTGCAGGCAATGTGCAGATCAACATCATTGCAGCGGGCTTATGTAAATAATGGTGGTGACATCGCGTTGTGGCTTGCACCTGAACAGACATTCACGATCGGCATCTGTGAGAAATTCGAAACCCGCTCTATCGGTGCCGAAGTTACGCTGTATGCACAGCACGCTGTCGGAGGCGTTGCCACCAGCGGCTGGCGTGGTCGAAGCCACTCTCTGGGCATAGCAGATGCAGTAACAGTTCTGGCAGCCACTGCAGCCGATGCCGACACGGCTGCCACGCTTATTGCCAACGCAGTAGATGTACCCGGTTCAATGCACATAATTCGTCAGCCTGCCTTCGAGCTATCACCAGATAGCGATCTTGGCGACAGGCTTGTGACCGTCGCGGTTGATAGTCTATCCGCGGATGATATTGCACAGGCTCTGGAGCGCGGTAAAATCAGGGCTGAACAGTTATTATCAAGCAAGCGAATATCAGCCGCGTACATCAGCCTCGAAGGGCGTACCGTCGTCTGCGGATCGGCAACACCAATTACGTACAGGAGCGATACATGCCTGAAGTGATCATCAGAAAATCGTTCATCACGATCGAAGAAATATTCCACGAAGGCGGGCCACCCAGTGCCAGGCCACTACGTCGTGGCGCCGTGGCTTCGGTTATCGTTAACCCCTATGCAGGTCGTTATGTCGAGAGCATTACTGACTTCATCGATGATCTTCGTCCCTTGGGTCTACAGATGGCGAAAGACTTGTTGAAGGCTTTCGGTGACGAGCCCTCTCTTATAGAAGGTTATGGGAAGGGCGCCATCGTCGGTGAGGCCGGTGAACTTGAACATGGCGCTTTATGGCATGCACCTGGTGGCTATTCCATGCGCGAGCTTTTACCTGCATCCAAAGCCATTGTGCCATCAACCAAAAAAGTCGGTGGCCCCGGAACGCTACTCGATGTACCGGTCACCCATTCCAACGCCTCCTACGTGCGTTCGCACTTCGACGCAATAGAGGTGGGCTGTAGCGATGCCCCCAGAGCTCATGAGATGCTTGTGATTCTAGTCATGACATCAGGTGCACGTATTCACAACCGCGCAGGCGGCCTGGCAGCAGCAGATATCATCGGTGAGGATGGATTGAAATGAGCACGGCAAAAATCAGAAAAATTGTTACCACTGTTGAAAATACTTATCTTGAAATGGGTAAAAGTATTGACCCGCCAACGCGCCGTGCGGCCAGCGTGGCAGTGATAGAGAACCCCTGCGCAGGTTCGTACCACGAAGATCTGGAGGCATTGATGGTAATTGGCGAAGAGCTTGGTGAGTTACTAGGACGAAAATGCGTCGAAGCTCTTGGCATCGAACCTTCACAAGCACAGAGCTACGGAAAATCCGCCATGGTCGGCGAGAACGGTGAGCTGGAACATGCCGCCGCCATCCTTCACCCGCGATTAGGTAAGCCTTTGCGAGCAGCTGTTGAAAAGGGCGCCGCGCTAGTTGCCTCAAGCAAAAAAATGGGATCGATGGGACAAGTGCTTGACGTGCCTTTAGGACATAAAAAGGCTGCCTACGTCCGCTCGCATTTCGACGGCATGGAAGTACGCATCAACGATGCCCCGCGTGCCAATGAAATCATGGTGGCAGTCGCCGTTACCGATAGCGGCAGACCATTGCCACGAGTCGGTGGACTAACACACGGTGATGCTGTCGGTGAAGACGGGTTGCGGTAGCATGTTTTTGTCTTAACTGATGATAGTTTGTATTTAAATAGTAATTCAAGTGATAATCACTGCTCAACAACAGACGGTAACCGTGCAGCAGGCGGTGTATTTCGGCTACGCGTAGAAGTCACTTTACCATCGATAATCGTCATGCCTATGCCCGGTAAATTGCCTTGTTGAATACTCTCAAGCATATCTTTACCCGGGGAGTGTTGTGCCTGATCCAGAATGACAAAGTCTGCGGACTTGCCGCGCTCGACAATGCCGGTATCCAGTTCACGCATGCGAGCTGTATTACCGGTGGCGAAGCAGAAAGCGATCTCGGCGGGCACATTGCCAAGGCTTGATAACATGGCGATCATGCGCAGGATGCCGAGGGGTTGAACACCCGAGCCTGCTGGCGAATCGGTACCGAGGATCACGCGCTCGGATTCTTCTATTTCGAAGGCGGTTCGCATCGCTAACAAGCCTGCGCGCTCGTTGCCGTTGTGTACGATTTCTATACCGCGTTTGCAGCCTTCACACAGGCAGATTATCTGATCATCTGGCAGTGCGGTGTGTCCACCATTGATATGGCCGATGATGTCGGCATCGGCTTCAAGGACGATATCCTTATCAATAAGGCCGGAGCCCGGAATGGATGGGCCGCCGGTATGGATGGTTGACTGGATACCGTACTTGCGCGCCCACTTGACCATTTGTGCTGCAGTCTCGCCCGCTTTCACCGAACCTAAACCCACTTCGCCTAACAGCTTTACGCCAGCGTCTGATAGTTCCTTGAAATCATTCTCTTCCATGCCTTCTTCAAGCACAGGTGCACCAGCATGCATCTTTACACCGGACGGACGGAAATTTTCGTACCAGCGTTGCGAGGCGATGGCCATGGCTTTCAATCCGACGATATCTTTGGGCCTGCCCGGAAGATGAACTTCGCCTGCCGAGATCATCGTGGTGACGCCACCGTGCAGGCATGAGTCTATCCAGTGAATCTGCTGCTGACGGGGTGTGTAATCACCAATCACTGGATGAACGTGGCTATCGATAAGTCCGGGAGCCAGCCAGGTATCGGCAGCGTCGACGATGATATCGGCGTTGTCGGTATCAAGTCTGGATTCGAATCCGACGTCGGTTATGCAGCCGTCAATGGCGATAACGCAATCACCTTCAAGTAAAGGCTCTTCCAGCTTGCCGGATAAAATACGACCGATACGACGAATGACGAGTTTGTGTGGAGTGTCTGCCATGCTCAGTCCAGGGTTAATACAAGAACGAGGAATTTATCATGCTATAAAACATGAAACGGGCGCAACCATTGGATATGTCAGGTTTCAGGCTGCAGTTTCTTCAATAGTTGCACGAGACGTAAAGATTCACGTTGACTCAAACCTGTTAGTGTCTCGCGGCTGATTGATTGCGCGACAGGAATGCTTTGTTGAACAATATGCTCCCCCGCTGTAGTCAATGACAGACGCAATCGTCGTTTGTCGTCCGGGTCGGGGTGTGACTGGATGTAGTGTTTTTTCAGCAATCTCTCCACCACGCCGTTAGTGGTAGCTGCATCTATTCCGATATGGCGTCCAAGCTCGTTTTGGGATGTGCCGCCAAGATCCTGCAGACTCACCATCAATGCGAATTGCGTCGGCGTCAGATCGGGCATATTCCTGAGAAAAATCTCGAGATGCCGCTGATTGGCAAGGCGCAGCAGGTAGCCAATTTGATCCGATAGCACGTAATGGCCGTCGCTCATGTGTTTTTCTCCTATTCGCTCTTGACCTTCTGCCATGATTCGGTATAACTGTTAGTACACGAACAGTATATTCGGTGAATATACGTTTAATATATACGTTATTGCACGGTATATCGTAGAGGGGAAATGCTCTCATGCAGACAGGCACGAATGTTGGCTACGTCCATGACGCATGGTACGTCGCTGGTTGGTCATCCGAATTTTCTCAGAGCCTTACACCCCTGGTGATGCTCGAGCAGGCTTTGGTCGCTTATCGCCGGGCCGATGGCTCAATGTCTGCGCTGGAAGATCGCTGCCCGCACCGGCAGCTGCCGCTTTCCAAAGGCGAGCTTATTGCCGATAATATCCGATGCGGCTATCACGGAATGACGTTCAACGGCGAAGGGCAATGCATCCGCATTCCTGGTCAGGACAACATCCCCTCAACAGCCTATGTACGTACCTATCCGGTGTCTGAGAAAAACTCTATCGTGTTTATCTGGATGGGAGATCCTGCCAAAGCCAACCCCGACGATATCTTTGATTTGCCGCAGTTCAGCAATGAGCAATGGCACGCCCATCAGGGCGACGCCTTGCATCTACAGTCGCATTACTTGAATGTTGCCGAAAATCTGGTTGATCCTGCGCATGTCAGTTTTGTACACCCGACTACCCTGGGCAATGCTGCCAGCGAAGATGTGCCGGTACATGTTGATGTAGACAGTGAGGTGCTGGTAGCCTGGCGATGGATTCGAGATGCGCCACCAGTGGGCTTTTTCCAGAAATTTGGCGGCTTTGAGGGTCATGTTGATCGCTGGCATTACTATTATCTGTACTTGCCGTGCGTAGCTGTTATCGATTTTGGCAGCGCGGATGTCAGTGCCAGACTTGAAGAATCGACACGTGACAAAGGCGTTCGAATTTTTGCCATACATTTTCTTACGCCGGTTAATCAGCATTACACGATTGATCGCTGGATGCACTTGCGCAATGCGGCAGTCGGCGATGAGCAGGCGTCCGAGCAGATGGACGCCATGTTTCGTGTGGCGTTTAATGAAGACAAGGAAATTCTGGAAGCTATTGATGAGTCCGAACGTTCGGCGCAGGCACGAAAACCTGTTCGGCTTGCGATTGATAAAGGACCTATCGTGTATAGGCGCCGGATCGAGTCCCTGATTGAGACAGAACAGCGGCAACCCGATCCGGTAACATAGTCAGCCTGTCTACAGGCACATGAGGGAGAGCAGAATGAAACGTTTGAAAAAATTGACAATGGTTGCGGCATTGTCGGCCACTACGCTGGCAGGCATTGCGTTTAGCGCAACCGCCGCCGATCCTATCGTCATTGGAGAAATAAACCATTACAAACGCATGGCAGCGTTTGCTGAGCCCTACAAAAACGGTATCGAACTGGGTCTTGAACAAATTAATGCCGCTGGTGGAGTTATTGGCCGGCCGCTGGAATTTATCTATCGCGACGATCAGGGCAAACCCGGAGAGGCTATCAAGATTGCCGAAGAGCTGGTTAATCGGGAAGAGGTTGCGATGCTGACGGGGACCATTCTGAGTAACATCGGGCTTGCCCTGTCATCGTTTGCTGCAGAGAAAAAAGTGGTCTATCTGGCGTCCGAGCCTCTGGCAGATGCGCTGGTGTGGGAAGCGGGTAACGATTACACATTCAGACTGCGTACCTCTACCTACATGCAAGCCGCGATGCTGGCGGAAGAGGCGGCCAAAACAGATGCGGTGAAGTATGCCACCATCGCACCAAACTATGCCTATGGTAAAGATGCGGTAGCTGCGTTTAAAAAAGCACTCACTGCATTGCGGCCTGATGTTGAATTTGTCACCGAACAGTGGCCAGCCTTGTTCAAGATCGATGCAGGTGCCGAAGTGCAGGCTATAGAGCGGGCCAAGCCCGATGCCATCTATAACGTGACATTCGGTGGAGACCTGGCGAAGTTTGTTCGTGAGGGTACAACACGTGGATTGTTTGATGGCCGAAATGTATATGGTCTGTTGACGGGTGAGCCTGAGTATCTGGAGCCATTGGCAGACGAGGCACCTGAAGGCTGGACTGTGACGGGTTACCCCTGGTATGACTTTGAAGATGGCGCAAACAAGGTGTTTGTTGATGCCTATATAGCGCGCTACGAGGAAAATCCTAAAATCGGTTCATTGGTTGGATACATGACTGCCCAGTCCATAGCGGCAGCAATAGACAAGGCCGGTTCCACAGAAATGGAAGCCATACGCGAAGCCTTTGTTGGTCTGGAAGTGGATACACCAGTGGGCACTATTATGTACCGGGCGCAAGATCATCAATCGACGATGGGCGCGTTTGTAGGTACGACAGCCTTGCGTGATGGTGGTGGTGTCATGGTTGACTGGACTTATAAAGCTGGTGCAGATTATCTGCCAACTGACGAAGAAGTTGCACAAATGCGTCCTGTCAGTAAATAGGGCGCTAATCAAGCTGTGGGACTGTTCATTGCCCAGCTGCTTACGGGCCTTGCTAATGCAGCGACACTTTTCCTTGTGGCCTCCGGGCTGTCACTGATATTCGGTGTCACAAGGATTGTCAATTTTGCGCACGGCTCGTTTTACATGCTGGGTGCATTCGTTGGCTATTCGCTTATGCAGGTTCTTCCGGGGGCCATTGGTTTCTGGGCTGCCGTTTTGCTCTCAGGGCTGATTGTCGGGCTGGTCGGCGTGGTCGTGGAAATGCTGGTATTGCGACCGGTCTACAAAGCGCCGGAGTTGTTCCAGTTGGTAGCAACCTTTGGCGTCATTCTGGTTATTCAGGATCTTGCGTTGATGATCTGGGGTGCGGAAGATCTGTTGGGGCCGCGTGCACCCGGGCTCAAAGGTGTTGTTCGCATTCTCGGTGAGCCGGTACCCAAATACGATCTTGCGCTGATTGCCTTGACACCGTTTGTGTTGTTCGGTCTGTGGTATCTGATTGCCAGAACGCGAGTGGGTGTGCTGGTCAGAGCCGCTACCCAGGATCGTGAAATGGTAGCAGCCTTAGGTGTCAATCAATCCTGGTTGTTTACGGGTGTATTCTTTCTGGGTGCCGCTCTTGCGGGGTTGGGCGGCGCTATTCAGTTGCCGAAAGGTGGCGCTGATCTATTAATGGATTTCAATATACTGGCAGCAATCTTTGTTGTTGTGGTTATTGGTGGAATGGGCTCATTGCCCGGTGCTTATATTGCCGCTGTACTTATTTCGGTACTTAATGTATTCGGTGTGTCGTATCTTCCACAAAGCACACTGGTATTGATGTTCGTGGTGATGGCCGTGGTGCTCACTATCAGGCCTTATGGATTACTGGGGCGTGAAGAAGTTGTTGGCGAACACGGACAAGTGGGGGAGCCAGAGCGCCCGATCAAACCGGCAAGCATGGGTGCACGGGTGCTGGTATCTGCTTTGTTGATAGCGCTTATGGCTCTACCTTTGGCAGGTTCTCATTTCATGGTTATTCTGGCCACCGACATTATTATCTTCTGCCTGTTTGCCGCGAGTTTGCATTTTTTACTGGGCGTGGGAGGGCTTGTATCATTTGGTCATGCCGCTTTTTTTGGTGGTGGAGCCTATGTTGCCGCGTTGTTGGTTTCGCATGCCAACACGCCGATGGAGCTGGCGTTTCTACTCGCGCCCATCGGTGCAGGGTTGGCTGCGTTAATTATCGGTTGGTTATGCCTGCGATTAACAGGTGTGTACTTTGCCATGTTGACGCTGGCATTGGCGCAACTGTTATGGTCACTGGTGTTCCAATGGGACGAGCTTACGGGCGGTGATGACGGCCTGGTGAATATCTGGCCGGCACAATGGTTATCAGAGGCTAATAGCTACTTCTATTTCACGGTTATCGTGGGCGTTGGTGGCATTATTCTATTGCGTCACATTGCGCACTCGCCATTTGGGTATGCGCTGCGGGCATCACGCGATTCCCAGCGACAGGCAGAAGCAACCGGTATTGATACCAAGCGTGTGCAATGGATGGCCTTTACCGTGGCTGGCACATTGGCAGGTGTCGCAGGTGGCTTATTCGTATTTTCAAAAGGCAGCATATTCCCGAATGAGCTGGAGATTGCCAAATCGTTTGATGGTCTTATCGTTGTGTTTCTGGGTGGTGTAAAAACGCTTTCGGGTGGTGTGGTGGGTGCTGCATCACTGGAATTGGTTAAGGATTATTTAACCCGTTTCGAATACTGGCGTCTTGCGCTGGGCTTGTTGATCATTGTTGTGGTTGTGCTGGCACCCAGGGGCATTGTGGGATCGCTTCGATTGCTGTACGAGCGAATCAGGGGCGCTGCCACATGACAGCAGTTCTTGAGGTGCGCAATCTGAAAAAATCATTTGGCGGTATCGATGCTGTCAATGACGTTAACTTCAGTGTTGCCAAGGGTGAGCTATTGGCGCTCATTGGTCCGAACGGGGCTGGCAAGACCACCTGTTTTAATATGCTGATGGGGCAACTAAAGCCCACCAGTGGCGAGGTCTATCTGCATGGTCAGCGCATTACTGGCATGAAGCCGCGCAATGTTTGGCGCAAGGGGGTGGGGCGTACCTTCCAGATAACCGGCACTTATCAATCAATGACCGTAGTAGAGAACGTGCAGATGGCGCTTATCTCACATCATAAGCGTCTGTTTTCCATACGCCCTTATGCCAGTCGTTTGTATCGTGATGAGGCCATGAGTTTGCTGGCGCTGGTGGGGATGCCGGATCAGGCAGAGCGTGCGTGTTCTATCCTTGCCTACGGGGATTTGAAACGACTTGAGCTTGCCATTGCACTATGCCATGAACCCTCATTACTTCTGATGGATGAGCCTACTGCAGGCATGGCCCCTAGTGAGCGTATAGCACTCATGCAACTTACCGCTGAGATCGTGGCGGAGCGCGATATCAGCGTGTTATTCACAGAACATGATATGGACGTAGTGTTTGCCCATGCACATCGCATCATGGTTCTCAATCGTGGAGAGCTTATCGCCGAAGGTGATGCCGATGCCATCCGCAACAATCCCATGGTTCAAGAGGTTTACCTGGGCGGTGGTAGCGTGTTCAATAGTGAGCCCCAGGATAGTCACGACGGTAATCAGGATCATGCTTGAGTTAGAGGCGGTCAATAGTTTTTACAGTCGTGCGCATATTCTTCGAGATCTGAGCTTCAAGGTTGGCGAAGGTGAAGTTGTGTCCTTGCTGGGCAGAAACGGTGCCGGCAAGACCACAACCGTTAAATCCATCATGCAGCTGGTCAAGCCTGAGAATGGGTCCGTGCGCTTTGAAGGTACCGAGCTTGTGGGTATGCCCACACACCGGGTGGCGAAGCTTGGGATTGGCTACGTTCCGGAAGAGCGACGCATCTTCACGGACCTGACCATACGCGAGAATCTGGAAGTCGGGCGACAAGCTCCCAGAGAGGGTGTTTATGAGTGGACTACCGAGGTCCTCTTTGAGCTGTTTCCGAATCTGGCAGAACGTCGTGACAATCGAGGTAAGGCGTTGTCAGGCGGTGAGCAGCAAATGCTCTCCATCGCCCGAACACTGATGGGTAACCCACGACTTCTGCTGCTGGATGAGCCTAGCGAAGGCATTGCGCCTGTTATTGTCGAGCAAATGGCGCATACCATTATAAAGCTGAAAAACGAAGGACTGCCGGTATTGCTCTCAGAGCAGAATCTGCACTTTGCCAGAATGGTTTCGGACAGGGCTGTCATTATTGAAGGAGGTATCAAGAAGTATGATGGTAATTTTGCTGATCTTGATGCACAGCCTGAAATACGGGAAGCTTATTTGTCTGTGTAGTGATGGCCCTCAGGGCTCGTGAAACAATTTCGCGAACTCAAGGCTATGGGGATTTGATCTGACAGTCAGTGGCGGTAA
>Ga0114953_1000181_pt1 | contig 45099 bp, 42 predicted proteins | sample SidtaG_FD_87298 | JGI IMG/M metagenome (GOLD analysis project Ga0114953, IMG submission 87298) | Marine algal microbial communities from Sidmouth, United Kingdom - Sidmouth_Male2 metaG | ecosystem: Host-associated > Algae > Red algae > Unclassified | place: Sidmouth, United Kingdom | collected...
CATCAACGTTGAAGCCGGGTGGGGGCTGGCCGGTGAAACGTGGCTCGCCATGGAGACGGTCGCCCGTTACGGCGGCGAAAACTGGTTCAGCCTCGGGGACAAGGATCTGGGCACCCACCTGTTCCGCACCCAGCGTCTCCATAGCGGCGCAACGCTGTCCGAGGTCACCAACGAGATCACCGCCGCTTGGGACCTTGACCTGAAGATCATGCCGGTGACCGACGATCGAATCGAAACCCGGGTGATGGTGGATGGCGAGGGCGAGATTGGATTTCAGGAGTATTTTGTGGGCCGTCGCCATGGCGTACCCATCAGCGCCATCCGGTTTGAGGGCGCGACCGAGGCCCGGCCCGCACCGGGCGTGCTGGAAGCCATCCAGACCGCAGACGTGGTGATCATCGCCCCGTCCAACCCGTTGGTTTCCATCGGTCCACTGCTGGCGGTACCCGGCCTCACCGAGGCCCTGACCCAGCGACGCGACCAGGTGGTCGCCATCTCCCCAATCGTCGCCGGCGCGGCGCTCAAAGGTCCGGCGGACCGGATGCTCACCGAGCTGGGCCACGAGTCATCGGTCGTTGGCGTGGCCCGCCTCTACCACTCCTTCGCCGCCACCCTGGTCGTCGACACTGCCGATGCCACCGCGGCCGCGGGTATCGAAGACGCCGGCATGCACGTCCGGGTAACACCAACGATCATGAAGACGCCCGAGCTGGCCGCAGAGCTGGCCCAGACCGTGTTGCAGGCACCCGTATGAGCCACCCCGTCCATGAAGACCCGGCAGAAGAGGCCGTGCAGGAGCTGCGCGCCTTCGGCATCCGAGGGTTACCCGAGATAAAAGCGGGCGCCGACCTGGCTGGAATGATTCACGATGCCGCCGCAGCGCAGGACACGCCACTGGAGTCGGGCGATGTGGTGGTGGTCACCCAGAAGATCATTTCCAAGGCCGAAGATCAGATTGTCCAGATCGATCCAACCAATCCGCTGAGCCATAAACCGCTGGTTGAGCAGGAATCCGTGCGAATTCTGCGACGCCGCGGTGAACTCATCATCTCCGAAACCAAACACGGATTTGTCTGCGCCAATGCCGGCATCGACCTTTCCAACGTTGAACGTGGCACCGCGGCCCTGCTACCCGAAGACTCCGATCGATCGGCCCGCCGAATTCGTGATGCGCTGCAGGGTCGATTCCAGATTGAGGTGGCAGTGATCATCTCCGACACCTTCGGGCGACCGTGGCGCCGGGGCGTCACCGACGTGGCGATTGGGTCGGCCGGAGTGAAACCCATTCTCGACCTTCGCGGCACCCCGGATGCGCTGGGCCGCGAGATGCAGGTGACCGAAATTGCCCTCGTCGACGAGCTGGCCTGCGCGGCCGAACTGGTCATGGGCAAAGCGACCGCAACCCCGGTTGCGGTGATTCGAGGCGCCGCCGAGTCATGGATGGGCGAAGGTTCGGTCGCCGCCGACGTTGTCCGCGCCCCCGCCGACGACCTGTTCAGGTAGTTTCTGACGGCGGCGCGCTGGGGGCGTCTTCGAGGCCCAGGGCGACGTTGATACGACTTGAGCTGTCGGCCTTTTTGTTGCCGCCAAGGTCGAAGATCATCTCAATCCCGTTCTCTTCGCACACCGGCGTCTCGGGAACGACCTTGCCGTCCGCGCGGTCTCCGCCATTGGCAAAGATCAACCGGTGATCCGCAAAATCCCGGGCTGCCTTGGCGATGGACGCACAGACCGTGCGGTCCTCGTCCACGGCGATGAACGCCTGATCCACGTTCTTCAGTGCCTTGACGATGCGCAGACGGTCCTGCTCGTCAAGGATGACCTTGCCCTTTTTCATGACTTGCTGGGCATTGTTGTTGACGATGACAATCAACGTGTCACCGTACGCGGCGCCCGCATCGATCATGTCGAGGTGGCCGACGTGCAGCGGGCTGAAGTAGCCGCTGATGATCACCCCAACCGGGCGGCCGTCCGGGCTCATCCGCCCGAGTCGTCCTCGGCGTCAGTACCAACTCCGGATGGGAGTTCGAACTGAAGGTCAGCCTCGGTCACCGGCGCCTGGCTCTGGATGATCGGCGAGACCTTCTCAAGCTGTTCGAAGCGCTCGGCCGGCGGGATGGGGATGTCCGCTCCCAGCGGGGCGTAAGCCAGGATGTAGACCTCGCGGTCATTGTCGAACTTGATGTCGGCGAGTCCTTCGGTGAACACCTCCGGGGCGTCACCTCGGGTTGCTTCGAAGTTGAACGACCACTTGTGAACCTGAAGGACGGCTTCCTCGCCGTTGCAGGTGGTGCCGTCTTCGCTCAAAATGTTGCCCGGGCCGAGCGCAAACTCCGAATCGGTTAGCTGTACCTGCATGTTGGTGAGGAACTTGTCGAGCGTGTTTCGGGTGCCGGCCGAGGACTCAAAGAAGGGATGGTTGTGAATCAATCCGTCCTGGTGGGAGTGGACACCGTCCACGTCGACCTGGGACTGGAAGAGGGGCAGGTAACCGCCGGTCTCGTCGTTCAGGGTGCAGTCGTAGACGCCGTACACGGCGTGCCAGTGGTCACCCTGGGTGGGGCGGACGAGCGCGTCACGGGTGGCCCACGCGTAGATGACCAGAATCATCCCGAGCAACGCGACGATGCCAACAATCATGGGGAATCCCAGCCGGGTTCCCAAAGACTGATCGCGCTTCTCGCCGGTGTCGGCGGCCTGCGCAACACGTCGCACTGCTGAATTCTTGCGGTCACTGGCCTTTCGGACCTTCGTAACCGCCTCGGAGCCTTCCGGCCCAATGTCACCTTTTGCCATAGCGAGAGAAACGATATCCGGCTTCACCCTCTGATCCGTCGCGCCCTCTCCATCAATTGCTTCGAGATCAATCCGATCGACGGCTCGAGCTTCAGCCGCATCGAGGAATGCCGATGCCCCGGACCGAGCCAACCGGCTGGTCAGGGGTTGGCGCAACCAGTTCCACGGTGGTCACGGCGTTGTCACTCATCGCCACTGATCGCGCCAGGTTCCGAAGATCGCCACGGCTGATCCGGTCGTCGACGCGGATGGCTTCTTTGACCCCGTCCAATACCGCCAGTCGAGGCCGAGGATCAGCGAAGAAGCCTCCGTCATCAACACCGTCACTCACCGCTACGAGCGCCGCCAGCTGTTGCCGTGCGGACCCTTCGGCCGAGATATCGGCCAGGGCCGTCCAGTCGTTGCCGATCTGTTGTTCGAGCACCTCGGCTCGGAGTAACGACTGCAACCCGAATGCGTCGAAACGAACGCACGAATTCTCGCCCAGGGGATACGCATCGCCGGTTTCGGGATTTCGCAGCTCGGCCTCAACCGGCACATCGACCGGACCAAGCTTGCGAAGCAACTCATCAACGACGCTCAGGTCAACTTCGACATAGCCGTGGATCGGCAACTCGAATCGCTCCTGCAGACCAACAATCAGGGCCTGCGGACCGGTCAGGCGGTACAAGTCTTCCAAGCTCAGGTCCCACAGAGATCGAGTGGTCGGCGTGTCAGCCGAGGTTGCGGGAGGCAACAGGGCCACTTCCTGGAGCCGCGGCAACGGATCACCATTGATATCGCGCTCCACCCGCAGAACAGCCATGGCCGAGACCGCCCGCTGAACATCAAGGTCGGGGGCGCGCAGCCGGTCGTCTGAGGACAGGGTGGATCCCGAATCGGTGGAGATGACCAGGAAGTTCTGCGACTCACTGGTGGTCACCGGCGACAGCACGTCACTCACCGCCACCCGCGGAATCTGGGTGGCTGATCGATTGGTCCAGAACAGTCCAAGCGCCAGTACCAGCGCCGCGACGGCCACCAGACCCGCAAACCCCACGACCGCCCAGTCAACCAACTTGCGCCGCGGTCGTTCATCGGTGGTCATGGCTGAGCCCGCAGGTGAGTGACATCGCCCGCGGCCCATCGCCGCACATCACCGTCGTCGGCGGTCAGCGCCAGACGGCCATCGGGATCAATGGCGGTGACGGTGCCAACCACCGATTCGTCCTGCAACTCCACGCGAACCAGACGACCGAGCGTTGCGGAATGTCGCATCATTTCCTCATGCAGGTCTTCCGCCGTTGCGGTGGACCAGGCATCAAAGCGATTGATGATTGCTGACGCCAGCCTGACCCGGTCCACCGACGGGTCAGCGAGGTGGTTGGCCGAACGCTCGGCTTCAAGGGATGTGGCGCGGGCCGCAATCTCGGGCGGCAGTCCCGCTTCGGTCACGTTGATGCCGATGCCAACCACCACCGCGATCATTCGGTTGCCGGCAAGAACTGACTCAGCCAGAACGCCAGCCAACTTGCGATCATTGACCACCAGATCATTGGGCCACTTGACCCGCGCTTCCACCGCCGCAACTTCAGCACATGCGCCCGCTGCAGCTACGCCCATTGCCGTTGTCCAGTGGTGGGCGTCGACCGCCGCCTGGTCGGTGTGCACCAGCAGCGACATCAACAACGCCGATCGGGGCGGCGCGTCCCAGGTCCGCTGCTTGCGGCCCCGCCCCGCCGACTGAAAGTCGGTGATTCGAACCCGGTCGATGCGGTCCTGCACCGCGAGCTTCATCAGGTCGGCGTTGGTTGAACCGGTCTCTTCGACCCACCGCACCTCGGCAAATCGCGAGGAGGAGACAAGCGATGCCAGCTGGGACTCCTGCTCATTGGTGCTCATTTTTGCCACTCTCCTCCCCCCCCTTCCAAAGGTCGTTTACCAGCAGTGTCGGCAAAGGCTCAGATTGCTGCCAAAGTATTGCGGTGCACATCTCAACACACGCGGCTCTCCACTCGAAGATTTTGATCGCCAACCGTGGCGAAATAGCCGTGCGGATCATACGCACGTGCCGGGAGCTCGGCATCGCTTCGGTCGCCGTGTACAGCGAACTTGACCGGGATGCCATGCATGTTCGCATCGCCGACGAGGCGTATGCCCTCGGTGGCCAGACCGCAGCCGAGAGCTACCTCAACACCGATGCCATCCTGAATGCGCTTCGCTCATCGGGCGCCGACGCCGTGCACCCCGGCTACGGCTTCTTCAGCGAGAACGCGGATTTTGCCCGGGCCATCACCGAGATGGGCGTGGCCTTCATTGGACCGCCTCCCGCCGCCATCGACGTCATGGGCGACAAAATCTCCGCCCGAGCTGCAGCGGAGAAGGTTGGGGTGTCCGGCGTCCCCGGCAACACCGAAGAGGTGACCAGCGCCAGCCAGGTCACTGCGTTCGGCGGCACCCACGGTTTTCCGGTAGCAATCAAGGCGGCCTACGGCGGTGGCGGCCGAGGCATGAAGGTTGTCCATGACGGCGACGACATCACCGCCGCCATCGACTCGGCCCGCCGGGAAGCACTGGCCTACTTTGGCCGAGGCGAGTTGTATCTCGAGCGCTACCTCACCAACCCCCGCCACATCGAAGTGCAGCTCGTGGCTGACACGCACGGGAACTGTGTGCATCTGGGAACCCGCGACTGTTCGGCTCAGCGGCGCCATCAGAAGTTGATCGAAGAAGCCCCGGCGCCGGGCATCGACCCCCACATACTCGAAGCGATGGGCCAGGCTGCGGTCAAAGTTGCTCGGGGCTGTGACTACGTGAACGCCGGGACCGTCGAGTTCCTCTACGAGGACGGTGAATTCTGGTACCTGGAGATGAATACCCGCTTGCAGGTTGAGCATCCCGTCACCGAGTTGGTGACGGGTCTGGACCTGGTGGCCGAACAAATCCGAGTGTCGTCGGGAATGCAGCTGCCGTTCACCCAGGACCAGATCCAAACCGGCGGTCACGCCATCGAGGTCAGGATCAACGCCGAAGATCCCGCCGAAGGGGCCTTCCTTCCGTCACCGGGACGGGTCCAGACACTGCGGGTGCCCAACGGCGTCGCCACCCGGTTTGACGCCGGCTACGAGAGCGGCGACGAGGTCAGCCAATTTTACGACAATCTGATTGGCAAGTTGGTCTGTTGGGGACCAACCCGTGATGTGGCCATCGCCCGAACTTTGCGGGCCCTTCAGGAACTGGACATCGTTGGACCCGCAACCACGATTCCTGCCGACGTGGCCATCCTGTCCCACCCGGACTTCGCCGCCATCCAACACTCAACCAACTGGGTGGAGTCCACCCTTGATCTCACCGGCGTATCCAGCGCCGCAACCGGCAGCGACGATGACGAGGCCGGCCGGGTTCGTCAGAACGTTGACGTCGAAGTAAACGGCAAGCGTTTCGAGGTGGCCATGTGGCTGCCGGAGACCTTTGGGGCGAGCACTGGCGCCGCTGCCGGAGCCGCCAAAAAGCCCCGACGCGCATCTGGCCCGGGGGCCGGGAAAGCGAAAGCCGGTAGCGGTCAGATCGCGGTCCCAATGCAGGGAACCGTGGTGAGCATCAACGTCGCCGTTGGTGATGCGGTCGCCACGGGCGACACGCTGATGGTGCTGGAGGCCATGAAGATGGAGAACAACATCACCGCGGACAAGGACGGTCAGATCAGCGAGATTCGGGTGGCCACCGGCGACTCGGTCGGCGCCGGCGACGTGGTCATCGTCATCAGCTGACCTCGGATCCATCCGCTCAGTCTTCGACCTTGATCACGGCCGTGCCCGCCAGGTGATCAACCAGGCCCCGATTCGACGTTGTGAAGCCTGCGGTCGAGTACAGCAGCGCCCAGGCAAAGGGAAAGAACTGCTGGGTGGCAACCAGAACCACGGCGGGAGCCACCCGTAGGAATGCGTTCACGACGCGGGGCCGCTCCCCGGTCTTGGCCATGACCACTCGGATCTTCATGATCCGCTTGCCAATCGTGGCGCCGCGACCGGCCACCTCCAGGGTCTCGTAGAGCACCAGAACACTCACCATCACCGCCGCTACCGCAAGCTTGGTCCCGCGTTCAGCAAAGGGCTCATCAGCGGTCGACAACAGTTGCCAGGCCGCAGTGAGAATCATCCACGAGAACACCACCAGGCCCGAGTCAATGATGCGTGCGATTGCCCGTTGACTGTTGTCGGCCAGCGGCGCCCGCTCGGCCGTCGGTGCCTCTTCCATGGATGGCTATTCGGAGGCTTCGGCCAGAACTTCGGCAAGCGTGGGGTGGACAAGCAGGCTCTCCACAATGTCGTGCACGGTCAAGCCGGCATTGACAGCCAACGCGATCACCGAGATCAGCTCAGCCGCATGGCGTCCCACTATGGAACCGCCCAACACCACACCAGTGGCCGGGTCGCTCACGATCTTGACGAACCCCCGGGGGTCGTCGTTGATGAGCGCTTTGGCGGACACCGAGAACGGGACCTTGGTGACTCGAATCTTGCGACCTTCGGCGAACGCGTCAGCTTCGGCCAGACCCACGTCGGCAATTTCGGGTTCGGTGAAGATGGCTGACGCGGCTTTGTCGTAGTCCAGGTGGCGGTGGGGTCCGTTGTGACGGCCCATGGCATGCTCGGCAATCTTGCGTCCCTGCGTCGACGCCACCGAAGACAGCGGCAACTTGCCGGAAAGGTCGCCAGCCGCGTAGACGTGCTCGGTGCCCTCAACAATGAGGTTGTGATTGACGGTGAGCCAGCCATGGTCGGTGGCAATTGCGGCGTTCTCCAGCTTGAGATTGTCCGAGTTGGGGACCGACCCAATGGCCATGAGTGCATGGGTGGCTTCCACCTTGCGACCATCGTCCGCGTGGATCACCACACCGTCGTCCTTCACCTCGATCCGTTCAGCCCGAGCCCCCTTCAGCAGCTTCACGCCGCGGCGGATGAAGTCGGTTTCGAGAGCGGCGGCCACCTCGGGATCTTTGGCTGGGAGCACCTGTTGCCGACTGACAATCAGGGTGACCTCGGATCCGAGGCTCTTGAACATATGAACAAACTCCACACCTGTCACACCCGAGCCGATCACGACCAGATGCCGGGGAATCTCCGGCGGTGGGTAGGCGTGGCGGGTGGTGAGCACCCGATGCCCATCAATGGTGGCCCAGTTCGGAACCCGGGGGCGGCTGCCGGTGGACAACACGACGACGTCGGCGTCAAAGACCTGATCACCGTCGGCAGTGTGGGCAACAATCTTGTTGGGCCCCATGAACGCGCCGGTGCCTTTGACCAGTCGGACGTTCTGGCTTTGCAGCAATTGGGTGAGCTGGCCACACAGCCGGTCTTCGATGCTCTTGAGTCGGTTGCGGAGGTGCTCCGGGTCAATCTCTGCGTCAACCTCTTCAAGTCCCATTCCTTCGCTGCGCTGCATGAAGGCCATGGCGCCGCCGGTGGCGATCATCGCTTTGGATGGGATGCAATCCCACAGGTGCGCAGCACCACCGATGATGTCCCGCTCAATCAGCGTGACATCCGCACCAAAACTTGCGGCATGGGTGGCACAACTGGTTCCGGCCGGACCACCGCCGATGATCACGATTCGAGTCATGGGGTTGGAATCTATCGGGACAGGACCTGGCATGGCAGGTCGACGTCATCACCGGCTCCCTGATTGAAGAGGACAACGCAGACCTCACGAGTGCCTTCCGGGAACGGAACGACAACAACCCAGCCTGTGCGTTCAGGGGCGCCCGGAACCTCTTCGGTGATGTCCTCACGCAGGTCACCGGCGCGAAGCGACGTCACCGCCTTGCCGTCGAAACGAATCTGTACGGCCACGGCACCGTCGGAGTCGGGGTCATAGGTCCAACCGGCCGCGGTGAGTCGACCGTCGAGCGTGTACAAGGCTTCAAGGTCGCCAACGGGTGGTTCGGTGGGGGCCAGGTCCGCGTCAGGGTCAGGGGCCGAAGCCGCAACCTGAGCGGAAGCCGTGTCAGGGGCTGGCGCAGGTGGGGCAGTCGGAATGGTGTGCACGGTTGAGGAACCATTGGCGGTGGTGACCACAACGGTTGCGGCGCCGGCCTCAACCAGCGGCGTCAGGCCGTCGCTGGCAACCTGGGGCTCGAGGGTGGCGGTTGGCGCAGGCAATGGATCAACGGTTGCGGCAACAGGTTCACCGGGAACCTCGATCACCGAACAGGTAAGGTTCGTGTGCCGGCCACCGGCGGTGTCCAGGGCGTTGAGACAAACGGTGCGGGCGCCCGGGGCCAGCTCCAGCGAAATGCCGAAACCGTGGTCCGGGCCGGCGCCGGGATAGGCATTGGCGATTTCGGGGCGGCTGAGGGACGCCTGGTACCAGCTGACCGAACGACGGTCGACCGTGACTTCAATGGTCACTGGTACCTCGGGGGTGGTTGGGTCAAAGGCCCAACCCGAGATCAGCGTTTGCGGCCCGGGCTCACCGATGTCTTCAATTGCGCCGATGGGAAGGCCGTCGCCGGGGTCGGTGACTTCGGCAGCGGGTGTTGCCTCCGCGGAAGCGGCACTGGTGCTGGTGGCATCGACGCTGGCGCCGGTCGCTGCGCCGTCTTCGGGCGCCGCTGCACTGGCCTCGGTTGCATCGGTGTCGGTTGCGGTGTTTCCGGCCGAGATGGTGGTCAGCGTCCCGGGCAGATGGCGACTCAGCCCGGCTCCTTCGGCGATCAGACCGGCATTGATCACCAGCATGAGCCGGCGGCCGCTGACGGTGACGGTGGCGTCGGTGCCAACGATGGTCACGTCCGCCTTGTCAATCCGACCCGAAGCGCCAACAAAGCCGTTGACCTCCAACGAGATGGCGGTGCCGACCCGGGTATCGGACGCCCGATCGAACCACCTTGAGATGTCGGCCACGCTGTAGGCCCGGGTCCAGTTGGACCAGGGGTTGTCGATGTTGTCGTATGGGTCAACAACCGGGGACAGGTGGGTTCGTTCGCGACCAAAGACCAGCGCTCCCGCTTCGGTGTGACCACCGCTGGAGGCGGAGTAGTAGGCCCGGATTGGCACGCCGTTCTCCAGGATTTGGAGTCCGGCGGTGCCGGTGGACGCTTCGAGCCACACCTGATCCCAGTCATCATCCTGAGCGTCGTAGCCGATGTAGTGCTGGTCGGTGGTCGTGGCCGAGATGTCGTACGACGCATTCCACGCAGTGGAAGATCGTCGATCCTGAATCACGTTCTCGGCGTAGGTCCGAGCGGCAATGGCCTGGGCTCGCAGCGCTTCACCGGGCCACGATGCGGGCATCTCAGCAATGCCGGCCACGTACTGCTCCATGGTCAGGTTGGACTCCACAATGCGAACCTGGCCGCTTCGTTCGGTCAGCTCCAATTTGCCCCACAGGTAGGCGTGACCGGTGGTGGAAACGTTGATGGGCTTGGGGTAGCTGACCACGACCGGTGTCCCGCTGACCGCCGGTACCCACGTGTCACCAATCTGGATGCCGCCGTCATGGGCGAAGATCCGCAGCGAGTTTCCTTCGGTGACCGCCAGGATCTCGGCGCCTCCAAACGAGAAGCTGAGGGGGCCGCTGGACTGCACGGTGAACTCGGAGGCGTCATCGAGGTGGACGCGCATGTCGACGAGTTCGGCGACCGGGCCGAGCGTTGTTCCGCGGTAGTAGTGCGCAAGGATCTGGGGATGACCGAGGCCCTCGGTGGCCATGCCCCGGGCCCCGTACTGCGACATGCCCACGCCGTGGCCCCAACCGCTGCCGGTGAAGACAAAGGCCGGCTCGCCGGCCTCTTGAGCGGCTGCCGGCGGGGCGACCAGCACCAGACCGGAAAGCACCATGACCAGAGCCAGCAGAGTGGTGGTGGCTCGGGCAGTGATGGCTCGAGTGGTGATGCTCGACGGTGTGATTGCAGGTGCGATTGCAGGTGCGATTGCAGCAGGGGTACGTGAAAGCACGGGGATTACCTCAGGTTTGAGGCCCCGACTCCACTCGCAGCGCTATGGAATATAGCGCACCCAATACTGAAAGTGATGGAAGAATATTGGATTTCTCCCTATGAGCAATATGGGGAAGATGTGGTGCTTGGGGGCAATGATGAGGATGGGGAGCCCAAAGAGCACCAACCGCCTACAGGAAGCTGCGAATGGTGACCCACACCAGCGCGCCGACCGCCAGCAGGCCGAGCAGCGCCACAACCACCCCCAGCGCGTAGCGCCACTCCGATCGGGGCTCCGCTTCGGAACCGACCGGGGACCCCCGATCGCCGGTTTGGGGCTCGTTCACGGAGCGACGAGCGGCGCCGGTGCGCACATACCCACCAGTGGAACCACCGTTATCTGATCGCGGTTGTCCCAGGTCACCACGTTCTCGGGGTCCGGGTGCAGGGCGAACTCGCTGAAGCTCATCTCCAACGCATCGAAGACCAGGAGCCGACCACGCAGTACATCGCCAACGCCCAGGATCATCTTGATCGCTTCCAACGCCTGGATGGATCCCACGATGCCGGGCAACACCCCGAGCACGCCGGCCTCCGCGCAGCTCGGCGCAAGTTCAGGCGGTGGCGGAGCCGGAAGCATGTCACGGTAGGTCGGCCCATTCCGAGGGTCGAAGACGGTGATCTGACCGTCGAACCGGAAGATCGATGCGTGCACCACCGGAATACCGAGCTTCACCGACGCGTCGTTGAGCATGTAGCGCACCGGGAAATTGTCGGTGCCATCAACAACGATGTCGTAGCCAGCGATGATCTCTTCCATATTTGACGCGTCGAGCCGAACGTCGTGGGTGATGACCAACACGTCGGCGTTGAGTTCGGTGAGCGTCTGCCTCGCGGAGTCAACCTTGCGGTCACCTATCCGGTGGCGGTTGTGCAGGATCTGGCGCTGGAGGTTGGAAGCGTCCACCACGTCCATGTCCACAATGCCAAGCGTGCCCACGCCCGCCGCCGCCAGATACATGGCCGCGGGCGAGCCCAAACCGCCTGCGCCCAGGCACAGAACCCGAGCGTTGAGCAGCGCCAGTTGACCCTGCTCCCCCACCTCGGGCAGCGTCAGATGCCGCTGGTACACCAAGCGCTGCTCCGCACTCAAAGTTGCCGGAACCGACCATGTCCGCCCTTCGTCCTTCCACTTGTTGAACCCGCCGTCCATGGACACCGCGCTGGTGTAGCCAAGCTCCTGCAGGCTTCGCACGGCCAACGCAGAACGGGCGCCACCGGCACACATGACCACGATGCGAGCGTCACGATCAGCCAGGCGGGACTCAATGGAGCTCTCCAACATGCCCCGAGCGATGTGGATGGCACCGGGCACCGAACCCTGCGCATACTCGTCGGGTTCGCGGACGTCGAGCAACGCGGCCCCGTCAGCCACCATCTGCTCACCGGCGGCGGTGTCCACCTCGGCTATTTGGGCTTTGGCGTTGCGCAGTACGTCTCTGAAGCTGGGCACATTCACTCCTGGGCGCTGAGTCCGCGCACGATGGTGGGCAACACGTCGCTGATAGAGGCGTTGATGACCACGTCTGCCACCTCATCAAACGGGGTCTCTTCGCCGTTGATGATGACCAGCGACGCCCCGGCCCGAACGGCGGTGGGCACCATTCGAGCAATGGGGTAGACGGCCAGACTGCTGCCGACACAGAGCATGACGTCACACGCGTTGGCCGCTTCCTGGGCCCGCTCCAACCCCGCCGCCGGGAGTGACTGTCCAAACGAAACAGTGGCGGATTTCAGGATCCCGCCGCAGCTTCGACAGCTGGGGTCGGGTTCGCCGGCCCGGACGCGCTCAAGCGCCTTTCGCATCGGGGCCTCTTCGCCACAATCCAGACACTTCACCCGTTGGGTCGTGCCATGGATTTCGACCATCACATGCTGGGAGGACCCGGCCCGCTGATGCAGTCCGTCGACATTCTGGGTAACCAGAGTGTGCAGCCGGCCGGTGGCCTCCAGGTCCACGAGGGCGCGGTGTCCAGCGTTGGGCTCCCTGCCCTCCCAGATTGATCCGGCCGCCAGCTGGGCCCAGTTGTTCTGACGATGCTCGGGATCCGAGACATAGACGCTGATGTGGGCCTTTTTCTCCGCTTTGGGATCTTTGGTCCACACGCCTGCGGGGCCTCGGAAATCCGGGATTCCCGAATCGGTCGACACCCCGGCCCCGGTGAGGACGGCGACGGTCCGGGCGGCCGAAAGCAGTTCGGTGGTTCGGGCAACATCGTCGGGGCTGGCGGGCGGAAGATCCATTGGACAACAGTATGGGTCCTCCGACTTATCACAGTTGATATCGAGACATTGTTCTCATGTTGGTCGACCGGACAGCCGATCCTCACAGGGAGATGCTCGGCCCACCACTTTCTGCGGAAACACCACCCGCGGCCACCACCCGACCCGGCCGACGGCTCCTCGCGCCGCTGATGGCGTTGTCGTTGGCTGCCGCGGCCTGCGGGACCGCCAATGCGACCCCTGGTCCCGTCGAGAGCGCCCCATCGGGTGCCTTGATCCCGGATTCGTTCATCACTCCCGACACCGACGGGGCTGCGGCCTCCGACGAGGTTGCCTCGGCCAGACCGGTCGAGTTTGTTCCGATTTCCATCGATGAGATCCTGCAAGCCGCCGTGGCCGCCGTGGACGCCGACCTCTGGGCCGCCGGGTACTTCGGCCAGTGTCCGACTCCGGAATCACTGGGACTTGACCCCCTCAGTTCAGATGCAATCTCGGGACCGGCGGAGGTCACCGGCGCCAGGGTCTGCTCGTGGCAGTCGATCGGCGACAACGGTGTTGTGGTCGCCAGCCTGGACCGCCTTGACGTACTGGGCGACGAAGCCCAATACTTCGTTGCCCTGGGCCAGGACCCCAACGAGGACTGGCGACTGGCTACCGATAGCGAACGGGCCTCGCTGCAGGCCCCGGGCCTGAGCGACGATGCCATCTTCCTCAATGATCATCTCATTCCCAGCGGGAGCCGCGACCACGCCGGAGCGTAAGCCTCAGAGCTAGTGTCAGCCCGTGAGCGCTCGTGAGTTTGTTGCCCTGGGCACCGGAAGCCAGACCCCAACGCGCCACCGGTCCCACAACAGTTATGCGCTGCGATGGGATGACCAACTCATCCTCTTCGATCCCGGCGAAGGCACCCAGCGCCAGTGCACGCTGGCGGGCATCTCGATCACGCGAGCGACGGCGGTGTGTGTTACCCACTTTCACGGCGACCACTGCCTGGGGCTGCCCGGGGTCATACAACGTCGGTCGCTGGACAACGCGGTGAATGAGGCGCCGTCAGCACCGTTGCCGATCTTCTATCCCGGCGATGGCCAGGAGTACTTTGATCGCCTGCGGTCGGTCTCGATCTTTCACGACCACAGCGGCCTGGTCCCCTCCCCGATTCACACTTCGGGGGAGCAGGCGGTGCTTGGTTCGCTCACGCTGTCCACGGTGGCGCTCGAACACCGGGTGACCACGTGGGGGTTCCGCCTGCAAGAGGCCGACGGACTGCGCGTGGACGCTGACGCGGCAGCCGAGCGAGGCATGTCCGGTCCCGACATTGGTCGACTGATGAAGGAGGGTCACGTGGACACGCCTACGGGACGGGTTTGGCGGGAGGAGGTGACCTCAGTTCGGCGGGGTCAGTCGATGGCCTTTGTGATGGACACCCGACTCTGTGATGGGGCTCGGGAGCTGGCGGCGGGAGTGGACCTGCTGGTGTGTGAGTCGACGTATTTGGCATCCGAAGCGGTACTGGCCGATGAGTACTTTCATATGACCGCCGAGCAGGCCGGACAGATGGCGGCCGACGCCGGGGTCCGAAGATTGGTGCTGACTCACTTCTCCGCCCGGTACCCGGACGTGTCAGTCATGGCCCAGGAAGCCGGGCGGTTCCATTCCGACGTGGTGGCGGTGGAGGACCTGGATCGGGTGCCGGTTCCGCCGAGATAGCGCCGACCCTTGACGAGGTTGAAATTGCATGAAAGTCTCTCACCACTGATACTTCCCCCACGCTCCGCCCACGGGCCAGACATCTGGCACCGTCTCTCAGCGAAGGAAGTTCAATGACCACTCCCACTGCCACTCCCATGCCCCCTGCAATGCCCACTGCCACTGCGGCTCCCACGCCCAATGCCACTGTCGCTGTCACGGCCCCAGCCAGTGTTTCTGGTCCGAAGCCGGCGCCGGTCGCCGCCAAACCCACCACCCCGATCCTGCAGGTTGAATCCTGGCCCGATCGGGTCCTCGACGCCATCGGCCACGATCCGCGAAGCGCCTACGCCGAACAGTTCTGGCTCGCGGTCCTGGGCCCGTCGGCCAGCTGGTTGATGCGTCGCCTCGCCGACCTTCTTGAAGACTCCCCCGACGGATTCTCACTCGACTGCTCATCGCTGTCGTGGGAACTCGGGCTCCAGGGCCACACCGGCAAGAATTCAATCTTTATGCGATCGGTGGACCGCTGCTGCCGATTCGGTCTGGCGCAACGCCGAGATGACCATCTCTTTGTTCGCCTGACGGTTCCATCGTTGGGCAGTCGACAGGTAGACCGGCTGCCACCGCGCCTGGCTCGCCTTCACGGGGCGTGGCAACCAGCCGGCTCGGAGCCATCAGTGGGCGGAGTATCGGCGCCCACCGTTGATCAACTGGTCAACCGGGCCCGACGGTTGGCGCTGACATTGCTGGAACTTGGCGAAGATCGGGCCGCTACCGAACGCCAACTTCAGGCGTGGCACGTCCACCCGAGCATCGTGTGGAACGCCACTGAATGGGCGGTCGAACGGCACCGCAGTTCGGCGGTCGCCCGAGCAGATGTGGCCTGAGGCTAAACGACCGTTGCGCCGAGCGCGCTTCCAATCAACCAGGTGAGCAGGCATGCACCAGCGGCCAGCAGCACCTGGCGGGCCGCCGTGCGAACCATCGACCGCTTCGTGAAAAACGACAAGGTCACGCCGACCGCAGCGGCCACCACCAGGCCGATAATGACCGACAGCCACGTTGCGCCGTTTCCCGAGGTGAAGAACCACGGCACCAACGGAAGGACCGCGCCAATCGAGAACGCAAGGAACGACGCACTGGCCGCGGCCAGTGGATCCCCGACGTCGTCGGGATCCACGCCCAACTCCTCGCGGGCGTGGACTTCCAACGCAATCTCGGGATCCGCCATCACTGCGGTGGCCATGGCTTCGGCATGGGATGCTTCGATCCCGCGTCGCATGTAGATGCCTTTGAGTTCCATGGTCTCAGCCTGCGGCTTTTCCGCAATGGAGATGCGCTCGATTTCGAGCTCTCGCTCCACCAGTTCGGTTTGGGCTTTGACCGAGACGTACTCCCCTGCAGCCATGGACGCCGCGCCCGCCAGCAGGCCAGAGATCCCGGCCACCAGCACCGTCGACTCTGCGGTTGACGCCGCAGCCACGCCCAGGATCAGCGCAACGTTGGAGACCAGACCGTCCGAGATACCAAAAACTGCGGCGCGCGCCGCCCCGCCTTGCACCGCGCGGTGCTGATGCACCATCGGGTGATGGTCATGATGGTCGTGATCGTCGTTGTCGTTCCGTCCGCGAAGGAAGCTCATGAGCTCAACTTAGGCGGTGACGTCAGCAGATGGCTTCTCAAACGCCTGCACCAGTTCCAGCAGCGTGCGGACACCGAAGCCGGTGCCGCCTTTGACGTCCAATCCTGCATCGGCGTCGGTCCACGCCGGGCCGGCGATGTCAAGGTGGGCCCAGGCAATGTCCTCGCCCACAAACTCTTTGAGGAACAGACCAGCGGTCAAGGCGCCGGCCAGGTTGCCGCCGATGTTCTTCAGGTCCGCCACGCCGGAGTCCAGCAATGACCGGTACTCGGCGGGCAGTGGCATATGCCAGACGTTCTCGCCCGCTCGATCCGCAGCGGCTTCAACCTGTTGGCGCAGGTCGTCGTTGGTCCCCATCAGTGCCGCAAACTTGTTTCCAAGCGCCGCCATGGCCGCGCCGGTGAGCGTCGCCACGTCGATGATGGCGTCGGGTTTGGCTTCGCTCGCCAACGACAACGCGTCGGCCAGAATCAGCCGGCCTTCAGCGTCGGTGTTGAGCACCTCAACGGTTTTGCCGTTGCGAATGGTCAGAACGTCACCGGGCCGGGTGGCGTCCGGGCCCAGCATGTTGTCGGTCATCGGCACATAGGCGGTGACCTTGACCGACGGGGCAACCGCCTTCACCGCCGACATTGCGCCCAGGACGGCGGCAGCTCCTCCCATGTCCATTTTCATGGTCATCATGCCAGTGCCGCTCTTGATCGAAAGACCACCGGCATCGAAGGTGATGCCTTTGCCCACCAGGGCCACCGAACCCGCCGCTTTGCCGGTGGGCGTGTAAGTGATCTGCACGAAACGGGGGTGATGGTAGGAGCCGCGGTTCACGCCGAGCACACCCCCCATCTTTGCTTTCCTGATGGCCGCCAGATCCATCACCTTGACCGTCAGGCCTTCGCGCTTCGCCATCTTCTGGGCGACCTGGGCAAACTTCGGTGGGGTCAGCGAACCGCCCGGTTCGTTCACCAGGTCCCGGGCAAAGGTCACACCTTCGCCAACGCGTCGACCGCGCTCCAATGCATCGGTGACCGCCTTGCCGCCGCGGCCCACAACCGATACCGAGGCAATCTTGTTGGGCTTGGCTTTGCCTTTGGATCGAAGCTCGTCGTAGCGATAGGCCCCCATCACCATGCCTTCGGCGTGGGCCTGCGCAAGCGCGCTTCGGACGCCCTTGTCTGCATCTTCGGGTGCGGCGTCGAGCAGCGCCGAGGACACGGTCTTGTGGCGCTTTGCAGCTCGAGCAAATGCTCCGGCGGCGCGACGCATGACCGTGGCATCCACTTCCTTGGCGGGACCGACACCAACCACGGCGATGATCGGGCCGTTGTCGGAGGACATCAGGTTGACTTGTCCAATGCTTCCTTCAAAACCTTGGGACGCCAACACCGCCCAATCGAGACCGAACTCCTTCACGCCGGGAGCATCTTTGGTGGCCCCGGCGGGCACGTCATCTGACGCGACCGGAATCGCGTGCACCTCGCTGCGACTGGGGATTTTTCGAACCAGAGAAAAGGAAACTGCCATTCGCCGACCTTATCGGCGCCAGCTCGACCAAACGGGCCAGCGAACAGCGACGTTTCGGCGCTGCGCGCCCGTCACCCGATCTGGGGAAGCTCCTGGACCAGGGTGGCCGTTGGCGCAAAGATGTCGCCCAACTGCTGCACCCGAGCAAGAACCTCGTCGGCGACGAAAATCATCGGAGCTCCTTCGGCGGCATCAGAGACCTCGTCCCAGGTGATCGGGGTGGAGACCGTCGGCCGATCTTTTGCCCGAAGGGAGTACGGCGCAATGGTTGTCTTGTGTCGCGAATTCTGGCTCCAGTCGATGAATACCTTGCCGGGACGGAGCGCCTTGTTCATGTTGCTGACTACCCGATCGGCAAACTGACGCTCCATCACATGAGCCACCGCCAACGCAAACTCGCTGGCTTGTTTGTGGGTGCAGGGCGAGTTGAGCGGCACATACATCTGCATGCCTTTCGAGCCCGACGTCTTGGACCAGGACTCCAAGCCGATGCCGCTCAACATGGCCTTGATGTCCATGGCGACCTGCGCACACTCGGTGATGGTGGCCGGTTCGCCCGGGTCGAGATCGAAGACCACCATGGTGGGCGTCTCAATATCCACCGCCAACGCCATGGGGCCGTGGATCTCCAGGGCGGCCAGGTTGGCGGTCCACGCCAGCGCCGCCACTTCGTTCAAACAGCAGTACCGAATGCCGCGCCCATCGCTTCGACCCGGCCCCAGGGCCACCTCCACCCAGTCGGGCCGATGGCTCACGCAATTCTTTGAGAAGAACGATGTCTCATCCACACCGTTGGGCCACCGCACCAGGGTGACGCCGCGGTGGGCCACATGGGTGAGCATCGCCGGCGCGACACGAACGTAGTAGTCGATGACCTGGGCTTTGGTAAATCCGGTCTGGGGGTACAGGACCTTGTCAAGATTGGAGAGGCTGAGAGCGCGGTCGCCCACCTCCACGTTCACGCGCGCCTCGGGCATGAGCGATTGGACCGATGAACTAGGCGGACTTGCGGGTTTTGGTGGCGGTTGCCTTCCTGGCTGGCGCCTTCTTCTTGGCTGGCGCCTTCTTCTTGGCGGCCGCCTTCTTGGCCGATGCCTTCTTCGGAGACTTCTTGTCGGGCGCTGTCTCGGCTTCGACCTCTTCACCAGCCGATGGATGACGACCGCGCGCTTCCTTGGCCGCAGCAACGCTTGCTTCAAGTGCGGCCATGAGGTCAACGACCTTGCCGTCGGTCCTGGAGGGAGGCGCGTCCACGATCGTGACTTCGCCTTCGGCTTTGCGTTGGATCAGATCCAGCACTCGAATGCGATGCTCGTCTTCAAACTTGTCGTGCTCAAAATCAGCGGACAATGATTCGATCAGCGACCGCGCCATGGCGATCTCGGCTTCGCGAACCTCGACGCTTTCCAGGCCGCTCAGCCCGTCGATGTCTTCGGCAGCATTGATCTCGTCGGCGTACACCATGGTGGAGAGCATCAGGTGTCCGTCGCGAGGTCGAACTGTGGCGATGTGCTGCTTGGTCCGCATGACGAGTTTGGCCACCGCCACCTTGTTGGCTTCTTCGAGCGCTTCGACCAGCACTTTGTAGGCCTTCAGGGCAAGTTCATCCGGCGCCAGGTAGTACGCCTTGTCGTAGACAAGTGGGTCCACCTCGTCCTCATCGACAAATTCGATGATGTCGATGGCGCGGGATGCGGCCGGGTCCAACGACTCCAGCTCCTCCTCAGTGATGGTCACAAAGTTGCCCGAAGAGATTTCGTAGCCCTTGACCAGGTCGGAGTATTCGACTTCGGTGCCGTCCGCGGCCGAGATCAGCTTTTGTTTGACCTTGGACTCGGTCCGGGTGTCGAAACGGTTGAACGACACACTCTTCTTGCTGACGCTGCTGAACAGCTTGACCGGAATCGTCACCAGCCCGAAGCTGATCGCTCCACTCCAGATTGCTCGAGGCATTACTCACCCTCCTGATGCACTTCGTGGCTACTCAGCGCACGACGCGGCTATCCAGTATGGCGGTCAGTTGGTGGGAATGTCCAACAGTATGCGCGCCACCAGATCCATTCCGAAGGCCATCAGGATCGCCAGATACAGCAGCCCGGTGGCCGCCATAACCGCGGAATAGTCCCGTTCTTTGAGGGCCGCACGAGCCATCAACAGGAGCCCCAGGGTCATCACCGAACTTCCGGCCCAGAACCACCCCAGAATCCCGCCGTACTTGTCATCGATGGTGCCGTTGAGCACCGACCACATCCCGGTTGGAAGCAACAGGACAATAAGTTCCAGTGGCCAAATGGCCAGATTCCAGCGCACCAGTTCCAGCAGCGGCGCCCGTCGAAGGCCCGGCTGGGTGAGATACCAATGGCCCAGCAACATGCCGTCGCTGATGGCTCCAAGAAACGCCGCCCCGACCACTACTCGAAGTACCGACAGCCACACGGGGCCGTCGGCGTGCAGGGCACCGGCAACGGTGGCGGCCAGACCGATGCCGGCGGCAATGAGATCCCATCGCGGGTCAAACTCGGCCTGCGATTTGTCGAAGCGTTGTTCGGCCCGGTCAATACCCGTCATCTCCGCAACGCGCTCGGTCCGACGCTCCACAACCTCGCGTTGACCGGCGACTCCGGCCGCCTTCTGCTGCACCGACCGGGCCAACGCAATGAGGGTTGCGGCAATGAACACGATGGCCAGCACCTCACGCGGCCAGGAGACACCACCGAGCAAACCAGCCGTGACCCCGAACGCCGCGATGGTGGCGTACACCCCGCGAAGAAGCCAGCCGTACCCAAGACTCACCTCCCGCCGGCGGGTGGTGACCCACAAGAAAAACATGCCGCCCGCCGCCCACTGAATGAGCACCGTCGCCGCGTGAAGGTCGATCACGTGCGGGACCCTATCCGGCCAGCCGGGACTAGAGTTTTGCCATGTTTGCGCAACGACTGCAACGGGTCCGGAACCAGATGGAATCCCAGGGCGTGGACGTCCTGCTCCTGTCGGTTGGTTCCGACCTTCCGTGGCTCGCGGGGTACGAGGCCATGGGTCTGGAACGTCTCACCATGCTGGTTGTCCCGCAGGATGGCGATGCGCATCTGGTGATTCCCGGGCTGGAGACGGCTCGGGTGACACCACAACCGGACATCTTCGACATCGTGGCGTGGGATGAGACCGAGAACCCCATTCAGAAGGTGGTTGACCTGGCCGGACCCAACGTGTCCACCGCCGCCATCGGCGACCACACCTTGTCCATGTTCACGGTGCGGCTGCTGGACGCCATGCCGGCCGTGCAGTTCCGAAACGCCAGCGAGGTCATGTCGCCGCTGCGTTCGGTCAAGACCGCGGATGAGATCGAATCGCTGCGAAAAGCCGCCCACGCGGCAGACCGCGTCATCGGCCGGATCCAGTCCGGCGAGTTGGCAGTCCTGGGCCGCACCGAGGCTGATGTGTCGGCCGAAATAGGACGCCAGTTGGTGGACGAAGGCCACTACAAAAAGAACTTCGCCATCGTGGCCTCTGGACCCAACGCCGCCAGTCCCCATCACCACGCGGACGACACCGTCATCACCGCCGGCCAGAACGTCCTGTTCGATATCGGCGGCACCATGCGCGATGACCTGGGGGTGGGCTACTGCTCCGACATCACCCGCAACATCTGGCTTGGTCAACCACCAGCCGAGTTCACCGACATGTACGCCGTGCTCCACCAGGCCCAACAGACGCAGGTGGCTGCCGCAGTGGTTGGCGCCTCGTGTGAATCGGTGGACCGGGTTGGCCGCAAGATCATTGCCGACGCCGGATTCGGCGAGTACTTCGTCCACCGCACCGGTCACGGCATTGGCGTGGAGGCGCACGAACACCCCTACATCGTCGAAGGAAATGCCGACGTCCTCACCGCGGGCCATGCGTTCTCGGTGGAACCCGGGATCTACATCCCCGGCAAGTGGGGCGCTCGCCTGGAGGACATCGTCGTGGCCACCGATGACGGTCCAGATGTCCTGGCAACCTCGGACCACGCACTGGCCGTGCTCCAGATCTGATTTTCAAAATCTGGGATCAGTGGGAACCACCGACCACTTCGCGGCGTCGTAGTGGTGTACACCTGAACCGGGAGGGGACCCCGTGAACACTCCGCAGACCAAAAGATTGTTGTCGCTACTGATCGCCGTGGCGCTGTTTGCAGCCGCGTGCGCAGGAAGTGACTCGGTCAGCCTGACGAGCGGCGCCACCGCCGCCGACGAGTCGGTCTCAGACCTCGCCGATGGCGCTGGAAACGCGGCAATGGAGGACGCGGCAATGGAGGACGAAGCCGAGACCGAAGAAGTAGCGACAGACAATGCTTCGTCCCGCACCGTCACGGAGGGAGAGGGCGCGTTTGCGCCCGTCGCCCCGCCGGCCGAACCTCTTGGGTCCGGGGTCGCCGCCCCCGAGATCCAGCCGGTCGACCTTGGCCGTGACATCATCTTCACCGCCAACGTCGAAACCGCCGTCACCAATGTGGCGCAGGCCAGCGCGCAAGCCACCGAGATTGTGAGTCGCTTCGGCGGTCTGCTCTTTGGCCAGCAGTCCAGCTCCAACCCCTCCCCCACATCGGTGCTGACCTTCAAAGTTCAGCCCACGGACTTCCAAGCCGTGCTGGCCGAACTCGGCCAGCTTGGCGAGGTGCGCAATCAGAACATCTCAGCCGATGACGTGACCGAACGCGTGGTGGACCTAGAGAGCCGGATCACAACGGCGGAAGCCAGCGTGCAGCGCCTTCGGGGCTTTTTGGAAGATGCCAACGATCTGGACACGATTGCCAGTCTGGAGAATCAGTTGCTCCAACGCGAGACCAACCTTGAACAGCTCAAAGGGCAGCTCCGAACAATTCAGGACCGGGTCGACCTCGCCACCATTGTTCTGACCATCGTGGAAACGCTGAGTCGCCCCCAGGTCCAACTGGAAGTCTCCGGCTACAACGGTGACGATGACGGCGGCTCGTGCCCCGGACAATTCGGGAGTCAGGAGACCGATCTCGGTGAGACCATGACCCTCTGCTACGAAGTGATCAACGTCGGTGACACACCGCTGACCAACTTCAGCCTCAGCGACCCGGTCGCCGGTTTCGACTCAATCGCAGACCTCACGGTGGTCTTCGGAGACCCCGGCATTGCGCTCGAATCGGGTGACTCATTCATCCTGGCCTGGGCGTTTGAACCGGAGCGCAGCCGCCGATCTGTCGCCCGCCTGGGAGCCACCCCGGTTGGCGAAGACGGCGCGGCGCTGTCGAGCGGACCGATTGCCAACACTCAGAATTTCTTTGTGTCGGCCACCGACCCCGGCGGCGTCCCGAGCTTCAGCGAAGGTCTGGAAGGCAGCTGGAATGCGCTCAAGACGCTGGGCCAGATTCTTCTGGTGGTGATTGGCGCCCTGCTCCCCTTCATCTGGTTGCTGATCCTGGCCGCGCTGGCTTGGCGCTGGCTCCGGTCCCGCCGGAAGCAGCGTGCCTCAGCCGGCTTGGTAACCACCCGTGCTCAGGAACCCCTGCCCGAGCCGACGACACCCGACCAGCCCATCGAAACCCGTCACTGACCACGACGTTGAGGTCGCGAACGACTCAGAGTCGGGCCGTCGCCTCGGCCTGTTTGGCGTGGTAGCTGCTGCGGGTGAGCGGGCTGGACTCCACGTGGGAGATGCCCATCTGTTCGCCGATACGTTTCCACTCATCAAATTCGGCCGGTTCAACCCAACGGGCGATTGGCAGGTGGTTGGTGGTGGGACGCAGGTACTGGCCAATGGTCACGATGTCGCAGCCAACAGCGTGGAGATCCTGCAAGGTCTGGACAACCTCGTCAAAGGTTTCACCCATACCCACGATGATCGAAGACTTGGTGACCAGACCCGCCTTCTTGGCTGCTGCCAGAACCCCGAGCGACCGGGCGTACCCGGCCGAAGGGCGGACCGCTCGCTGTAGCCGGATCACCGATTCGATGTTGTGGTTCAACACGTCAGGTCGGGCCGCGAAGATGACGCCAAGGTCATCGGGGTCGCCCTTGCAGTCGGAGATGAGAACTTCCACCCTGGTTGCAGAATTGACGTCTCGGATGGCGTCGATGGTGGCGGCCATGGCGGCCGCGCCACCATCGTCCAGATCATCGCGGGCCACCGTGGTGACCACCGCGTACTCCAGTTCCATGCGCTGAACCGCCGAAGCAATCCGCGCCGGTTCATCCGGGTCAAGGGCCTGGGGCTTGCGGGTGTCGACCAGGCAGAACCCGCAGGCGCGGGTGCACCGCTCGCCGTTGATCATGAAGGTGGCGGTGCCATCGTTCCAACAATCGAAGATGTTGGGGCAACCAGCCTCTTCGCACACCGTCACAAGTTCGAGGTCCGCCATGACCTTCTTGAGTCGTCGGTAGTCCTCACCCATGTTGGCTTTGACGCGCATCCACTCCGGCTTGCGCTCCGCAATCTGCATGCCGCCGTCGACACCAGCCTGCTTCAGGCGGCCCAGGAGTCGGACCGGTTGCTCGGTGGCGGGGGCGTGAGGCGCCGCGTCACGACCGGGTTTGGGAATCTCTCCCGGACCTTCGCCACGCGAGAACGCGCTCAGATCTGTGGCGTGATGTTTCCAGACGACGTCGGCCCGATCGGTGTCCATTGGCGTTTCGCCACCCCATACCTGGGCGGCTTGGCGCTCCGCTTCCGCAACGACGTTCTCCATGGAAACGTCGATCCCTTCTGCGGTCAGGGATGTCACGGCCTTGTCGGCGATGCCACAGGGAACCATCCGGTCGAACCAGACCATGTCCGGATTGACGTTGAGAGCAAACCCGTGCATGGTGCGGCCACGCGTCAACTTGACGCCGATGGCCGCGATCTTGCGCGGATTGTTGCTGTGGGGATCGACCCAGACCCCGGGGTAGTCCCGAAGCCGGCCGGTGTTGGGCAGACCAAGCGCCGCCAGCGTGTTGATAATGATCTGTTCCACCGAGCGCACATAGGCCACCGTGTCGCCCATGCCGCCGCCACGTTTGCCCGGGACGGTGAGAACGGGATAGCCAACGAGTTGACCCGGGCCGTGCCAGGTCACGTCGCCGCCCCGGTCGACCTTGCGGACGTCGGCGCCCACCGAGCTTGCGTCAACAAGAATGTTGACCGGGTCCCCGCGTAGACCGAGCGTGAACACCGGATGGTGCTCCAGCAGCAGCAGATAGTTCTCGGTTGAGTTGGTGTGGATCCCGCGTTGCAGCGACCACGCGTCGTCGTAGGACACGCGGCCCAACCACCGAACCCGGAGGGTGCCGGAGAGCGTTGGTGCAGCAGAGCCCATGGCTAGAGTTCGGCCTCCCAGTCACGGGTCTGGATGATCCGGCGAAGCTCGTTCAGAAAGGCGGCCGCGTAGGCCCCGTCAAAGGCTCGGTGATCCCAGGCCAGCGCCAGAACGCCAACGCTGTGGATGGCGATGGATTCGTTCCCGTAGTCGTCGGTGACCACGATTGGCTTGCGGCTGATCCCATCGGTGCTCAGGATTGCCACCTGGGGCTGGTTGATGATGGGGAACTGCATCAGGGTGCCGTATTGGCCGGGGTTGGTGATGGTGAAGGTGCCGCCGGTTATCTCCTCCATCGAGAGTTTCTTCTGGCGAGCCCGGCCGGCCAACTCCACGGTCTCGCGGGCCAGACCGCGGAGACGCTTCTGGTCGGCGTCTTTGATCACGGGTGCCATCAGGCCGTCGAAGTTCATATCCACCGCTATGGCGAGGTTGACGTAGTTGTGGACCACCAGTTCGGTGCCCGTTCCTTCGCCAGCCATGGAGGCATTCATGTGGGGGTACTCGTCCAGTGCCTCACACACCGCTCGGGAGATGAACGGCAGGTAGGTGAGGCTGAAGCCCATGTCTTCTTTGAACTTCGCTTTGTGGGCTTTACGCACGCGCTCCACGCCTTCAAAGTCGACCTCGATGGCGGTGAGGACATGCGGCGACACCTGCTTTGACTTGACCATGTACTCGGCGGTCACTTTGCGAATGTTGTTGAGCGGAATCACCGTGTCGCGTGCACCGGGAGTCGTCGAGTCGGCCGCCGGAGCGGCTGCAGCCGGAGCCGGAGCCGCAGCGGCGGGAGCTACGGGAGGGGCTGGAGCCGCGGGAGTCACGGGAGCGGCGGCGGCCGGGACAGGGACAGGAGCCGGAGCCGCAGGAGCAACCGGCGCCGCAGGAGTTGTTTGGACAGGAGCTGCTTCGACTGCCGGTCCTTTGGCCCGAATAACTGATTCAACATCAGAACGGGTGATGCGGCCACCGATGCCCGTGCCCGAAATCTGCGACACATCGAGGTGATGCTCGTTGACGAGCTTTCGAACCACCGGCGAAAGAAGCACACCAGCCGTTGCGGGCGCGGCCGCCGCAGGCGCACCGACCGCAGCCGGAGCGGCGGGTTCGGGAGCAGCTGCTGGTTCGGGGGCGGAATCGGGTTCCGGCGCACTTCCCGGCATAGGAACAAGTCCGGCCGGCGCCTCAGCTGCCGGCGCCGCCGCGGGTGCCACCGGCGGCGGAGTGTCGCCGGGCTCGGGCATGGGCACCAACCCGGCAGGAGCGGCGGGAGCCGCTTCGGCGGCCGGAGTTGTCGCAGGCGTTGGTGCACTGCCGGCAGCACCGATGCGGGCGAGCAGAACGCCAACGTCGACGGTCTCGCCTTCGGCGACCACGATCTCACTCAGCACCCCGGCGGCTGGTGAGGGTACTTCCGAATCCACCTTGTCGGTCGAGACCTCAAAGAGCACCTCATCCACCGCAACCTCGTCACCCGGCTGCTTGAACCAGCGAGTTATGGTTCCTTCGGTCACGGTCTCGCCCAACTGGGGCATCACTACATCGGCCATGTTCTCTACCTGCGACTTTCGCTTGCGCTGTTCTTCGGATTGTTGCGTACTTTGCGGACCGACATCGACGATCAGCCGTGAAGCGATCGACCGGTGAGGGCCAACACCGTCTCGCCAAACAGTTCGCTCAGCGTTGGATGCGGCTGAATGAACTGGGCCACTTCGTTCACGGTGGCTTCCCAGTTGACCGCCAGGTAGCCCTGCCCAAGCTGCTCGGTAACCCAGGGGCCCGCCATATGGACGCCAAGAATGCGGCCGCCGGTTCCGTCGGGCAGCTTCTCAGCAATCACCTTCACCAACCCGTCCGTTTCACCAATGATCATGGCGCGACTGTTGCCGGAGTATTTGTGCTTTGACACCACCACATCAAAACCCTCGTCCTTGGCCTGCTGCTCGGTCATGCCGGCAAAGGCGACCTCGGGGTGGCAGTAGATGCACCACGGCACGTTGCCGTAGTCAATGGGCATCGGGGTCTCTCCAAGCATGTCCTTGACGACCATCATTCCTTCGGCGAATCCCACGTGGGCCAGTTGCGCAGTGTTGACCAAATCGCCAATGGCGTAGACGTGCGGCTCATGGGTTCGGCAGAGGGGGTCGATCTCCACGAAGCCGCGTTCATCGACCTGGACTGCGGTGCCGTCCAGCGCAAGATTGCCGGACCGGGGGGCCCGACCAACGCTGACCGCGATCTTGTCCACAATGACTGAGTCACCTTCACCAAAGTTGACCTTGAGACCGTCAGCGGTTGGTTCCCAGCCACTTACCGCAACCCCGGTGTTCACCGTCATGCCGCGGCCCTTGAATGCCCGTTCAACGACGCGTGAGCAGTCGATATCGGCACCGGGAATCAGGTTGGGCATGTACTCAAGCAGCGTGACTTCGCTCCCCACATCCAGGAGCATCGATGCGAATTCGCAGCCAATGGCGCCGCCGCCGATGATGGCGACCCGGTCCGGTACGTGATCCAGCGACAGGACCTCGTCAGACGTCATCACATTGACCCCGTCGATCTCGAAACCCGGCAGCGTGCGGGGGGAGGAACCAGAGGCCAGGACAACATGGTCGGCGGTGATGGCAACAGCTGCACCATCGGCGCCGGTGACGGTGACGGTCCGGTTGGCACCCAGGGTTCCAACCCCGTCATAGATGGTGACCTTGCGATGCTTGAGCAGCCCGGTCACACCGGCAGTAAGTGTGTCTATGACCTTGTTCTTGCGAACCTGGACCTGACCGAAGTCGATGGACGGTTCGCCCACGGTGATACCAAATTCGTCAGCGTGGCCAATGGCGCGGACAACCGCCGCCGTTTCCAGCAGCTCCTTGGCCGGAATGCAGCCCACGTGCAGACACGTTCCGCCGAGCTTGTCCATCTCCACGAGCGCAAAGTCGAGCCCCGCGGCTGCGCCGTACAGCGCAGCGCCGTAGCCGGCCGGTCCGCCGCCGATGACGATGACATCGTGATGGCTGGTCGCCGACACCGGGACCGCAGCAGGGGATGGGGCCGCAGCGGCAGCGGCCGGAGCGGCCGCCGCTGGAGGGGATCCAACCTCGGTTGTTGGGGGAACCAGCACGGGTGGCGGCAGATCTGATGGAGGTTCGGCGGATACCTCCGGTGCCTGAGCGGCGGCAGGAGCAGGAGCCGCAGCTGCATCTCCAATACGGGCCAGCACAACACCGACGTCAACCGTCTCGCCTTCGGCAACCACGATCTCATTGAGAACGCCTGCGGCCGGCGATGGGACTTCGGAGTCCACCTTGTCGGTGGAGACCTCAAAGAGCACCTCATCGATCGCAACCTCGTCGCCCGGTTGTTTGAACCAACGGGTGATGGTGCCTTCGGTGACGGTCTCGCCCAGCTGGGGCATAACGACATCGGCCATGTGATGCAGGATCTCCTGATGTGTGCGGGGGTTACCCGCAGGTGGTGGAAGCCCTCAGGCTACCCACCCTGCGACGCTTAGAACAGGTACTCCATCGGATCGACCGCCACGCCTTCCAGTTGTACTTCAAAGTGAAGATGTGGACCGGTGGAACGTCCCGTGCTGCCGATCTCACCAATCTTGTCGCCGCGATTGACCTGGTCACCGACTGCGGCGGTGATCACGCTCTGGTGGGCATACAACGTGGTCATCCCGCCGCCATGGTCGATGAGGATCGTCTTTCCGTATCCCGAGATCCAACCGGTGAAGTAGACCTCACCAGATTCGGCCGCAACGATCTGGTCGCCGAAGACCCCTCCGATGTCCAAACCCTGATGCATCCGGCCCCACCGCATGCCAAACCCGGAGCTCACGCCACCCGCAGTTGGCCACCACAGGGAGGTGGGAGGACGAGCGTCAAAGACCCGGGCGCAGCTGTGCAACACCCCTTCTGCGCCTTCCACGGTCTGGGCGTCGAATGACTCGTCGTCAGAGTGCTCGTCGCGACAGAGCTCACGGATGCGGTTGCGTTCCTCCGTCTCCAGCCGAAGTCGCTGCACTCGCGCTTCCATGATCTCTTCGAGTTCGGTGCTGGCCGCTTCCAGTGCTTCGATCTCCGAGGCGCGGGCGGCAATCCGTTCGTCCAGCAGCTGTTGAAGCGCTTCAAACTCGTTCCGATTGCGATTGAGCGATTCGCTCATACGCGTCTCGTGGTCCACGCGCTCACCGGCTTCACGGACCAACCGGTCCATGTTCTGCTGCTGCTCAAGCAGCAGAACCTGTTCGGCTTCGAGTGAGGTGATCAGCTCGGCGTCTGAGCCGATGACCGCCGAGATCAGAATTCGTTTTTCTTCCGAATCCAGGACAGACTCCGCCACCAGCAATTCGCCCTTGTAGTCCGATGCCGGGACCATGTATGCCGCAATGGCCCGCTCGGTGAGCGCTTGTTGGTAGGCGTCGATGGTTCCTTGGCTGTCCACGATGCTCTGGTGCACCCGCGAGCGCTCCGCTTCGGTGGCCGCTCGCTCGCGGTGAACCGTGGTCAGTAATGATTCCTGGTCAGCCATCTGCAGTTCCAGTTGGCCGAGCCGAACCTGGATGGCCAGCGCGTCCGCAGCCATGATCTCCAGCTCGGATCTGGCCGTTGCGGCTCGTTCATCGATGTCGGAGCGGTTAAGACGTTGCTGGGCCAGCATCCAGTCACGGGCGAGCTGGTCTTCGACCACCACATCACGTGCGTCGGCCACCGCATCAATGCCACCGTCGGCCGAAGTGGTGGTGGCCGTGTTGGCGGTGTCCTGACGGGCGGCGGCGAAGGGGGAGAAATTCGCGACACCGGCCAGAGCAAGCACCGAGAGAGCCATCACCACGATCAAGACGGTGGTCGTCCTTGGTGGGGTATGCGTCTTCGGGTCTTTGGAGTGAGTGGGCTGAGTTTGGACGCGCAACGCGAACCTCGGCCGCCCACTTGCCGGACCCGCACTGTAGACGCGCTCCCCACCAGCATCAAGAGCAACTTTGCGAACAGCCCTCACCAGCAGAACCGGCTCTCCACCGACCACCCTGCCATAGACTTCGACGGTGAGCACCCGCATGTTGATGATCCTGGCGTTCCTGACCGGCATGGTCATTCTGATTGCCTTCGCCGTGCAGGTCATCCTCTACCTGACCTGAGTCATGGACTTCGGCTGCGTGCAACGCTTCGGGCGAGCGTCAGCGAGCCCGAACAGTGGAACAATGGACCCGGTGTCATATCCGGGTCGGTTTGGGCGATACTCAGTAGCTGATGGCTGTCTCAACCCGCTCCTCGACCGTCGGATCCATGCTGGTCCTCGGCGGCACCTCTGACATCGCCGAAGCAACCGTCCGCCAGCTGGGCGGGCAGGGACTTCGGACCGTGGTGCTCGCCGGCCGATCGATCGACCGCCTGACCATCACTCAGGCCAAGCTGCGCCACACCGGCCTGGAGGAAATTGCCCTCGTTGAATTTGACGCGGCCGCAACCGACACCCACGACGATGCACTCCGCCGGATCGCCGACGCCCATGGGCCCTTTGACGTCGTTCTGGTGGCATTCGGCGACCTCGGTGACCCGTTCTCCATTGACCTTGCATCCAATGTGGCTGCAGATCTGGTCACCACCAACTTCAACGGTGCGGTGTCCTCATCGCTGGCCGCGGTCCGCATGTTGTCCAACAGTGGCGGCGGCACCCTGGCCGTCATCTCGTCCATCGCCGCGGTCCGGCCCCGGGTCGGCAACCTGGTCTATGGCTCAGCCAAAGCCGGGTTGGACGCGTTCGCCACCGCCTTGGCCGATGCCACCAACCGCACGCCGGTCAATGTGATGATCGTTCGCCCCGGCTTCGTGCACTCAGCCATGACCGAAGGCTTGGAACCTGCACCGTTTGCTGCCACTCCTGAAGAAGTAGCTGCCGACATCGCCAAAGGCCTGGCCAAAGGCGCGTCCGTGGTCTGGAGTCCGGGCATTCTCCGATTCGTCGCACCGGTCCTGCGTTTGCTTCCGAGCAAAGTATGGCGCCGAATATCGGAGCGGTGAGCCTGTCTGTGAGTGTCGGGGCCGAGAGTTCTTCGTCCGGCGCGCCAGCGCTTCTGCGCGGCATGCGCCCGGTCCAATGGGTCAAAAACATTCTGGTCTTTGCCGCGCCCGGTGCCGCTGGCGCCCTCACCGACGCCAACGCCCTTGGTCGGGTCACGGTCGCCTTCGTTGCGTTCTGCTGTGCGGCGTCGGCCACGTACCTGTTGAATGATGCCGCCGATGTTGAATCCGACCGCGCTCACCCGGCAAAGCGTCATCGCCCCATTGCCGCCGGCAATCTGAGTGTGACCAATGCCCGCATTGTGGCGGTGGTTCTGGCGGTGGTTGCCCTCGGTCTGAGCGCCGCGGTGAACACTGCGCTGCTCATCACGGTGATCGGCTACCTGGCGCTGACCACCTTGTACTCCACCGTTCTGAAGCACATCGTGATTGTGGACGTGATTGCGGTCAGCGCCGGTTTTCTGCTCCGAGCGGTGGCCGGGGGTGCCGCGGCCGAAGTTCCGTTGAGCGGTTGGTTCTACCTCGTCGTGTCTGCCGGAGCCATGTTGCTGATCACGGGCAAGAGGTTGGGCGAGTTCCGGGCCAGCCACGGAGGCGAAGACACCCGCAAGGTTCTTCGCCACTACTCGCTGGGCATTCTGCGACCGCTTCTCGCCGTAGCGGCCGGAGTCGCGGTGCTGGGCTACATCCTCTGGGCCGGGGTCGAATCCGACGATGTGGCCAACCGGTCCATCCTCGTGTCGCTATCGGTACTGCCGTTCATCGGTGCAACCCTTCGGTACATGTGGCTGAGCGATCAGGGCCATGCCGAGAGCCCGGACCGCCTCCTGTTCACCGACCCGGTCATGCTGGGACTGGGTGTGGTCTGGGTCCTGATCTTTGGAGCTGCAATCTATGTCTGATGAGGACTCACCCAACGGCGATCTGCTGTCCGGTTGGGGACGAACCTCGCCGGTGGCCTGCGCGCTCGCTGAGCCCGACAACCGGACCGACCTGCAGGACCTGATTACCAACAACACGAACGCCCCGATCATTGCCCGGGGACTCGGCCGGAGCTACGGCGATGCCGCTCAGGTCGCGGATGGAACCGCAGTACTCCTCAACCGGTTCAAGACCGCCGAATGGTTGGATGCCGAAGCCGGCGTGCTTCACGTGGGCGGCGGAACAACAATCGCTGAACTCATCGATCGTTATGTCCCTCAAGGTTGGTTTGTGCCGGTAACCCCCGGCACGCGCAGTGTCACCGTGGGCGGCGCCATCGCCGCGGACATCCATGGCAAGAACCACCATCACGACGGTTCGTGGTGCAACTTCGTGGACTCGATGACCCTCATGGTCGCCAGCGGCCAACTGGTTCGAGCCAGCCGAGACATAAACCCAATGCTCTTCCATGCCACGTGCGGCGGCATGGGGCTGACCGGCATCGTGGTGGACGCCACGATCCGGATGACCTCGATCAGCAGCAGCACCGTCATGGTCGAAACCCAACGGACCGAATCGTTGGATGAGCTGATGGACATCATGGAGCGCAGCGACGCCGAACACCGGTTCTCGGTGGCCTGGGTTGACCTGCTTCACTATTCGGCTCGCGGCGTGCTGACCCAGGGCAACTTTGCATCCGAGGGTGACACCAGGCGCCCGGGAAGTCCGGCGGCATCGCTGCCTCCGGTCCAACTCCCCCGGGTCATGAACCACCTGTTGGTGCGGGGCTTCAACGAACTCTGGTACCGCAAAGCACCATCGGAGCCCACCGTGACCGAGCAGTCGATCACTGCGTTCTTCCATCCGTTGGACGCCATCAGGGATTGGAATCGTCTGTATGGATCCGCAGGCTTTCACCAGTGGCAGATTGCGTTGCCCGAAGGGTCCCAGCCGGTGCTCCGGTCCATTGCGAGGCAGCTGCGCGACGCCAAGGCGCCCGCCTTCTTTGCGGTTCTGAAACGCTTTGGCTCCGGCAACGATTGTCCACTCTCGTTCCCCATGCCCGGGTGGACGCTGGCGTTGGACCTGCCTGCGGGAAACCTTGATACCACCGAGATTCTTGACCAGCTGGACAACGAAGTTGTCGCCAACGGCGGTCGGATCTATCTGGCCAAAGACGCTCGCATGGACCCGGCCCATCTTCACCTCATGTACCCTCGGCTCGATGCGTGGCGCGCGGTGCGGAACGAGTGGGATCCCGACGGCCGGTTTGCCAGCGACCTTTCTCGGCGCCTGGGACTCTGAACTTCAGATTGGTAGACGTTGAACTTTCACGATTCACATATTGCAGTCACCGGCGGCGCAGGGTTCATTGGCGCCAACATCGTGCGGGCGTTGGTTGACGCCGGCGCCGAGGTAACGGTCCTTGATGACCTCTCCACCGGATTCGAATCCAACCTCTCCGGTGTGGAACACACCTTCGTCCACGGAACCATCGAAGACGCCGCGCTGGTCAACACCGTGTGTGGACCATGTGATGCCATTGTCCATCTGGGCGCCCAGGGGTCGGTGCCGCTCAGCGTGGATAATCCCCAGCTGAGCCATTCGGTCAACGTGACCGGGACGGTCAATGTATTGGAGGCGGCTCGTTCCAACAAGAAGCGCCCGAGCGCGGCCATGGTGATCCTGGCATCGTCGGCCGCCGTCTACGGGCTGAGCCCGGAGCTGCCCAAGTTCGAGTCAATGCCAACCGACCCGCAGAGCCCCTACGCCACAACCAAGATTGCCACCGAGTCCTACGGGCTGGCGTGGCAGGCCACCTACGGCGTGCCCGTCATGGCGTTTCGATTCTTCAATGTCTACGGACCGTTTCAACCAGCCGAGCACGCCTATGCGCCGGTCATTCCAGCGTTTATCGGGCGGGCGACCACCGACCAGCCGTTGCTTGTCCACGGCGACGGTGGCCAGACACGAGACTTCGTGCACGTCGACACTGTCTGCCACTACATCATGGCGGCCTTGGGTCGAGAGGTCACCAGCACGACCCCGGTCAACCTTGGATCCGGCACCACGCGTTCTCTGCTGGAGGTGATTTCGGCGCTGGAGATTGCCCTTGACAAGACCATCACCCGCGACCACGGCGAACCTCGCCAGGGCGACATCCCGCACAGTGCAGCTTCGGTTGAAAAACTGCGGTCGCTGTTCCCAGAGATCGAGCCGGTGTCGTTCACCGATGGGTTGGAGAGCACCCTCGCTTGGTGGGGCGTGTGACCGCTGAACCTGCAAACATGGTCTGATGGACGTTGCTGTAACTGGATCATCAGGCCTCATTGGCACCGCATTGAAATCGGCGTTGTCCAACGCAGGGCATCGACCCATTGCGGTGGTGCGCAGTCCCGCCTCGGGCCAGGATCAGATTTTTTGGAAGCCATCAGAAGGCCAGATCGACGCTGCCAGTTTCAACGGGCTCGACGCCGTAATTCACCTGGCCGGTGCCGGCATCGGTGACCGGAAGTGGACCGAGAGTCGGAAGAAGTTGCTGGTGGAAAGCCGGACCACGAGCACCTCGCTACTGGCGGGGACCCTGGCCGGCTTGGATCATCCGCCCAGCACGCTGATCAGCGGTTCCGCCATCGGCTTCTACGGCGATGGATCACACGCGGTAAACGAGACCTCGCCGCATGGCACCGGCTTCCTGGCCGACCTGGTCGTCGCTTGGGAAGAGGCCGCGCGCCCGGCCGTCGAGGCTGACGGGATCCGGGTGGCCTTCGCCCGTACCGGCATCGTCCAGTCGAAGCAGGGCGGCGCACTTGGCAAGCAACTCCCAATCTTCAAGTTGGGAGCCGGCGGTCGGCTGGGCAGCGGCAACCAGTGGGTCAGCTGGATCTCCATGACCGATCAAGTAGGCGCGTTGCAATGGATTCTGGACAATGACAACGTCAGCGGCCCGGTCAACCTCACCGCCCCCAACCCGGTGACCAACCTTGAGTACACGAAGGCGCTGGGAGCGGCGGTGAATCGGCCAACATTCATACCGATTCCAATGTTCGGACCAAAGATCCTGTTTGGATCAGAGATGGTCGAAGAGATGCTGGTCAGCGGGCAGAAGGTCATGCCCCAGGTCCTGCTGGACGGCGGCTACCGGTTTGCCCACCGCACGATCGAAGAAGCCCTGGCCTTTGAAATCAGCCGAACCCGAGAGGTCGCATGATGAGCGAAACCGTAAACGAAAGTGGCAATGATCAGCAGGTGAGTCGGAGTCGAGTGATCGATGCTCCGGCCCAGAAGATCTTTGACGTGCTTGCCGACCCGCGTCAGCACGCCGCCCTTGATGGCTCCGGAATGGTTGGCGACGCCATGAAGGGGCCCGAACGCCTATCGATGGGCGCCAAGTTCGGGATGAAAATGAAATTCAAAGGTATTCCGTATTTCATCGGCAGCACGGTCAAAGAGTTCGAAGAGAACCGACGCATTGCCTGGGCCCACTTTGGCGGGCACCGCTGGCGGTACGAACTTGAAGAGGTCGAAGGCGGCACCAAAGTCACCGAGACTTTCGACTACTCCACCGCGCTGGTTCCGAAAGCCATTGAGCTGATGGGCTACCCAAAGGCCCACGCCGGCAACATCGAGCGCACGCTCGAACAACTTGAGAAGCACGTGGGTTGACAGCTTCACTATCCAACGCATCACCTCGAAGCACCATCAAGGAGCCCCATGGCAACCGCAACCGTGAACGGCGTCGTCGTCGCTGAGAGTGACACCACCGTCGTCGTCGAAGGCAACCACTACTTCCCCGCCGAGTCCATCAAGCAGGAGTTCTTCACCGACTCTGACCACACAACGGTCTGCGGATGGAAGGGCACGGCGTCCTACTACGACATTGAGGTTGACGGTGCGCGGCTCACCAATGTGGCCTGGTACTACCCCGAACCCAAAGACGCCGCCAAAGAGATCGTGAACCACGTGGCCTTCTACCCCCAGGTCACCGTCGTTACCTGAGCAGGGTCGACCTCGGGGGGCGCGGCGGTGGCGTCTTCAATGAGCCGTTCGGTGTGAACGGTGGAAGGAGGCTCGGGTTGCGGCAGGTGGGCGGGCACCTCAAGCGCCCAACTCGGTCGGGTCCACCACCCACACTCGGTCACCAAGGTCGCCTTCGAGCGACTTGACCAGTCCACCAACAAAGCGCTCTTTTCGATCCCACACGATCACGGCCTCGTGGGCATGGGACCCGAACCACGCGTCACGTTTCTTCATGGCCAACGCAACCCTGGTCTTCGAATCGGGGACCGCTTTCTGGAGCACCACCACGTCTGCGGCCTGGTCCAGGAGGTCGTCGAACCGTTTCTGCGAGGCTTTGGGCCAGACCGCGGACGGATCCGGGAAGGCAAGCACCGCAACAAACGGAACCTCCGCCGCGATGGCGGCTTCGGCCCCCAGCTGTTCGGCACCAAGTCCCATGCCGGTAACCACTTTCAGGTTGTCGGTGATCTGGGCTTTGGCGGCAACGATGTCGGTCAATTGGGACCGGATGCGACTGGCCACAGGATTGGGATCCCATCCGCCAATCTCGGGGGGACGATGGCCGCCCACGACCAGGAGGTGCCCTTCAACCGGCGGCGGCCCGCTGGCCGCGGCCTTCTTCGGCTTCGGCGCGGCCCCACCATCTCTGACACCCCCACCATCTCTGACACCCCCACCATCTCTGACACCCCCACCATCTCTGACACCTCTGTCCACCGGTGGGCCGGCGACATCCGCGTCGCCCAGCGACGCAAGCGCGTTGCCAATGTCATCGCCGCGACGGCCGCTCTGGCTCTGCGCAGCTTCAACACACAATCGATCGGCCACGTCATTCCATTGGTCTCCGCTGTGGCCTTTCACCCATTCAAAGGTGACGTCGCGTTCCTGATACAACTCGATGAGTGGCTCCCAGAGATCGCGGTTGGCCACCGGCTTTTTCTGCGAGTTCTTCCACCCGCGCTTCAGCCAGCCCTTCCACCAGCTGTCCCGGAAACAATTGACCACATAGGTGGAATCGCTGACCACGTGCAGCGGCTCGTTGATGGTCTCGACCACCGACAGAACCGCCTGCAGCTCCATGCGTTGATTGGTGGTCTGGCTGGCCGCTCCCGATTCGAAGGCGCCGCCGGGCACCACCCACGCCCAGCCACCCGGTCCGGGGTTGCCGCTGCATGCTCCATCGGTGTACGCCCGAACTCGTGTCATCCCCTGATCATCGCACAGACCTTTGCCAGCAGTGTTGGTGCTGCCGGCAGTGTTGGTGCTGCCAGCAGTGTTGGTGCCAGCGAGGTTCGACACCTTTGTGGAAAATCCGAATTTCTTCTGAATTTTCGAAGATTGTTTGACTGGATCGGATGCATCGTGACCTCGCTGAGAGACAATGGCGGGGTGACCGATCATTTCACTCACCGCCTGCCCGATGCTGACCAATCCGAGACCACCGAATGGCTGGATTCGTTGGACGCGTTGTTCTCCGCTCACGGGCGAACCCGGGCCCGCTATGTACTGGCGAAACTGCTTGAGCGGGGTGAAGAACTCCAACTCGGTTTGCCGGCCCCCACCCGAGCGCCGTACGTCAACACCATCGCCACCGAAGACCAGCCGTTCTTCCCCGGAGACGAACATATCGAGCGTCGCATTCGAGCCTTCATTCGATGGAACGCCGCGGCCATGGTGGTGCGCTCAAACAAACTCGCCGATGGCATTGGCGGCCACCTTTCCACCTTCGCGTCATCTGCCGCGTTGTATGAGGCGGGGTTCAATCACTTCTTCCACGGCAAAGATGACGGCACTCCCGGCGACCACATCTATTTCCAAGGTCACGCCGCACCCGGCATCTACGCCCGGGCGTTCCTTGAAGGTCGCCTCACCGAAGAGCACCTGGACAACTTCCGGATGGAGATCAACGGCAAAGGCCTGTCCAGCTATCCGCACCCTCGCCTGATGCCGGATTTCTGGGAGTTCCCCACCGTGTCGATGGGTCTGGGGCCCATCAACTCCATCTACCACGCGCGCTTCAACCGCTACCTGCACGATCGCAGCATCGAAGACACCTCAGACTCCAAAGTCTGGTGCTTTGTGGGCGACGGCGAGACCGACGAACCCGAGACGCTGGGCGCCATCTCCATGGCCGGCCGGAACAAGTTGGACAACCTCATCTGGGTGATCAACTGCAACCTGCAGCGCCTGGATGGCCCGGTGCGTGGAAACGGCAAGATCATCCAGGAGCTGGAAGGCGTCTTTCGTGGCGCGGGCTGGAACACCATAAAGGTGATCTGGGGCTCGGCCTGGGACGAGCTCCTGGACCAGGACGTGGACGGGGTGCTGCTCGACAAGATGCACGCCACCGTCGACGGTGAGTACCAGCGCTACGCGACCGAAACCGGAGACTACATTCGCGAGCACTTCTTCGGTCCGGACCCTCGACTGCGGGCCATGGTTGAGCACCTCAGCGACAAACAGCTGCAGAACCTGCCCCGCGGTGGCCATGACTACATGAAGGTGTTTGCCGCCATGAAGGCGGCCACCGAACACACCGGTCAGCCCACAGTGATCCTGGCCAAGACCATCAAAGGCTGGACGCTCGGCGATGGCTTCGAAGGTCGCAACGCCACCCACTCAATCAAGAAGATGTCCCAGAACCAGATGATGGACATGCGGGCCCGCCTGCACTTGGAAGAAGAGATTCCGGCCGAATCGCTGGAGGACGGATTTCCCCCCTATTACCGCCCGGCTCCCGGCTCCCCCGAATTCGAGTACATGATGGGCCGCCGCAAGGCGCTCAACGGATTTGTTCCCTCCCGCGTCGTGCGCGACCGTCGACCCATTGAACTGCCGGACCCAAAGATCTACGCCAACCTGGACGAGGGCTCGGGCGAACGAGCCGTTTCCACCACCATGGCCCTCACCGGCATCCTGCGTTCAACATTGCGAGATGACAAGATCGGCGCCCGTGTCGTACCGATCGTGTGTGACGAAGCTCGGACCTTCGGCATGGATGCGTTGTTCCGTGAGTTCAAGATCTACGCCCATGAAGGCCAGAAGTACGAGCCCGTCGACCATGACCTGTTGCTCTCCTACGCCGAAGGCAAAGACGGCCAGTTGTTGGAGGAAGGCATCACCGAAGCCGGTTCGATGGCCAGCTGGATCGCCGCAGGAACGTCCTACGCCAACACCGGCGTGCCAATGCTGCCGGTCTACACGTTCTATTCAATGTTCGGCTTTCAGCGGGTGGGAGACCTGATCTGGTTGGCCGCCGATGCGCGAGCCCGAGGCTTCCTCATGGGCGCCACCGCGGGTCGGACCACGCTGCCTGGCGAAGGCCTCCAACACCAGGATGGCCACTCCCACCTCCTGGCCTCCACCGTTCCCGCCTGCCAGGCGTATGATCCGGCGTTCGCCTACGAACTGGCGGCGATCATGACCAACGGCGTCGGCCGCATGTACCCCCAGTCCGGGGCCGCCGACGGCGAGGACATTTTCTTCTACATCACCATCTACAACGAGAATTGGATTCAACCACCTCGCCCCGACCACATCACCGACAAACAGATCATGGCCGGCATGTACCGGTGGGACGACACTCCCGCGGGAACCGAGCACCGCGCCACGCTCCTGTTCAGCGGTTCATCACACTCTGCGGTCCGTGATGCGCAGGTGATCCTGGCGGAGAAGTACAACGTCGGCGCCGAGTTGTGGAGCGTCACCAGCTACAAGCGGCTTCGCGAAGAAGCGTTGGATACCCAGCGATGGAACCGCCTGCATCCTGGCGAGTACCGCAAGTCGCGTGTACAGAACGAGCTGGAGACCTCCCAAGGTCCAATCGTGGCGGTCAGTGACTACATGACCATCGTGTCTGATCAGATTGCGCCGTGGTCACCACGGCGCTTCACCTCACTGGGCACCGACGGCATGGGCCGGTCCGACACCCGGGAAGCATTGCGTGAATTCTTCGAAGTCGATGCGCCCAGCATCGTGGTAGCCGTCCTGTCTTCATTGGCCGCCGATGGCGCCATTGATCACTCGGTGGTCGCGGACGCCATCGCCGAGTTCGGCATCGACCCCGACCGCACCAACCCCTTCTGGCACGAGGCGGGCCCAAGTTTGTGAAGGGAACGCTCCATGTCACCGGTGACACCGACGCGGATGCGTTGGTGAACTCGGATCCGTGGGCGTTACTGCTGGCGATGCTGCTTGACCAGCAGATTCCCATCTCCTGGGCCTTCATGGGACCGCACCGATTGGCCGATCGGATGACCAAGGTCGGGCTGGCGTTCACCGTGGGCGCGCTGGCGGGAATGGATCCGCACGACCGCGTGGACATGTTCTGCCAGAAGCCGGCGTTGCATCGCCATCCGGCGGTGATGGCCAGGCGGGCCGGGGCGCTGGCCGAACATGTCTGCGATGTGCACAACGGCGATGCTGCGGTGTGGGTACGAGCCCGATCGAAAACCCTGTGGACCCGACTGAACGCCATGCCTGGTTATGGCGAGGAGAAGTCGATGATCCTTATGGCGGTCCTGGCCAAACGGTTTGGGGTCCAGCCCAAAGGCTGGGAGGGGTTCGCCGGTCCCTTTGCTGACGACCAGCCCCGGTCGGTGGCCGACATGGACAGCAAAGACGGCATCGCCGCCGTCAAAGCCTGGAAGAAGCGCCAGAAGGAACTGGGCAAGACAAAGCAGGAGTAGCAGCAGCGCCGCCGGCAAGGCCGAGCAGACGCCTCATGCCCGCCTCACCCCTGCCGTTCCAACCAGCCGAGAAGCACGGCGATGGCCCGCGGGTCCGAGCGCAGAACGTGACCGGCCCCTTCGATCAACCGCAGCTCGGCGTTCTGATGGGAGTTGGCGAGGTCTCGGGCGTCGAAGTCCGGAACCAGTTCATCATCGGCACCGTGGACAACCAGGAGCGCGCGATCCTGCATTTCGGCAGCTGACCGGACCGCGGAAACCGAACTGATCTCCTGGGCCCAGGCGTCAAAGTCTGGTGGGTAATTCGGATCGTCGATGACGCCAATCCGGCGGCTGTGTTTGAGAAGCTGTTTGGGGTCGGCGGCCCAGTCGGTGAAGTCGGCCGGTGCCGACATGGCGGCCACGCCGCTGACCCGCGGGTCGACGGCCGCAGCACAAACGGCCACTGCGCCACCGGTGCCGAAGCCGACAACATAGATCTCGGTGACTTCGGGACGGTTGGCCAGGAACTCGATACTGACGGCGAGGTCGTTGAGCCAGGCTTGTACCGAGAACTGCCCACTACTCTCACCGCAGCCCTGCCAGGTAACAAACAACGACGACCACTCGAGTTCATGGGTGAGTCGAGCGGCCAACTCGGGAAACTGAAAGCCAACCTTCTCCGCGCCAACCACCGGCGACGGATATCCGTGACACACGATCACTCCCGGGGCCCCGCGGGCCGGAATGGAGTTGGGAATCGTCAGGACACCGGTCAGTTGGGCATCACCAGATGGGATCTGAACCGGCTCGGACTCCGAGGTCTCGTTGGCGTCCACGTTGGTGACGGATCAGCGACGGGCGAGGCGGTAGCCGCGGTTGCGAGCCTCGACCAGAGTGTCGGGCCCGAAACTCAGGTACTGCTCCGACTCCATGAGCTCGGCAATACGCTCCTCGTCGGTCCACTCGTCGAGGTCATAGACCACCTGGGTCCGCTTGTCGCCCACAAAGCGAAAGTGGGCGAATTGTTTGGGTCGATCCATGGCCTTCAGCGTAGTCCCCGTGAACAAAACCAAACCGACAGGTGCAGCGCCTCCTGTTGGGGAGGACCGCACCTGTCGGTCAAGTTGATTATTGGTAACTTTCCTGCTCTGATCACCCCACCCGGAGTGGGCCGGGAGCGCAGGGACTGGAAAGCTTGTCAGCTGTGTTTTGTTCGTTGATCGGGACCAGAATCAACCACGGCTAACAAGGGTGAGTGACGAGGATTCGCCAGCTGGTCCAGCGGCCGAACTAGCGGCCACCCACCTCCGAAGTCCCAGAAATTTTGCTACTACTAATTTGGACCACCTCCTCTCATCGGTAAACCCATTGAACCACATCCGGCGCCCGTCGCCGACGCTTTTCGGACCCATTCTTGTAAAGATCTCAAGAACCGGACGTGGCTACAGGTTGCGGGAGGCGCCAAAGGCCCCGATGGCCCGTAGGTAATCCGCGTTGGTCTCCACCACGGTGACCACATCCACGGCCTCAATCTCGCGCTCTGACGCCATCGCTTCGGCCAGAACCTGATCCAGCGCTTCTTCTTCGGCACTCACAACATCGGCGCCGCCGTAGGCCGCTTTGCGAGCCTGCTGATCAGCCCATCCGGTGGTCGCCACGCCCCGGTCCCGAAGGAACCGAAGGTGCCACAACAGAATGGCTTCCACGTCGTCATGGGTCAGCCGGGCCGTGATGGCGTCGGGGAGTCGGTCCGACACCCACTCGGTGGCTTCGCCAATGTCGTATACCGCGGCGCTCTGGGTGCGAGCCAGCGACCGGGTGACCAGGGCAACCGCCCCAAACGCAATGACGGCCACCAACACAACCGCCAGCAAAATCCAGAAAGTCATGTCAGGGGCTGACAGCCTGCCAGGCGGCAGCCACGGCAGCGTCGCCGAAGACTTCGAGGTTGGCCGGGTCGACGGGCCGATTGCGAATCCAGACGGCCAGGTCGCCCGCCGAACCACGTACCGCAGCGTCACCTTTGCCATGTTCCTGCGTGACCGTCACCGACCCATCTGCCGCGGTGGCGAACATCCACTCACCGGGGCCGTCGGTGGCGTGCAGATGGAGGCTGCCGGCGGGGAAGCTGCGGTCGGGCCGGCTGGACGAGAACCGCAGGCTGACTGCGGCGTACTCGTCGATGGCGTCGACCGCCAGCGCATGGTCGATGGGACTTGTCGGTCCGATTGCGGCTTCGGCGTCCCAGCGGTGGACCAGCGTCTCATGCGCCTGGCGGCGAATCCAGAATGCCGCGGTCTGTACCCCGGCAAAGGTCCACGCCCGGGCATCGGGGTCAGCCGACCGAAGGGTGTCCAGCACCGACGTGGCCCGATCATCGAACCATGCGAGCAGCGCATCGTCTCCATCGGGGGGGCTGGCGAGGTGGTCCATGCCACCAAACTCTTCGCTCGCCTCCTGAACCGCAGTACTGGCCATCCCAAACACTCGGCCGAGATGGACGGTCAAATCCCGCACCATCCACTCCCCGAGAAACGGGATCGGGACCGCAAGGCTCCCATCCACGGCCGCCCGGAACTGGGCAATGTTTGCGGCCAGAGAATCCAAAAGCTGAGCGTGCGAAAGCGTCATGGGTGGTGACGCTAGCGCGTGCGATGCGGGGTTCAGCCAGCTGCGTGCCAACGCTTCGACCACGCGTGGGCGCCGGTCGAACAGCAGCTACCGCATCCGCGACAACGCCCGGCAGTTACAACGTCCAGCAGTTACAACCCGATTCGCTGCGCCAGCAGTTCACGATGGTAGGTGGGATCGCCAAACAGAAGCTCGGAGCTCTTGGCCCGCTTGAAGTACAGGTGCGCGGGGTGTTCCCAGGTGAATCCGATGCCGCCGTGGATCTGGATGTTTTCCGATGCGGCGTGGAAGTAGGCCTCGGAGCAGTAGGACTTGGCAAGACTGGCCACCGATGGCAGCTCATCGTTGAGTTCTGCCGCACACCAACCGGCGTAGTACGCGGCAGACTTGGCCGATTCGACTTCAAGGAGCATGTCAGCACACTTGTGCTTGATGGCTTGGAAGCTTCCAATTGGGCGACCGAACTGCACGCGAACTTTGGCGTATTCAACCGACATGTCCAGGCACACCTGAGCGCCGCCCACCTGTTCAGCGGCCAGGCCGACCGCAGCCAGATCCAGAACTCGTTCGAGTACCGCCCAGCCTTCGCCGTCGGTGCCCAGCAGCGTTGCGGGCGTGTTGTCGAACGTGATCCTGGCCTGCTTGCGGGTCTGGTCCATGGTGGCCAGCGCCGTGCGGGTCATGCCTTCGGCATTGTCGTTGAGATGGAACAGGCTGACCCCGGCATCGGTGCGAGCAGCAACGATGATGAGGTTGGCGGTGTGCCCGTCCAGTACGTACATCTTGGTGCCGGAGAGCTTCCAGCTGTCGCCGTCGGCAGTGGCGGTCATGGCCACGCCGGACTCGTTCCACTTGCCGCTTTCCTCGGCCAGCGCAAGCGTGGCGAGGGTCTCGCCGCTGGCGATTCCGGGCAGCAGCGCCGCTTTGGCAGCATCGTCACCGCTGTGGATGAGCGTGTTGGCTCCAAGAACCACGGTGGAGAAGAACGGGGCGCACAGCAGGCGTCGGCCCATCTCCTCCAACACGATGATGAGTTCGACATAGCCAAAGCCCTGGCCCCCGTATTCCTCGGGAATGATCAGCGACTGCAAACCAAGCTGCTCGGCCATTTGTGACCACACCGCGGGATCGAAGCCGTCCTCGGTGTCCATCAGTTCTCGGACCGTTGCTTCAGAAGACTTGTCTTCCATGAACGACCGCACAAACTCGCGCAGTTGGTCCTGTTCATCACTGAAGGCGAAGTTCACGCCATGTCTCCTGTCGAGAGGCCGGAATCGGAAACATCCGGCATGTGCGGTTTCAGCCCACTGTTCTAGCAGACCTCCGCCGATACGCCATCAAATCCGGCTGGACGTAAACCATTTGGACGAGCGCGGCATCTACTCATCAGTAGCCAATCCCCACGCGCAACAGGAACTCGGCGGGAACCGGGTAGGGGGAACTCTCTCCAGAGGTCCCCCATGAGCGCCTTCGGGGTCGACGAACTATGCGTTGTTGACCTCGAAGGCGCACCTCTCAGACCGGCAGCGTCCCGGGCATTGGCTGGCTTGGTGGGGTACGTGGCGAACGAAGGCGTCACAAAGTTGTGGGGCCTGCTGACTGACCAACGGCTTTGACATTTGGCATACGCTTCGGTCATGAACGAGAGCACCGGCCAGACCATCGAACACTACTGCGGG